>ERZ780226.3119-NODE-3119-length-10532-cov-2.481817_pt1 | contig 10532 bp, 5 predicted proteins | sample MGYA00511165_ERZ780226 | MGnify/ENA primary metagenome ERZ780226 (study PRJEB29588, sample SAMEA2152373) | human gut metagenome | biome: human gut; feature: human-associated habitat; material: faeces | place: Denmark | collected 2008/2010 ...
GAGGCAGGTGCAGACGGTGCTTGCGCTGAGCTGCAATGCGGATGTTCTTCTTTTTGATGAAACCTTTGACGGACTGGATCCGATTGCGCGCAACATTGCCAAACGTCTTATTTATCGCGATATGTGTGACTTCGGTTCAACCGTCATTATGACCAGTCACTCCCTGCGCGAACTTGAGGACACTTGCGATCGGTTTGCAATGCTGTATCAGGGTAAAATCGTTTTTCAAAACGACCTTGCCGATGCTAAATCACAGCTGTTTAAGGTTCAGCTTGCATTCGCAAGAAAGGTTACGCCGGAGGACTTCAAGGATGTTGAACTGCTTTCTTTCACCAAGCAAGGCAGCATTATATACGTTCTTGTGCGCGGCGAAGCAGCCGAAACCTCGGCAAAAATCGAAGCGTTGAAGCCGCTGATAATGGATATGCTTCCCTTATCAATCGAGGAAGTTTTTACATATGAACTGTCTTCCCGTTGGGCAAACGAAAGATTGGACAATCCTTCGATGATTCTACGATCGCGCGCATTGAAGTCGAATTTTCCATATTCCCATTTTCCGTTGATATCATCCGCAACATAACGTCCGTCTATGACATACAAAACATATCGCCCGTCTTTTGCCTGAAACATCTCCGGATTATGTCCTTTTCCGATGATATTAACCGGTTTGAACGGACCGGTCAGATTATCACTCACGGTATTGAACACCCATGAATTTCTCCACTCCATATGTCCTTTAGGAGAGGCTTCCAGCCATCCGCAAACCATCAGATGATATTTACCGTCTTCTCCTTTCCGGATATTTCCACCCCAATAGGACCAGATACGGTCTTCAATACCATTATCAACATAACGCGGACGCACATCGGAGGTTCCCCACGTGTCGGATGACAGTTGATTGCCTTTCATCGGCAGAAAACGATCCATAAACCGGGCACCTTTCACCAGTTGACTCCACTCCTTGGGCCGTTCGCGTTCTGTTACTTGAGAGAAAGTGGATTTACTCACAAGTAGCAACATTACCATTAATACTAATTTAAGATTTTTTCCGTACATGTTTTTCTTCTGTTAGTTAGTTTGATAGTTCGTTTGATTAATACTATTAGTATTACGACAAAAGTAAATCAATCCCTCATTAGTGAATGATAACAAACAGGGAAAAAGGCACGTAATGCTTTACGTAAATAATACGAACATTCCCAGAGTCCTAATAGCCCAACCAAACGGTTGATACCAACAACTGAATGCAAAATACTCTTTTATTCATCATAGTAAATAACACTATTTTCTTCCAAACTAATATTGCAGCAGAAAACTCTCGGCAACTTTTAGAAAACGGTCATGTCCTTTACTGTTCAGATGCGCTGTATCAGTATTATTCTTGCTTTTCTGGAAATAGATTCTTCTGAAAGTATCATTATCGGCATAGATGCTTCCTTTTCTTGCGCAATCAAAAATAGGAATACTATAATTGCCGCAGACTTCAATCATTGCATCCACTACTTTTTCCGAGTCACTTCCTTTAAAGTTCTTGCAGTTCCAGCGGGTAAAGAAAAAGATTTTCGCTGTCGGATATTTCTCGACTAAGCCTTTGCACAGAATTTCCATTTTATCCTTGAAGTTATCAATACCTCCGATAGAATCCAGTTTAAATGCATCATTATGTCCGCCAATGACAATGACATAATCGAGGCTATCCGCCATCTCCGCATATCGCAGATACATCGCTTTTCCCCATCGCGGGCTGGAATAAGCTATGCTATTCCCATTCTTTCCATAATTAAAATACTCCATACCGTGCTTCTTTGCAAACTTATAATGCCATGTGTTCTCAAACGGCTCTTTATGATTTCTCACATAGCTGTCACCTATTACTCCGATCCGCTTGCCGTTAAGTTCGTCAGTAAGCGCTATACCAGTCTGTGCTTTCCCATCCAAAACGGACAACGCACAAACGATTAACAATAAAAAGATTTTTAAATGTGTCATCACTTTATGTATTTTTCATTTGCTAGCAAAGATAAGGGCAGTTGTAATGTCAGTACATGTAAATTCATACGTTTTCCTTTAAATTCATACACTTTTCATGCTTTAATCCGGTTTTTTACGCCCCAATTCTCCAAGAAACGGACGATTTTCCATCTTTCTATACTTATTTGCCATTGGAGCAAGTTACGACTTTGCATATCTTTGCCAAGAAAGTTATCCATTTCTACAAAAGACTACAAACGTATGAAAAAACATCTGATTGCCTGGGGCATTTTATCTACCATGTTTATGGCAAATACTTTTGCCCAGAAAGACATCGACCGTCCTATTATGGGATGGAGTTCATGGAACACCTATCATGTAAATATCAGTGAAGAGTTGATAAAACAGCAAGCTGACGCATTAATCAAACACGGACTGAAAGAGGCAGGCTACAACTATATCAATATAGATGACGGCTTCTTCGGGCATCGGGACGAAACGGGGAAAATGCATCCGCATCCCGACCGTTTTCCCAACGGGATGAAAGTGGTTTCAGACTATATCCATTCGCTGGGATTAAAAGCCGGAATTTACTCGGATGCAGGAGACAACACCTGCGGATCTATCTACGACAACGACGCAAACGGAGTGGGCTCCGGACTATACGGCCATGAACAGCAGGATATGGATTTATATCTCAAAGAATGGAACTATGATTTTATCAAGATCGATTATTGTGGCGGACGCGAACTGGGGCTGGATGAAGAAAAGCGCTACAGCACGATTTGCCAGGCTATTGCCAATACAGGAAGAACGGATGTATCTATCAATATCTGCCGATGGGCTTTTCCCGGCACCTGGGCAAAACGACTGGCACGTTCCTGGCGTATCAGTCCTGATATCCGTCCCAGATGGAATTCAGTAAAAGGTATTATAGAAAAGAACTTATATCTTTCCGCCTATGCTACCGACGGACATTACAACGACATGGATATGCTAGAAATCGGACGTGGACTGAAACCCAACGAAGAAGAAGTCCATTTTGGAATGTGGTGCATCATGAGTTCTCCCCTGCTGATCGGATGTGACATGAATACGATTCCCGACTTCTCATTGAAGCTACTGAAAAACAAAGAACTGATCGCACTGAATCAGGATGTATTAGGACTTCAGGCACACGTCGTTCAACATGAGAATGAAAGCTATGTACTGGTAAAGGACATTGAACGGAAACGCGGACTGACAAGAGCGGTAGCATTGTATAACCCTTCCGACCAGCCATGTGACTTTATCGTTCCTTTTGAAACCCTTGAACTGGGTGGTAACGTAAAAGTACGGGACTTAATCAAACAGAAGGATCTTGGAAAAATGAAAGGAGAAATACGGCAGACTGTTCAGCCACACAGCGTAATGATATGCAAAATGGAAGCTGAAAAACGACTGGAACCCGTATCTTATGAGGCTGAATGGGCATATCTTCCCTGCTACGACGATCTGGGAAAGAAATCCAAACCAATTGTTTATGTACCTGCCCCCGATTGTTCCGGCAGAATGAAAATATCCCGACTCGGCGGCCGGGAAGAGAACTTTGCCGAATGGAGCGAAGTATACAGCGAAAAGGGAGGTAACTATGAAATGACTATTTTCTACTCTTGCGACAAAAACCGCAAACTGGAAGTTTCTGTCAATGGAACGAAAACAGTACTCAAAGATTTGAACAGTAACAATGAAGTGAAATCTGTGACTATCCCTGTCAGCTTAAAACAAGGTTACAATACGGTGCAAATGGGAAATAACTTCGGATGGGCACCGGACATAGACCGTTTTACAGTATCCAGACAATAAATTCCTCATAATATCAATTATAGAATGAACAAGAAATTTAGATGCTTACTGGTATCTCTGATTTTCACAGCAATGTGGAATGGGACTACCATACAAGCACAAGCTCCCCATCCCGAACGCATTTATCTTTCGGGAACAGGCATTGACAACACCAAGACCTGGGATTTTTTCTGTTCTGCGGGACAGAATAGTGGCAAATGGAAAAAGATCGAGGTTCCCTGTAACTGGGAACTACAGGGATTCGGAGAATATACCTACGGTAGATGGTATACCATAAAAGGACAACACCCCAGTGATGAAACCGGAACTTACCGCTATAAATTCGACGCCCCCAAATCATGGGCAGGGCAACGGGTAAAGATATTCTTTGACGGAGTGATGACTGATGCAGAAATCATGATAAACGGCAAGCCGGCAGGTGAGATGCATCAAGGAGGCTTCTATCGCTTCAATTATGATATTACCGAATTACTCAATCTTGGTAAAAAGAATCAGCTTGAAGTGAAAGTTGCCAAAGAATCAGCCAACAGATCGATCAATGCCGCCGAACGGAAAGCTGACTGGTGGTTGTTTGGCGGTATATCCCGTCCTGTATGGCTGGAAGTCCTGCCACAGATACACATGGAACATTTCGTACTAAATGCTGATCATCAAGGAAAATTACAGGCCGCCGTAGATATGGCAGGAGATGCCAAAGGACATGAAATCATCGTATCTGTCCGTTCATTAAAAGACGGGAAAACCGTATATACCTCCAACGGACAAACAACAATCACTCATTCAATCAGTAACTCCGATAAGGAGCAGATGATTAGCGGTGAATGGGCAAGCATCATTCCCTGGTCTACAGAGAATCCCAATCTGTATGTAGCCAAATTGGAATTAAAGAATCCCGAAGGTAAAATCGTACAAACCAGAGAAACACGCATTGGTTTCCGTACCGTAGAGTTCTTTCCCCAGGACGGCGTATATTTGAACGGTACCAAACTAGTGGTCAAAGGAATCAATCGCCACTCATTTTCTGTAGACGGAGGGCGTACCACCAGTGCTGCATTAAGCCGAATGGATGCCCTGCTCATCAAAGAAATGAATATGAATGCTGTACGTTCGCACTACCCGCCCGATGAACATTTTCTTGATATGTGCGACTCACTGGGACTTGTCTACATGGATGAACTGGCAGGCTGGCAAAACGGTTACGACTCTAAAGTCGGAGCAAAACTCGTAAAGGAGATGATTGAACGGGACGTTAACCACCCCTGCATCATTCTTTGGAGTAACGGAAACGAAGGCGGCTGGAATACGCAAACCGATCCTTTATTTGCCCAATATGACAGATTACAGAAACGCCACATGGTACACCCCTGGGCTGACTTTAACGACTTGGATACACATCATTATCCTACTTATCTGACAGGCGTAGCACGTTTCACCAATGGTTATAAAGTATTCATGCCGACCGAATTTATGCACGCCATGTACGATCAGGGAGGAGGAGCCGGCCTGCGCGACTTTTGGGATCGCTGGTGTACCAATCCCTTGTTTGCAGGAGGGTTCATCTGGGTATATTGCGATGAGGCTCCCAAACGCAGTGATAAAGGAGGAATACTCGACTCTGACAAGTCCAATGCACCCGACGGAGTAGTAGGACCACGTCGAGAGAAAGAAGGAAGCTATTATGCCATCCGTGCACAATGGTCGCCTATCCAGTTGAAACCTCTTCTCATTACTAACCACTTCGACGGCCGTTTCCTCCTGACCAATGAATATACTTTTACCAATCTGAAAGATTGTCGTATGACTTATAAGGTTTTATCATGCGGCACTCCTCTCCAGGGAAACGCAGAAGCAGGAAAGGTGATTGCCGAAGGAAAAGTCCAACTTCCATCCATCAATCCGGGAGAAACAGGCACTGCCCGTTTTGAACTGCCCGATTCATTCCGGGAAGGGGATGTGCTAGAACTGGAGGCTTTTGATAAAGAAGGAAAAAGTATCTGCAACTGGACTTATCCGATTCATCTGGCAAAACAATATTTTGAACGTAACCTGGCGCAAACGACACTCACTCCTGCTCCTCAAAAAGCAGAAGCCCGACAAACGTCTGACGCCATCGAACTAAAAAGCAGCAAAGTCAGCATAACCTTCGATGCGGCGACCAGTATGATCCGTCACATTAAATCCGGTGAGACTGAGGTTCCATTCAAAGATGGTCCGGTAGCAATAGGTATGAAGATGCGATATGAACCTTCGCTCAGCTATACTCGTCATTCCTCCGACGGCGCCATTTATTGTGCCAAATATAAAGGTGCGGCAGATTCCATTGTCTGGCGTCTGACAAACGAAGGTTTGCTCTATATGGATGCAATCTTATTAAATCGCGGTTCCGGTGGCGGTGGCTTCGACGATGCTTTCATGGATGCACAGGTTTTCAATCTCGGACTTAGCTTCTCTTATCCGGAACAAAACTGTTCGGGTATGAAATGGATGGGACGCGGGCCATACAGGGTATGGAAAAACCGAATACCAGGAACGAACTACGGTATCTGGCACAAAGATTATAACAACACCATTACCGGAGAAAGTTTTGAGAATCTGATATATCCGGAGTTCAAGGGCTACCATGCCAACCTCTATTGGGCTACACTGGAGGGCGAGAAGACTTCATTTACCGTTTATTCGCGTAATGACGGTACTTTCTTCCGGGTATTCACTCCGGAAGAACCGGCAGGGCGGGTAAAAGATACCATGCCTGCATTCCCTGAAGGTGATCTTTCATTTTTGCTTGATATTCCGGCTATCTGCTCGTTCAAGCCGATCGAGCAACAAGGTCCTAACAGTCAACCGGGAAATATCCGAATCAAATCGGGAGATGAAGGATTACATCTGAATCTGATGTTTGACTTCCGGTAATCCTGAGTAAAAACACTTTAAAATAAAGATAAAACGATGAACTGAAAATTGTTCTTGGAACTTAAGTTTGTTAGCGTTGTATCTATAGCATATAAATAAGGGGCTATTTGATTAAAACAGCCCCTTATTTATTATTTCATTTATTACTTAGTCATCATCTTCTTTTCCGCACTCTTCAATCCTTTCAGAGAAGCCTTGATCTTCACATTTCCACTAGTCTGACTGGAACGTAATATAGCCATTACAAATCCTTGATGTAACTTCTTGTGGTTTCCTGAGAAAAGCTCATCCGTCATATGATCACCATTATCTACGGCAATCAGTCTGGCTTCACCTGAGACTTCAAACGTAACTTCACCTTCAGTAGCAGGTACCACCCGTCCTTTACTGTCAACAGCATATACCTTTACATACTGCAAATCCATTCCATCTGCTTTCCAGTCTGCATTCTCCAACTCCATTTTCAAAGCTTTCGCCTTACCTGTCGTTTCCAACATATGACGAGCAACTTCTTTTCCATTGTTACGTGCAATCGCTATGATGTTTCCTCCTTTGCCATAAGGTATATTTTGCCAGTAAATCATATTGCGGCTTTGTATATCATCACGTTTATTCTTCTGAATACCTAAAGATTTCCCATTAACCAATAACTCCACTTCATCAGCATTTGTATAAGTGAACAGATTCTGCTTACTTCCTTCAGCTCTGTTCCAATGAGATGAAAGAGGCATACGACCTACTATGACATCATTCCATTCAATACTTTCTTTCTCACTATCGACTACTCCGATATGAACTAAAGGCTCATCACTGAAAGCACTCTTTATCAAATACGCTTGAGGATAGGGTTCCAAAGCATGATTAAAGAATGAATAATTCCACCCTTTTTTAGGCCAGCCGTTCGATTCTCCCCAGTATTCGATAGCTCCCCAATAGGCAAGTCCTACCATCTTATCCCGGTCCATACCGAAAAAAGGAGCAGTAAGTTCACTACTTGTTGCTTCACTCTGATAAACGATTAAATCGGGACAAGCTTCGAGATACTTCGCATAATCGGTATATTGATAATTGAAGCTGGCAACTTCAGTCACCGTAGACAATTCGGGAGGAAGAATTTTCTTATTGAAATCCGCATCTTTTCTGCTGATGGCACCAGCCCTCGATGGATACATAGCCACCGTTGTCTTTCGGGTAGAATCGTATCGCTTTACAAGCACATCGAAAATTCGATAAGTCGTAACACCCCAATCGCCGGTAGGAAATCCAGCCAGATCTTCCCGCATCTGCAATTCGTTGCCGATACTCCACATAATAACCGAAGGATGGTTTCTGTCGCGCTTAATCCATTCGGGAATCATCTTATACCACAATTGAGTAAAAGGAACCCGGCCACCCCAATATGATTTGTCGCTCCACTTATCAATCAATTCATCTACAATCAGAATACCATGTTTATCTGCCAACTCCATAAAGGATTTCGAATATGGATTATGTGATGTACGCACATGATTATAACCGAACTTCTTGAGCAATTCAAACTGCCGTTCAATAGCACGGTCGAATGCCGCTGCTCCTACAGCACCTAAGTCATGATGATTGGCAATACCCTTCAAGAATAGTTTCTTACCATTCAGTTTAAAGCCAAACTCCGGAGAGTATTCAAGTGTGCGAATACCAAATTTCTCAGTCACGTTGTCGATCACTTTTCCATCACGGACCAATGTTATTTCTGCTCTATAGAGATTCGGTGTTTCACAAGACCATAGCTGGGGATTGGAAACTGCAACTACCGGAAGCGGAACTTCAACAGTAGCCAGTTTATTTTTTTTAGGAGCCATTCCCTTTGTTTCCGTCACCAATTCACCTTTCGGAGAAAAGATTCTGGCATTGATTTCCACATCCAGCTGTTTCCCGGAAATACCTTCCACCTCAACCTGTACATTGATATCTGCACTTTGTTCCGTTATTTTAGGAGTAGAAATAAACACGCCATGACGGGCTATGGAAACATAGTCTTTAACCAGCAAATGGACATCCCGAAACAAACCTCCTCCCGTATACCAGCGTGATCCTCCTTTTTTGCCGGTAGAAGCACTGACAGCTACCACATTATCTGCATCATATCTTAGTAATTTAGTAATATCCGTTTCAAAGCCAATATACCCATAGTCTGTACTTCCTACTTTCTGACCGTTTACCCAGACATCACCTATTAACATAATTCCTTCAAAATCGAGTAATACCCGTTTTCCTTTCCATTCAGGATCGGCTTTAAATGTTTTACGATACCAACCGGTTCCCATCGCTTTAAAACCACGAGCTCCCCCTGCATCCTTATCCCACGGCTGTTCTATTTGAAAGTCATGAGGCAGATCCAGTACACGCCAGCTACTATCATCATAGTTTACAGAATAGGCATCTTTCAAGTCACCCGCATGAAATTTCCATCCGAAATTAAACAAGTGAGACAAACGCCCCTGCCCATCAGCATTTTGTGCAGCGAGCAAACCAAATTGAAGAGTCAATAAAGATAATAAAATCAGTTTTTTCATTTTGTGTATATTAATAGTTTCATGGTAGCACAAAGATAAGCCCAGTTTCAATATCAGTACATAGAAGTTTGTACATTTACATAGATTATTTATCGTTTATCACCCGTAAAACAAAAAAAGTCTCAAGTAGCGACAAACTACCTGAGACTTTTGTTTGAATATGATCAGTTACTTTTTATACAAGTCAGACCCTAAATAATAACCCAACTGCGTAGGTTGATTATATCCTATGTTTTGATTGAGGGCACTCATTTCATAGACATGATCACTCATCAGATAAGGAAATTTATAATCCGTCGGATACCAAGTCGTAAACAGGCGCAGTTCAGTCTGATCACTTGTTACCTGAATAATTTCCTCACGCCAGTCTCCCCAGATGTCCGCATAGAAACAGGGATTACTTTTACTACTATTGATAGTAGTCACTTCATATCTATAAATAGTAAATACACGTTTTTCTTTGGGCGCATCAATCTTACTCCTGTCTAATAATTGACGATTCAATGAATTGGAGAACCATACTGCCATATTGTAAGACATACTGCTGGAACCGGCTCCATATCCGAGATCAGCTCCCGTACAGGAATGTGCATTGCCTTTATACCACCACATCTCGCAGCCCGGACTATCGGGATCAATATCGGCTACCAGGCAACGTCCCATATCTCCACTATACGGAAAATCCCAGATTGTCTCTCCCGTTCTCGCATCTCTCAAAGCAGCACCTACTTTAAAAGGACAAGCCTCAAAGCAAGACCAGATTTGCAGTCCTTTTCTTGACGGGTCAAACTTACCCAAATGCAAGGCATCTCCATGTCCATGCCTGGAGTTCCACAAGCCTTTACCATTATGGTCTATACAACAACCTCCATATACAACTTCGTCACATCCGTCATCGTCTACATCTCCCACACTTAAACTATGATTTCCTTGTCCGGCATAATCACCGTGCACACCGTCCGAAGTATCGAATCGCCATCTCTTCTTTAACTCTTGGCCCTGAAAATCCCAGGCTTCCAATACCATCTTTCCATATACTCCACGACAAATCAGAATAGAGGGGGTAGTACCCGAAAAACATCCTACTCCTACACGATAACTGGCAGAACGTTTGTAATAGTTATCTCCCCAGTCTTCGCTTTTACCTAACGCGATATAATCAGTACGAGCCAACTCTCTTCCTGTCATACCATCCAATACCGACAGAAATTCCGGTCCGCCATGAATATGAGCCGAGCCTTCGACACGATAATC
>ERZ780226.3120-NODE-3120-length-10532-cov-2.111291_pt1 | contig 10532 bp, 14 predicted proteins | sample MGYA00511165_ERZ780226 | MGnify/ENA primary metagenome ERZ780226 (study PRJEB29588, sample SAMEA2152373) | human gut metagenome | biome: human gut; feature: human-associated habitat; material: faeces | place: Denmark | collected 2008/2010 ...
TGTTTAAATTCTAATTGAGGAGTTCCAAAGCTTACATATTTACCAAAAATATAAATAAAAACTTCATCAGTATTGCCTGCTTTATTTACGCCACTACTCCGTTCTTCTTATCTTTTTAAAGATTAAAAAAGAATGTATTGTTTAACATTGACCAATATAATTCATCTTGCGTCTTGTATGCTGATGCTTCTGCAAAACTGCGCTTCCTATTGTTGAAAACTGATTTGAGAACACCTGATGCAATAATGTCTTTATAAAAGTGTAATTGTATCTTGCATTCAAGAAGTCAATGATTTATAATGAGTAGTGGCGATAAGCATGAGTGCTTATTCGTATCAGCCTTGCATGTCCTTGTGTCATCACCACGAGGGCATGCTTTTTATTTCCGCATTTTCCCCTGCTTCACACCGTGCGTGCGATTTTCACCGCACACGGCGTTCCATCGACGAATTCTCGCCGACTTGAGACCATCACTCCGGTACTCATTACAAGTACCATCATCGCTGCGACCTCTGCTTTTCAGCACCGGTTCGGCTGCTTATTGTTCTTCGTCAGCCTACATCCTTTTATGGATGTCCAATACCTTTCCTCGTTCCGATAACCCTATCCGTTACCATACACCTTTAGGTGCCTGCTATGGGACCGATGACTTCTTTGACAGCCTTTCGTACGCAAGTCCTTACTTAGCTGTATCATCGACATGCATCACTGCATGGACTGTATCCCTTTACTTCGCAGGTTCGTCGAGCTCTTTTAGAGCCATGCTCACCGTGGGTGTTTTATGGACCACCGGCATATCAGTTGACTGCTTGAGTCAACCTTCTGCCGACTTCACCGAGCTTCGTACGGTTAAGCTTTCGCTTTCTACCGCACGTCGGAGTTTATGGTGGATGTTTCCATCCATCGGGTTATCAGTTCTCCTGCAGTTTATTACTGCAGTGCGTAATCTTTTCAATTACGAACGAGTCGCACCCTGCGTCCAGTCAATGCCAGAGGACTGACCAAAACTATCTTCCGGCTTTGACCCATCATCGAAGTTCCATCCACCCGAACCGCCGCTCGGCTGAGAAGGCTCAGCAGGAGCAGGTGCCGGGTCGGGAGCAGGTGCCGGTGCCTGTGCAGGAGCGCTGGGCGTTACCGGCTGTGTGGGTGCCGTGTAGCTCGGAACAGTGGATGCGCCAGCAGAGGTGCTGCCGGAGTAGTTGTTCTTCGTGGTGGTGGCAGCCTTCTTCTGCTGGACCGTGAGCTCATAGCCTGCGCTCACGCTGCTGTCATCTTCGCTGGTAGCGGTGATGGTAGCATTCCCAACAGCGACTGCAGTAACCTTCCCAGTCTCATCGACGGTAGCTACGCTCTCATCGCTGGAGGACCAAGTGACTGCCGGGTTGGTAGCCTCTTCCGGCGCTACGGTAGCCGTGATGGTCACCGTGTTGCCAACATTGAGGATGCCTTCGGTTTTGTCCAGCTCGATTTTCTCCACCTTGGTGGTGACAATTACCTTGGTGGTGGCGCTGAGTCCCTCGGGCACAACGCCAAATGCAGCGTCGAGATTGTCCGGCACCGTGACAGTTTCGGAATCTGCGGTGGCTTCGGAATTTTCGCCTTCCGTGGGCGTTTCCTCATCCGTTACAACTGCAGCAGCTTCCTGTGTAGCTGTCTCGGCTGTTGCAGGAGCATCTGCAACAACATAGGTCGTGATGGTGCATTCGCCGTCAGCGACTGCCGTGACAAGACCATTCTCATCTACGGTAGCTACGCTATCATCGCTGGATTCGTACGCGAGCTTGACTTCCGTGGCATCCTCCGGTGTCATCTTGGCATCCAGATTCTTGGAATTCTCACCGTTTGTGACAAGCTCCAAGGCTTCGGGTGCTTCTACACCGGTGGGTGTGATGACGACCTTCACATGAGTAGTGGAGGAAATGTTCACATCCTTTGCGGAAGCCGTGACATCAGCCTCACCTGCACCGACTGCAGTGATGAGACCGGTGGCATCGACCGTGACGACCTCTTCATCGGAGGAGGTCCACTCGATGGTGAGCTTCGAGGCAGCCTCGGCAATCTTTTCCTGCTCGGCTTTATCGTCCGTGCCGTACTCGATTTCCAGCTGCTGCGTCTCACCCTTTTCCATCACTACATTCGGAGGCAATCCGATGGAGTTGATGTCAACACCGCATCCAACCAGCGACAGTGCCATTGCTGCGGCGGCAATGACCATCGACATGATTTTCTTCTTCATATTCAATTTTCTCCTTCCCGGCGTCTGGTGCCGAGGCAACATAATTGTGATAGGTTCAGCCGACTCTATGCAGCTTTGGATTTCGTCATCGACGAGGCTGTGAGCCATTGGTCGCCTATCCTTCTGTACATCTGCATTATACCATAAATTTGTAATTTCTACAACGGTATAACCGTTATACAGCACCTTTTGCCTCAACACTTTTTGCAGGCTTTTTTACTGCTTTTATTGTTCCGTTGGCTCCTCTCCTTCCAAATATTGACATAGCGCGCTATAGACTTTATCTTGTACACCCTCGTCCCATCGGTCATAGCCGCTATCGGGATAAGTAACGTCCTGCACATATTCCAGTTGCCATTGAGATACAGGTTTTCCGCTCTGAATGCGTATAAGCGTGGGTACGCTTATACGTTGCTCACCTACAGGGATTTCGTTGCCTGCGGGGTCCTTAATGATGTAGTCGTGCGTGTATCCGTCCAACCATGTGAGCAGTTCGGCGTAGCCCTCTCCGGCTGGCTTGGTCTGCACTGGTGCGTTTGTTCCACGGTCATAGACATAAGTATCTCGGTACTTGTTAAGCTCACAATAATATAGCTCAGTTCTTGTGTCTTTTGCAGCTTCCAGCAGTTCTGGCATTAGGTTTCTGCAGAAGGGGCAGACAGGGTAGGCAAGGACAAGTATGCCGTCTTGCAGGTCGCAGGCTTCCAATGCTGTGACTATCTGTATTTTGTCGTAAGCAGGTAATGTGATTTCCTGCAAAGTATGCTTTCCGTCGGCAGCTTTACCGTTGTAACTCTCATACTTACGCTTAATCGTCATTCCCGGAGATGTCGCCCACAATAGCACACCGCCCGTGATAATCACCGCCGCGAACCCCATTACTGCCGCGCGGATTTGTTTATTCATAAGCTCGCCCCCTTCCTCGTTGGGCTTATTATATCACCCATTTCGCAAAAAGAAAAGACCATATACGGTCGTTCTGAATATTCTCTCTCGCCTATACTGGTTATAGACCATATATGGGCGGGAGGGCAAGCAACATGAACACGCAAGAGCTGGTAGCGCTGCGCATACAGCAGTTGTGTGCGGAGCACGGATATAATTTGCATCAACTTGCGCGTTCCTGTGGCGTCCCGCCGTCAACGCTTAAAAATATAATTCACGGCGGCAGCAAAAATCCCGGCATCGTCACGATTAAGCTGCTGTGTGATGGATTAGGAATTTCGCTCTACGAATTTTTTGACACAGAAGATTTTCGAGAAAAAGAACAAGAGATGAAATGAGGACGGTACGGTTGTCAGTGGCAACCAGTACCGTCCTCTTTCATATGACGTCTGTTGATACTTCTTCTCTGTCTTGAACTCGTTTTAGTCGTTCGATTTCAGATGCGGCTTCCTTGTTTACATTATCTACAGCACAATTTAGGTCTGCTTCATCAGTGGCAATATTATCGGCGCGCTCCATAGAATCAGCAAAATCGCGTAATCCCCCTGCCAATTGACGGCGTGTGGCGAATGTGGCCGAGGCACAGGAATTGGAAATGTTAGAAGCTAATTCATGAACACCGTTTTTTCCGAGAGCCTCAACAGCAGCACCGATTCGGAGATAATCTCCGTTGGACTTATCACTGCCTAGAAATTCTGAAGATGCGGCGAATCGCTTTATATCGTATCCAAAGGTGAAGCAGAAGGAAAGGAAAAGCTCCATAGGAACATTGGATTCTCCATCGAGCATCTTTCTGCAGGTGCGGGGATTCATTTTGTAATGAAGGAGTCCGCCGTAATAATCATCCATACTCAATCCGAGGATAAAGCGTTTCCATTCCATAATGCAAACTATCGTTGCGGAGGTTTCCTTAACCCAAGATTCCCGCTTTTCTGCAATTCCAGCAGAATAGCTTTTCCAGTTGGCAGTATTTATAGGGGGCTTTTTCATTGCATTATCGCCTCTGAATTGTCCTCAATGCCGTCAACTTTTTTGGTCTCAAGCCTCAACGTCCGTTTGAACACCACAATTTCTTTGTCGTTGAGGGTATGCGCCACCATCTTGGCATAATACTCCGGACGGCTCATGGTCGAGGCAAAAGTGCGAGCGTAGGTCTTGCCGGAGCGAACAGAACCTTCCATCTGAATCAGACCCTTATCCAGCAGGCTGTTGATAAGGGAGAAGATGGTCTGCTTTTTCCAATTGCGGTTGCCATCTTCCTCGGCTTTTTCAATGACCTGCGCTTGGGAGAGAGCCTTTTTACTGTCCCAAAACACATTCATGACGGACTCCTCGGCAGGAGTCAAATGGTAGGGGCGACGAGACCTTGCCATAAATGATACCAGCTTTCACACAATTATTGATATTCAGATAAGTCGAGCGGCTCCCTACCTCTATTGTGATAAGTTGCTCATCACTGACTTCATCACCTGCGATAATGTCACGGACATTAACGGAGCGGACAACGTCGCTATCGTCTTCCTCGCCAGAGCATAAGGCATCAATTAAGTCGGAGACAGTCCCGTAGTGGATAGTTGCAAGCGGACGACTCTCACCTGCGCGATAAACAACGACAGCCTTTTCACTCGGATACATGCAACGCAGAACATCGTACAGGGTTAATTCTCCGTCGTCCGGGTCAGATTCCTCGACTTCGATGACCACAGTGCCGTCTACGTTGACGTAGAGTCCAGAAATCTCATAACCGTCATCAATAAGTGACTGCCGGTCAATTCGTCCAGCCTCGCCCGTCAGAATAAGAACGCGGTCATCGGGCGATTCCGAGGATTCGGGAATCTTATAGATTTCGACTCGCTGTTCTGGGTCAAGCATGGCCAGAATCTTGGTAAGCATGGACTCGTTCATAATTGCTCCCCCTTACTTAAAAAGTGCATTTCAATTTTCTTGTTGTGTGGTGCTGCTCTTATCGAGAGCATTCAATTGTTTTTTGGCTTCGGAAATGTAGGAATTGTAATTGAGTTTGTCGAGAATAGGTTTTCCATCATCACCGTAAAACACCTTTTTGGTCTTTGAAAAAAGCCGCCCGGCAAGCGGTTTTACCTTGACATCTACATGGCTTGAGTTAATAATCGCTCTGGAGATGTCGTCCATTGCATCGGGACCCAAAGAGACAAGGAACGCTGCAAGTTCCTGTGCATAGAGGTCGGCAACGGTTTGGGGTATAGTAGCTTCCTTCGGGGCATCAAGGTCATAGCCAAAAAGATAGCAGAACTGGGCGAGGTAGGAAAAGTAATAGGACCCAAATCGCACATTTGGTTGGAGAAATGCCTTTTGATAGGCGCTGATAGGCATACCGAGCAAAGGAGCATACTCCTCTACAGAGAGACCCAATTGAAGGCGTTTGTACTCTATTAAGGCGTTCAAATACTTAGCGGTTCTTTCTGTTTCCGGCAGATACCGACGGGCTTTTTCCCGAAGTGCAGAAAGTGTTTTCTGCCGTTCTTCCGAGGATTCAGTGTTCATCTTGCTATACAGGCTCTGAATATCGAAAACATCTTCAAGTCCAGCGTTCGGCAGATTTTGTATGTTATCCATAAAATTTACTCCTGCATACCGTCAGAAATTGAGATTTCTTAATTTTTATAATACCATAAAAATGCAACAGAATCAATCATAAAACAGCAAAAGTGAGAACGATTTTGTCTGAACATGTACATGAGATTACCTGTGCATACATTTCGCGTATGATGGGCAGTTCTAATTCCGTCGAGCAAATTCCCGGCTGACAAGTTGTCCATTTCTCAAAAATGTGGTATAATAAAATCAAAAGAAAGACTAAGAACAACATTGGAACGAGGAAAAAACAATGGCTAAACCGGCAAATTCAGAAAGAATATATTCGGATAAGCTCCCGATGGCATTAAAACCTGTTGGCTGTTCTTATACAGGTGCCGAGTGGAAACAATACATACGGCTTTTTCCTGCAAACGGCTGGGGCATAGCGGACGAGAAAGACACAAGAGATAATGGGAAAATCAGTGATGTGGTAAAGCAAATAGCTGAAAAACACCCGAAGCAAATCAAAGCAAAAAAATGCCTTTTGTGTGGCTGCGTTGATAATGACATTTATAATGCTGCATGGGGCATGTGCAAAAGCTGCAATCATACCGTATGGAGAAAAGGCAGAAGCAAAAGAAATGCGAAAGTAATAGACCCTCTTACCGGCAAAGAAACAAAAGAATGGAACCGTGACAAAGAGCAAGCCACTTGTGTTGAATGCGGTGCGAAAGGAATTACGTATGTTTCTTTTTGCATGTGCTTACATTGCGGAAGAAACCAAAGCGCCCGTATGTTGAGAGCTGATGGTAGGCATAGACCAGTGATACTGAGCCCGGAAGAAATATATGAGAAAAAGCTAAATATGATATTCCCAGAAGGTCAATCTGCGATTCGAGGTGTAAAGCTCATCCGCCGCCAGACGCCGTAATTTTGTGCAGATTTAAGAAGATTCTGGGCGAAAACGCGAAAACTTTTCCGAAACTGTTTGTTCATAGCAGCGTCAAAAAACCGAGGTGGACTAACAATCCGTTACCCTACCTTAAATGATATTGACTCTTTATTTATGATATTTTATGGAGACTGCCAGAGGAGCCGTGCAAATACTGCGCGGCTCTTCTTTTTTTGCTGTTTTTTTCCAATATAGCGCTTGCGGAAACGTGCGAATGGCATAGTATTATAAGTGGAGGACAGGAAAAATGCCGTAACTGTGTCAAAAGTTAAAACTTGTGGGCGCAAATTGCGGTGGCCGCAGGAATGCGGGTTTTGCCTTGTCCAGAAGTTATACCCAAAAGTGAGGTGGTGATATGATGGTGTATGGCTATGTTCGGGTATCGACAACGGGACAAGTTCCGGGGACGTCGCTGCAAGAGCAGGCCTCTCAGATTTTACAGAAATATCCGACTGCAGAAATTACAGAAGAGGCTGCATCCGGCGCACACGAGCGTCCTAAGTTCGATGCGCTCTGCAATACTCTGACCGCAGGTGATGTGCTGGTGGTCTGCAAAATGGACAGATTTTGCCGAACAGTCAAGGAAGGGTTGACCTATGTTGACGCTCTGCGGGAGAAGAATGTTTCAATCCATATCCTTAACATGGGGCTGATTGACAACAGCCCTATGGGTAGGCTTATGGCAACAATGCTGCTGGCCTTCGCAGAATTTGAAAGGGCACAGATTATCGAGCGCACACAATCTGGTAGGGCCGCGGCAAGGCTCAAACCGAACTATCGTGATGGCCGCCCACGAAAGTACAGCAATGAGCAACTTGGGCACGCTGTCGGCTTACTGGACTCGTACAGTTACAAGCAAGTCGAGAGAATGACAGGCATATCCCGCAGCACCCTACAGCGTGCAAAAAAAGAAAGAAGGTAATCTATATGTCAAAAAAATACAAAGTGGCGTGTGTGCAGTTCACGGGCGCTAAGCGTGAGCGCGTGGGCGGCAGTGAAAAAGAGGTCTGGACGTGTGATGCGGTACTGAGTACGGAGTTGGGCATCGTCCAAGGGATTGTCAAGACCAGCTACGACCCGGTGACGGACAAGTACAGGGTCATCGAGGCTCCGGCGGGCGTTACGCTTATTGACTGGGATGCGGAGAGCTTGCACAAGCTGGCCGCGGCTACCAACGAGTACCTTCATGCACAGGCGAGGTAATGTGGGAATATGGATAAATGTATCAAGGTGGAGAGACTGTGTGGATTTGTAGAATCCAGCTTTTTCCATTCGCCCAATCCGATGAAGGGAGCGGCAGCGCGGGCACACTACGAGGGTGTCGCCCAGATGATAACAGACCAAGGCGTAGTCTGTGCAATTATGGACACGACCTACGACCCATACACGCAAGAGTGTACGGTCGATACCGTGCCGCAGCTAGACATCAGCGCTCTTCGGCCAGAAGACGTGATGGTGGCAGCGATGGCGAGTTTGAACAAGCGAATGCTTGAGCAAATGCAGCGTGATGAGGAAAAAGTGCGCTGCGAAGAATCCCGACAGGGGGAAGAAACACCCGTAAGCTAACAGCGCACGGGTGTTTCGAGGGGGCCGCAGCCCCCAATGCCGGGATGTTTTGCCCCAAAAGGCAAGGCATCGCGGCAGGGAGTCCAGAGGGCGGGCAGCGCGTAGCACTGCGAAAAGTCCTTTGGCAAGATAAGCCCATTTATGGGCGGTAGGAGTCCCCGCAGGGACTGCTATATCTTGTATGGTGGCGCAGATAATAGCGGCTAAGTGACCGACATCGTTGTGTCGAGCACTTACAGCCGATATGTCTGGGGCACCATTTTCTTTTTCCATGTGCCGCAGCACAGAGAGGAGCAATGAGCAGCAACAATGGCAAGTGTTAAAAAATTTACGGCGGGCGCTGTCCGCAATCAATTACGGCATAATGAACGCGAAATTGCTAAGTCATCCAATCCAGATATTGACCCGGAGCGGCAATGCTATGACTATAAGCTGTCGCCAGACCGGGGCATGACCGATTATGATTATTTTCTCCAACGCAAAAGTGAATTGTACTGCTATGGTCGAGAGGACGTCAAGGTAATGGCGGGCTGGATTGTAACAGCACCGCAAGACTTGGCGGAGGAGCGGGAACACCAGTTCTTTGAAACAGTGTATGATTTTCTCGCAGCGCGTTACGGTGAAGAAAATGTAGTGCAGGCAATCGTCCACGACGATGAGGGCGGACAGCCGCACCTGCACTTTTGTTTCATCCCGACCGTTGAGGACCCCAAGCATGAGCAGGGTTATAAAATCTGTGCACACGAAGTGCTCACCCGCCGTGAACTGCGTAATTTTCACCCGGATATGCAACGCTATCTTGACGCACACGGTCTGGACGATGCCCGTGTCATGACGGGCATCACGCGCGAGCAGGGAGGCAACTGCACGGTGGCCGAACTTAAAACGGAGTGTGAGATTGAGCGCAGGCTGGAAGAACGCAACCAGACGCTCTATTTTGGAGAGTCGTCTGGACCGCAGTTGCATTTTTGAGGTAACAGCGATGAACCAGATAATTACAACTATCAATTTATATCTGATGATGGTGACGGTGATTCTGCTGTCGGTACTCGTTCTGGTGGTCTGCGTAAAGGGACGAAGCAAGCATATCTCAAGCATATTGAAGAAATCAGATATTAGATATAAACCAAAAGGGCAGGCACGAGGTATTGTGTTTGGCAAACGATTCGGCTTGCGGGCATATTCCCCCGAACAAGACGAGGGGCACATTCTTGTGCTGGGACCGTCTGGCACAGGTAAGACAAGTGCGCTGCTGATTCCAACGCTGCGTAGTTGGCAAGGCACGGCGCTGGTGGTGGACATTTCCGGCGACATTGCTGCTAATGTGCACACAGAAAATAAAATTGTCTACGACCCAACCTCTGAAGACTGTATCCCCTATGACGTGTTTGCGTCAATCAACGCAGTAGACGATGACACTGAACGGCAGGAGCGCTTGGAGCAACTTGCCTACCTGCTGTTGCCGGATAAGGCTAATGATAGCGAGGCGGGCATATTTTTTACGAAAAATGGCCGAAAAATGATAACGGCAGCGCTTATCTGCTACTACGGCATGGGCTGGGGCTTTGTGGAAATCTGCGAGTTCTTCCTCGGCCATGATTGGCGCAGTCTGTTGAACGATATTGCAAAGCAGCAGAACCCGATTGCCAATATGTTCATTAGTTCATTTGCGGGGGCAAGTGAGCAGAATACAGCAGGTTGCAAACAGGCGGCAGACGATGCCTTGAAACTGTTTGCCACAAACGAAAAAATTAAAAATGCACTTAGAGAATCGGCCAGCTACGAGCAGCCAATCAGCCCGGCCACACTGGAAACGAGTAGCATTTACATTTATATTCCAGATGAAAAGCTCAAAATTTACGGCGACCTGCTGCGCATTATCACGGCGCAGTCGATGGAATATTTTTCATCCAGACCGCCAGAAAACAAGCAAGCGATTCTGTTTTGTCTTGACGAGTTTGCTTCATTCGGCAAGTTGCAAATTGTTGAAAGTCTGCGCAAGCTGCGGAAACGCAGAATTAGAATCCTTGTTCTGACCCAGTCGTTAGCCGACCTCGATATGATTTACGGTAAAGATGAACGGAAAGCGATGCTCGGCAACTTCAAATTTACGGTCATACTGGGCTGCAAGGACACCGAAACACAGGTTGCACCCCGCATGGGGTGTGTTAGATTGAAATCGCGACCTAATCTTATCGCTAACAACTAAAACAGCGTCCCTAATCGCAACAACGATTGGGGACGTTTTCTGTTGGTATAATGATTTAAACCAAT
>ERZ780226.3130-NODE-3130-length-10506-cov-3.405129_pt1 | contig 10506 bp, 9 predicted proteins | sample MGYA00511165_ERZ780226 | MGnify/ENA primary metagenome ERZ780226 (study PRJEB29588, sample SAMEA2152373) | human gut metagenome | biome: human gut; feature: human-associated habitat; material: faeces | place: Denmark | collected 2008/2010 ...
TACCGAGGTGATCCCTAACCTCATTGCCGATTGCTTTGAAGGGGATCTTCTCCAAGCGGTATGGAAAGCCAGAGCGCGGCTTAGGGGATCCTATGCCGCGGGGTGCATGAGTCAGGATGATCCTGATAAGCTTATTGGGATTCGTCAAGATAGCCCCATGATCGTCGGCAGCGGAAAGGATCTCTGCGGGAAAGGTCGTGACGTGCACGGCGGCGGGCGCCTCCGGTTCCGGGTCTGCCTGTGCAGGCGCCTCCGGGGCGGGCTTTGCGCAGCTGCACAGCAGCGCAAGCACCAGCATCGCGGCCAGCACGATAGAAAGCTTTTTCATAACTCCTCCTTTTGAGTGAATCCGAAACCCGTCAATGCACCCGGACAGCGGGTCTTTTCGCGCTGTGCTGCGCCATTTTCCCTTGAAATACACAAAGTATTCCTGCGGAAAATTGGCTTTTTCCGACGCAAAATCTTCGGCTGAATCCTCTTGGCGATTTGTGCGGTATTGCCTTCGGAATGGATGATTTGCGGTTTCATTGTAAACAGGAATAGGCTATGCATGCTACCATTTTTGAATACTTAGGATGCCGAATAGGCTACGCATGCTACTATTCGGATTCTAAATAGGCGATGTATGATACCGTTTTGAGACGATTAGAATGCGCAATAGGCTACGTGTGCTACTACTTTTGATGCATAGAATTCTAAATAGGCTATGCATAGCCTATTTTACAAAAAGTTTTTTGAAAAAATCTTCAAAATGGAAAAATAATGGAAGACATTGGAAGAAAGACGTGGTATCATAGGAGCATGAAAAAGGACCTGTGCAGGTGTAAGCCGCACGGGTCTTTTGTTTACCTGATTTTGGATTTTACGTTTTTACCAGCCGCTCTACTAGTCCTACGCCCTCCGGGGGCTCCATCTTTCTTCTCGTGAAGAAAGATAGAGGAGAAAGACACGCCAAAGGGCTCCAAAGCCGCCCTTTGGAAACTGGCTTTAATACGGGGAAGGGAGGGGAGACGTGCGTACTCCCTACGAGTTCGCCCAAGTGCAATTTACGCGATTTAGGCTCGTCCGACGGCGTGCCGTCAGCTTTAGCTTTTTAAGGCTACGCCAAAAGCAAACGCTTCCTTCATGCAACACGCTTTGCGGTTGCAAGCACTGCTTCCGCCGGACTCTTGCGTACTGCACCAAGTACGGTGAAATTGTTGGCACGCAAAGAATAACCGGCGTTTTGCGAATCTGAAAGTCGGGTGGTTGCGTTAGTCTCTCATTCTTTCTGGGCAGCGCACCCCAAGGGTACTTCTTCCGGCGATGCTGACGCACCACCGTCAGGGCGCAGCACGCAGAGGCAAGGGAATAAGCGGAGCGCCGCCGCCGACTTAATCGCGTCAATTGCACCGTTGCGAGACGGTACGCACAAAGCACGTCAGAATACTGTCCTGCATTAAAAAGCGGTTTCCAAAGGGCGGCTTCGGAGCCCTTTGGTTGCTCTTTCCCCTCTTTCTGTCAACACAGAAAGGGGGTCCCCGAAGGGTGTAAGATTAGCAGAGAGCCCGGTAAACTCGTAAAACTCAAAATCTTCCCCACCGGAGGTCGTAAGATAAGCAGAGAGGTTCGTAAAAACGTAAAACAAAAAGATATGGTCCCCGAAGGGTGTTAGAAAAGCAGAGCAGTTGGTAAAATCGTAAAACCTAAACTCCAGTATCTCTTATCTCTTCTCTATTCCATATTATCTATTATCTTTTTCCCTCCTATTCTACCATATTTCCCATCGAATTTTCTTAAAACTTCATGAATTTTCTAAAAAAATATTTATCCTATTGACATACTAGGTTGGTAGGTGTTATCATACCCCCCAGGGAGGGAATTCTATGCTCATATCCACCAAAGGACGATACGCGCTCCAGGTGATGTGCGACCTGCTGGCGCATGATTCCGGCGACTATGTGCCGCTGAAGGAGATTGCCGCCCGGCAGAGCATTTCCCAAAAATATCTCGAAAGCATCACCAAAACCCTGGTGCGCGGGGGGCTGGTGGAAGCCTCCAGCGGCAGAGGCGGCGGCTATCGGCTGCTGCGCAGCGGCGATGACTACACCGTGGGGGAAATTCTCCGGTGCACCGAGGGGTCGCTGGCTCCCGTTGCCTGCGTGGAGGATAACGCCTGCGCCCGTCGGGGTCCCTGCATGGCGTGCTCCCTTTGGGAGGGGCTGCAAAACGCCATCGACGGGTATCTCGACAGTATCACATTAACAGAATTATTAAATACCACCAATGCCCATAGAAAGGAATCGGTTCAACATGGATCACAAATTACTTGAAGTGCAAAACATCTCCGTCCGCGTGGAGGACAAGGAGATTCTCCACAACGTAAATCTTGAAATCGGCAAGGGCGAAACCCACGTTTTGATGGGACCCAACGGCACCGGCAAGTCCACTCTGGGCTATACCCTGGCTGGCAACCCCAAATATCAGGTGACGGAGGGCAAAATTCTGTTCCACGGCGAGGATATCACCGCCGCGGCACCGGACGTTCGGGCAAAAGACGGGCTGTTTTTGTCCTTCCAGAGCCCCATTGAGATTCCGGGCATCACCGTCAGCGCCTTCATCCGTTCGGCGCTGGAGCAGAAAACCGGCAAGCGCGTCTCCCTCTGGAACTTCAAAAAGGAGCTGAAAAAAGCCATGGAGGTGCTCCAGATGGACGACAGCTACGCCGAGCGGGACCTGAACGTGGGCTTTTCCGGCGGCGAGAAGAAGAAGGCGGAGATGCTCCAGCTGATTATGCTAAAGCCCGACCTTGCCATTCTCGATGAAACCGATTCCGGTCTGGACGTGGACGCGGTGCGCATCGTTTCGGACGGCATTTCTCAGTACCAGAAGCAGCACGGCGGCAGCCTGCTCATCATCACCCATTCCACCCGCCTTCTGGAGCGCATCCATGTGGACAAGACCCATGTCATGGTAGGCGGCACGCTGGTGGACCATGGCGACAGCAGCCTTGTGGACAAAATCAACGCAGAGGGCTTCTCTGCCTATGAAAATCAGGAGGGATAAGCCCCATGGAAGAGAAAACCTATGTGGATGATATCGACCGCAGCGTTTACGACATTAAGGACGACGAACAGGGCGCCTACCGTCTGGACGCGGGACTGACCCCCCAAATCGTGGAGCAGCTTTCCCATGAAAAGCACGACCCCGCGTGGATGGAGCAGTTCCGGCTGGAGTCCCTGCAAATTTATAATGAGACGAAAATACCAAATTGGGGTCCCAGCATCGAGGGGCTTGACATGGACCACATCGTCACCTATGTGCGCCCCAACACGGACATGAAGGCAAAGTGGTCCGACGTGCCCCAGGACATCAAGGACACCTTTGAGCGGCTGGGCATCCCTCAGGCGGAGCAGAAATCTCTGGCTGGCGTGGGCGCGCAGTACGATTCCGAACTGGTTTACCATAACGTCAGGGCAGAGGTGGCGGCACAGGGCGTTGTGTACACGGACATGGAAAGCGCCCTGACCGGTCCCTATGCGGAGATGGTCCGGAAGCACTTCATGAAGCTGGTGAAGCCCACGGACCACAAGTTCGCGGCGCTCCATGGCGCGGTCTGGTCCGGCGGCTCTTTCGTCTATGTGCCCAAGGGCGTGAAGGTGGAGATTCCCCTCCAGTCCTATTTCCGGCTCAATGCGCCCGGCGCAGGTCAGTTTGAGCATACGCTGATTATTGTGGACGAGGGCGCGGACCTCCATTTTATCGAGGGCTGCTCTGCCCCCAAGTATAATGTGGCGAATTTGCACGCAGGCTGCGTGGAGCTGTATGTGGGCAAAAATGCAAGACTTCGCTACTCCACCATCGAAAACTGGTCCAAGAACATGTACAATCTGAACACCAAGCGTGCGCTCGTGGAGGAGGGCGGACGGATTGAATGGGTGTCCGGCTCCTTTGGCTCCCACGTAAGCTATCTTTACCCCACCAGCATTCTAAATGGCGAGGGTGCACGGATGGAATATACGGGCATTACCTTCGCAGGCGCCACGCAGAATCTCGATACCGGCGCCCGGGTGGTTCACAAAGCACCTAACACCAGCTCCTATATGAACGCCCGTTCCATCTCCAAATCCGGCGGAATCAGCACGTTCCGGAGCTCCGTGACCATTCTTCCCACCGCAAAGGGCAGCAAATCGGCGGTTTCCTGCCAGAGCCTGATGGTGGACGATGAGAGCCGCAGCGACACCATTCCCGCCATGGACATCCGCACCCGGGACGCCAATGTGGGACATGAAGCCCGGATCGGAAAGATCTCCGACGAGGCGATTTTCTATCTCATGAGCCGCGGGCTCAGCGAGGAGGAGGCAAAGGCGCTGATCGTCAGCGGCTTTGCGGATAACGTGTCCAAGGAGCTGCCGCTGGAGTACGCCATTGAGATGAACAACCTCATTCGGCTGGAAATGAAGGGCAGCATCGGCTGATGGAAGGAGAGAACATTATGGAAATGCGCATCAACCGGCTTCCTGCCATCACCTGGAACCGGATGGATATCAACGATATTTCGGTCAATCTGCCTGAATTCACCGGTGCAGAATTGGCATTTGATACAAAATTGGACGCAAAACAGGCGATCCATGCTACTACTTCGGATGCAGAGCAGGCTACCCATGCTACCGTTTCGAATTCGAAATGGGCGATACATGACACCACTCCCCTGCCCGTTTCCACCGGCGCAGGAGCCGCAGCGGACGGGGTATTTGAAGGTCTGCCGGTGTATGCTTTGACCGTAAACAAGGGCGAAATTCTGGAAACCAAGGCGGAATATCTGGGGTCTGGCAATCAGGGCGCGGTGCTTCAGGTCACCGCCCAGGAGGACAGTCAGGTCACCCTTTACACCCACGCAAAGCCCGCAGAAAATAGAAGCGCAGCCCTGCGCATCCTGCTGAAGCTGGGCAAAAACGCAAAGCTCCGACTGGTGGAGCTGCTGGAACCGGCGAAGAACGGCGCCATGCTCCACGATCTGGGCGGCAAGCTGGGAGACGGCGCCCAGGTCGAGGTGCTGCACCTGTATTTGGGCAGCGGCGACCTGTATTCCGGCTGCCGGATGGACCTGATTGGTGAGGAAGCGAAATTCACCTATCAGGCAGGCTACCTGGGCAGAAAAAATCAGCTGCTGGATGTCAATCTGATCTCCAACCACATTGGAAAAAATACAACCTGCAATATCCGGGCAGACGGCACCCTGAAGGATCAGGCGCAGAAAACCTTCCGCGGCACCATTGATTTCAAGAAGGGCTGCAAGGGCTCTGTGGGTGCAGAGCAGGAGAATGTGCTGCTGCTGGGCGAGGAGATTGTGAACAAGACCATTCCCCTGATCCTCTGCGCTGAGGAGGATGTGCAGGGCGACCATGGCGCCACCATCGGCGAGCTGGACGAGGATACCCTGTTCTATTTTGCAGCCCGTGGCATTGACGCCGTCACCGCGGAGAACATTCTGACACGGGAAAAGCTCTTCCGTCTTGCGGAATCCGTGGGACGCGAGGACATGAAGCTTCTGGCGCAGAACGCCATTGAGGAGGTGCTGTAACCATGCTGAATGTGAACAAAATCCGGCAGGATTTCCCCCTGTTTCGGACCTACAACGAAGCGTACCTTGACAATGCAGCAACCGCCCAGCGCCCCCAGTGCGTGCTGGACGCCATCTGTAATTTTTATAGCAATTCCAACGCAAATCCCCTGCGTGGGTTCTATCCTCTGAGCCTTGCTGCCACCGATGCCTACGAAAGCGCCCGGGCGCGGGTGGCGCAGTTCATCGGCGCAAAAAGCGCCAGCGAGGTGGTGTTCACCCGGAACGCCAGCGAGAGCCTGAACCTGGTGGCATACACCTATGGATTGGCGAAGCTGAAGCCCGGCGACCGGGTGGTGGTGAGCATTCTGGAGCACCACAGCAATATGCTCCCCTGGCAGATGGTTTGCAAGAAATCCGGCGCGGAGCTGCATTATCTGGAATGTCAGATGGACGGCAGCTTCACGGAGGAAGCCCTGGATGGCGCCATTACCCCCAATACGAAAATCGTTGCGGTGACCCATGTTTCCAACGTTCTGGGCTGCGTCAGTCCCGTGGAGGAAATCGTGGAACGGGCGCATCAGGCAGGCGCCGTTGTGGTGCTGGACGGCGCCCAGTCGGTGCCCCATATGCCTGTAAATGTTACAAAACTGGGCGTGGATTTCCTGGCATTTTCCGGTCACAAGCTCATGGGACCCATGGGCATCGGCGTGCTCTGGGGAAGATCCGAGCTGCTGGAGGACATGCCCCCGTTCCTCACCGGCGGCGAGATGATAGAATCCGTTAGCCGTACCGGCGCCACCTGGGCGGAGGTGCCCCATAAGTTCGAAGCGGGCACCGTCAACGCCGAAGGCACCGTGGGTCTGGCAGCCGCCATGGATTACATTGAGAAAATTGGATTTACTGACATGATGGCGCAGGAGGAACTTCTGGTAACCCGCACCATGGAGGGCATCGCAAAAATCCCCCATGTGCACGTGCTGGGCTCCAAAGCTCCAGGGAACCATACGGGCATTGTTAACTTCCTGGTGGACGATGTGCATCCCCACGATGTGGCGGAAATCCTGGAAGCCGATGGGATCAACGTCCGTTCCGGGCACCATTGCGCCCAGCCGCTGCTTCAGCACCTGGGCTGCCGCGCCTCCACTCGCGCCAGCTTCATGTTCTATAACACCGTGGACGAGGCAGACCGGCTGGTGGAAAGCCTGAAAGCCGTGAGAGGGAGGATGGGACTGTGAACAATCGGAGCTTTTATAACGAGATCTTAACGGAGCACAACCTGCGCCCGGAGCATAAGCATGAGTTACCCGACGCGGACTTGAAGCTGGACGGCGTAAACCCCAGCTGTGGAGATGAAATCACCCTAAAGCTCAAGGTGGAGGGCGACACCATTGTGGACGGCGCGTTCGTAGGCAACGGCTGCGCCATCTCTCAGGCGTCTGCGGATATCATGCTGGGCATGGTCATCGGCAAGAAAAAGGAGGAAGCCTTGCATCTTGGGGAGCTGTTCTTCAAGATGATTCGCGGCGAAGCCAGCGAAGACGAAATCGACGAGCTGGAGGAAGCCTCGGCGCTTCAGGACATCGCCCATATGCCTGCGCGAACAAAATGCGCGGTGCTGGGGTGGAGAACGCTGAGAGAAATGTTCAAATGAGAGAAGCCCGCATCACAATTCGTGGTGCGGGCGTTTTTCTTAATCCATCGTACAAAAAACGGACGTACCAAGTACGTCCGTTTTCTTATCATCCATCTCAAATCAGCCCAAAGCTCTTCATCACAAACACCCACAGCGTCAGCGTGACGCTGGACAGCAGCGTCGCAACCATCACCACGCTGGCAGACAGCGTATCGTCCCCGCCCATGTTCTTTGCCATAATATAGCAGGTCACCGTGGTGGGCGATGCCAGCATAATCATAATCGCCACAAGCTCGCTGCCCCGAAAGCCCATATGGATGGCGAACGGGAAAATCGCCGCCGGAATCGCCACCAGCTTCAAAAACGCCGCAGCGATGGTGGGACCGATTTTGTTCAGCGCTTCCCTGCCCTTAAACGTAGCGCCCAGCACCAGCAGCGCCAATGGGGTTGCTGTAGTGGCGATGTAGTTCACGGATTTCGAGAGAATCACCGGCATTGGCAGCCGAAGCAGGCTCCAGATCATCCCCGCCGCAATGCCCAGAATAATGGGATTCGTCACCACGCCTACCACCAGCTTTTTCACCAGTGCGCCATTGAACTTCCCCTCTGTGGAAGTGACAGTTAATATAATCACGGAGTAGATGTTAAACAGAGGTACCGCAGCCACGATCATCATGGGCGTCATGCCCGAGGAGCCATATATATTTTCTACAAACGCAATGCCCAAAATCGCTGCGGAACCTCTTGCTGCCGCCTGGGCGAACGCGCCCACCATGCTTTTGTCCTTCAAAAACACTCCGCCGAGGATCCAGGTTGCAGCGAACATGCAGGTGGTGGCGATCATGCAGAAGAGCACAAATTTTCCCGAAAAATCCGCGCGGATATCCATGGCGGCGATGTCCCGGAACAGCTGCACCGGCAGCGCAACCTTGAACACGAATTTGTCTGCCACGGAGGTGAAGCCCTCGTTCAGCAGCCCGATTCGCTTCAAAAATCCGCCCACCAGAATGATGATAAAAATCGGCAAGGTAACGTTCAAACTGAACAGGAAATTTTCCATTTTATGTTGTTTTCCTCCTGTTCAGGTCAAGTCTATACTATCAATAACAGCTTCATGCAGCCACTTCATGCTCTGGATTTCCAACAGGTTCAGGGTTCCGTACTTTTCCAGGATCATGTTGTGGTCCCTGTCGTACAGCGGACCCTCGAAGGGATGGATTTTGCCGGAGGAAATCAGGTCCTTGAAGATATTCAGCAGGCGAATGGCGTTGTGCCCCATGAAGGAGTCCACCCCCAGCACGTCCAGAATGCCGGTGTTCAGTCCCCAGCCAAAGTGGACGGAGCTGTCGTTGCCGCTGCGGGTGATGTCCAGAATGGAATTCTTGGTGGTAAAGCTGTCGCCCACCATGTCGTTGTAGAACACGGACCAGTCCACCGCAGCTGCGCCGATGCACTCGGTGGGGTGCCCGGTATTGCTTTGTAATAAATACAACTGCGCATAGACCCCCGGGAAGCCTTTGCGCACCAGCGGCGTTTGGGGCTGATGGATGCACATGGCGATATCCACCCCGTGCCGTGCCAGCTCTTTCCGAGCTTCCATGTGATAGGGGTCCGACATATCCACACGGTAGAGATTTAAATTCACCACATGTGCCGTAGGATTTACCAGCTGTGCCCCCAGGCAGAACGCATTGAGATTAAAGGTGGAGCCGGGATGGGTCGCCATGGTGGTGGTGTAGCCCAGCAGCCCCGTTCGGGTCATGGAGCCAGCCATCACGCCGCAGAGGAACGCCGCCTCGTAAAATTTGGCGTAATAGGTCATGATATTCTTCTTGGGCTGGGCAAAATCGCAGTTCAGAATGGTCTTGTCCGGATTCTCGATGGACAGCCGCAGGGCTCCCGCGGACATGTTGGGGCTGGTGGCAAAGAGAATGTCCGGCTCCTGATCCATAAGCTCCTTCAGTGCGCCGTAGGAATTTTCGCCGTTGGGCACCTGATATTTTGTGATAACGGAGATTTTGTCCCCCATGGTGCGCTCCAGCCGCTTCCGCGCCACGTCGTGGTCATAGGTCCACAGGCACTTTTCCGGTGTGGATTCGAACGCGAACGCCACCTTGAGCTTTCGCGGCTTCCGAGAGAAGAAGGACAGCGACGCCTTTTCGGACGGGAATTTCTGCTCCACAGTGTTCACGGTGTCCGGATTCTTCACGGAAACCAGCTTGAACTGCGCCTCGCAGCTCTTTACCTGCTCGCGAATGGTGTCGAGAGGTCGGTCCGGCTTGAAGCCGTATACCTTTAAATACTCCAGAAAAGCATCGCCGGAGGTGATGGGAATGCTGGCAAACCCCGCCTCCCGATAGCATAGCCGGAAGGATTTGAACGCGGCGTTGATGAGGTCGGCGGTGGGAATGTCGCAGTCCGGGTGGTCGTGCTGCCAGGTTTCCACCAGATTGACCAGCCCCGTGAAGCCCCCGCGATGGGAGAACCACAGGTTGTCAAAGGTGGCGCGGCGGTCAAAGTCGAGAAATTCATAATAAATGGAAATCTGCTTGTTGCTCTCGTCCCGCTTGGGAATCAGCCGGGTGACCCGGGCTTCGATGGCAACGGCTCCCAGGTATTTGAGAACGCTGACCCGCTTGTTGCCCTCCTGAACAAAGTAGCGATTGAGATATTCATAGACCTTGATGGGCTCCCGGATGCCCTCGCGGATGTGGGATTCATAGAGCTTGCACCACTTTGCGCCAAACTCCGTGTTCTCGGGCAAAAGGGGCATGAAATTCCCTGCAAAGGCGTTGCTGCGGGCGGAGGTCCGGGTGCCGAGAATCTTATTGATGGGAATCTCGGTTGTGCCCAGGTTGATTTCACCGCAGATTTCAACGTTGTCCAGCAGGTCGTCGAGGATATATAGGTAGCCCTTGGTGGCGGAATCGCTGTGCTCAGACAGGTAGTGCCTGCCCATGGCTCGGGCTTGTTTGTAGTTGGAACTGCTGTCGTAGTCAGCCATCGGTGGTCATCTCTTTTCTTCTTTTATGTCAACACCACGCACATGTTGGTATTGACATGATTTTTATGTGTTTAGTATAACACAGAAATGCAATTAAGAGAAGGAAGAAAATGAATAAAGATGATAGTTTGAATGGAAATTGTATCGGCAGATATTACAAACTGCATGGTTTTTTGTTGTACATGTTTACCAAGCGCTCTGCTCAACCTACGACCTCCGGTGGCACCATGCTGTCTGTTTTACGTGGTTACCAGCCGCTCTACTCAATTTACGCCCTCCGGGGGCTCCATCTTTCGTTGCACGACGAAAGATAGAGGAGAAAGG
>ERZ780226.3131-NODE-3131-length-10506-cov-3.233662_pt1 | contig 10506 bp, 9 predicted proteins | sample MGYA00511165_ERZ780226 | MGnify/ENA primary metagenome ERZ780226 (study PRJEB29588, sample SAMEA2152373) | human gut metagenome | biome: human gut; feature: human-associated habitat; material: faeces | place: Denmark | collected 2008/2010 ...
CACACAGTCATTTCCAGTGTCACCGCCGCCGATGATGACCACTCTTTTTGTCTCCTCCTTCGGGGGCACCAGCACAGGAAGCCGCGCCTCTCTGCCCACCGTGGGGTTGACCGAACAGCCAAAGGTCGCTGCACGGCGATAGTCCAGACAGTGGAAGCACTTGATACAGGGAATAATCTCGTCCTCCCTGCCCTTTCTCGCCTTGTTCACCAGCGCCGCATCGGCAATGGTCCCCCGCGCCATGGCAACAATGTCCGCTTTTCCCGCAGCCAATGCAGCTTCGATGTCCTCAGGCTGCTGATAAGCCCCCAGGGTCAGAATTGGGATATGAATCCTTCCGGATTTTTTTACATACTCCGCCAGATAGGTGTTGTGTCCCGGCAGCAGGAAGTTGTTGGGATGCATAATGTGCTCGGTATCCGTAAAGAAGCTGCCTGCGGAGATGTGGGCAATGTCGATCTTGTCCTGTACCAGCTCCAGGAATGCCACACAGTCGTCCTGCGTAAAGCAGTCGTCTCCGCCCAGCTCGGAGCCGGAAATGCGGTATTCAATCAGCAGCTTCTTTCCCACCCGGGCGCGAATGGCGTCAAGAATCATGATCGGGAATTTGGCGCGATTTTCAAGACATCCGCCAAATTCGTCAGTGCGGGTGTTGAATTTTGGAGAAAGCATCTGGCTGAGAATCAGGCCGTGACCGCCGTGGATCAGAATCATATCAAAGCCGCATTTCAACGCATTTTCCGCCGCATCGGCATAGATGGAGGCAATGCTCTCCATAGCAGCTCTGTCCAGAAGCTGCGTGCCCTCCTCACCGTTGACGGAATAGCTCACCAGCTCTCCCTTATAGTTTCTACCGTGATAGGAGAAGCCCAAAAGCTCCAGGGACGCCTTGGCGCCATAAAAATGGATGGCGTCAGTGAGGTGATTCCAGAACCGGTGATTTTCGGAGTCAAAGATATTCTCATGGGCATGGACGTTATCATATTCCTGATAAATGTCCATATTCTGCGCGGAAACGGTGATATTCGCACTGCCGCCCTTTGCCTTATTGGCGTAATACGCCACCACATGGTCGTTGGGATAGCCCTCCTTGCCGTAGAGCAGGTGTGCGCCTGCCGGTGCCGACCAGATTCGATTCTTAAAGGTTACACCCCCGATGGTAATCGGGGAAAACATATGAGGATATTTTGTTTTCATATCGCCACTCCTTCCGTTACAGTACAATGTAATTGACAGCGCAGCCTAAGACGATCAGTACTGCGCCCACCAGAATCAGCGCCCAGTCAAAGCTCACATGGGGAAAGCGATTCTCCCACAGCTTCATGTACTTCCGTCCCAGGCGTCCGCTGAGTAAAAATACCGCTGCCAGCAGCCAAATCACTGCCCCCGCAAAGGCGCTCAGCCGCCATAGGCTCCCGCCAAGGGTTCCGCCCGTCAGGCTTCGTACCCAGGCAATCAGCACCAGCACCAGGAAAATTCCCAGCGCAGCCCCAACCAGCAGTGCCAGTTCCTTTACAATCTGTTTTGTCTTCATTTCCCGATTTGCTCCAAATTGTGACAGGCAGCAAAATGTCCCGGCTCCACCTCTCGAAGCTCCGGCATTTCATGGGCGCACCGCTCCGTTGCAAATTTGCAGCGGGTACGGAACCGGCATCCCTCAGCTGCACCAGCAACGGTTGCCTCACCCTGTACGGTTTCTGCCTCCCGCTTCCGCTCCAGCTCCGGGTCCGGAATGGGAATGGCGGAAATCAGCGCCTGCGTATAGGGGTGAAGCGGCTTTGCATACAGCGCCTCGGAGGACGCGGTTTCCACCACCGTGCCCAGGTACATCACCACAATCCGGTCCGAAATATGCTTGACCATGGCAAGATCATGGGCAACAAACAGATAGGTCAGCCCCTTCTCCTTTTGGAGCTGGATCAGCAGATTGACCACCTGCGCCTGAATGGAAACGTCCAATGCGGAAATCGGCTCATCCAGCATAATAAACTCCGGCTCCACCGCCAACGCCCGGGCAATGCCGATTCTCTGCCGCTGACCGCCGGAGAATTCGTGCACAAACCGGCTGGCATGGGATTCGTTGAGTCCCACAGCATTGAGGTAATAATAGATCTTCTGGAGCCGCTCCTTCCGATCCCTGGCAAGATGGTGAATGTCGATGCCCTCGGCAATGATATCCGCCACGGTCATTCTGGGGTCCAGCGAGGAATAGGGGTCCTGGAATACAATCTGCGCCTGCTTTTTAAAGGCATATTTCTCGCTGCGGGACATCTGGTGCACATCCTTGCCCCGATAGAGCACCTGTCCATCGGTTTTATCATACAGTCCAAGGATAATTCGTCCGCAGGTGGTCTTTCCGCAGCCGGACTCTCCCACCAGCCCTACCGTCTCTCCCTCGTATATGTCAAAGGATACGTTGTCCAGGGCTTTGACCACCTCTTTATGCCCGGTGTTAAAGTACTTTTTCAGGTTCTTCACCTGGACCAGAGGCTTCTTTTCCGTTTCCATGGTCAGACCTCCTTTCCCGCCTGCTCGTCAAAATCGTTGATGCCCGCGACCTTGGGCGCCATATTGTGATGGAGCCAGCAGGCAGCGGCATGCTTCCCGCCAAATTCGGTGACCTCCGGCATTTCCCTTTCGCAGATGGGCATGCAGTATTTGCAGCGCTGTGCAAAGGGACATCCCGCAGGCGGCGCAATCAGATCCGGCGGGGTTCCTTCAATGGAATCCAGCTGTTCCTTCTTGTCGCCGTCCAGCCGCGGGACTGCCCGAAGCAGCGCCTTGGTATAGGGATGCCGCGCCCGATAGAAAATATCTTCACTGGTGCCCTTTTCCACAATCACGCCGCTGTACATAACGAAAATCCGCTCTGCAATGCTGGCAACTACGCCAAGATCGTGGGTAATCATCAAAATGGAGGTATGGTTTTCGGTTTTCAGCTGCTTGAGAAGCTTGATGATCTGAGACTGGATGGTCACATCCAATGCCGTAGTCGGCTCATCGGCAATCAGCAGCTTCGGCTGACAGGCAAAGGCAATGGCGATCATCACTCTCTGCCGCATGCCGCCGGAGAATTCATGGGGATACTGATCCACCCGCTTCTCCGCATTGGGAATACCCACATCCTTCAGCAGCTTCACCGCCTCAGCCTTGGCTTCCTTTTTGCTCATTTTCCGATGATACAGCAGATTCTCCATAATCTGCTTTCCAACGGTCATGGTGGGATTCAAAGACGCCAGAGCGTCCTGGAAGATGATCGAAGCCTGTCCGCCCCGATAGCTTCTCAGCTCCTTTTTGCTCATGGCAAGAACGTCTTTGCCGTCAAAGGTGATGGAGCTTCCCTCTCGAATTTCGCCGGGTGCCTGAATCAGCCGCAAAATGCTTTTTCCGGTCACGGATTTGCCGCAGCCGGATTCTCCCACCAATGCGGCGGATTCCTCATAGCCGATATCCAGATTGACTCCGCGCACGGACTGTACGTCCCCCTGATAGGTATGGTAGCAGACCTTCAGGTCCTTTATTTCAAGTAGATTACTCATGTTGTCCTCCCCTACTTCCGGAACTTGGGGTCCAGTGCATTTCTAAGACCGTCGCCCAGCAGGTTAAAGGCAAGCACCATAATGCAGAGCACCAGCGCCGGGAAGATCAGCTGATTCACATGGGAATTCATCACAGCCTGCCCGTTGGAAATCAGCAGTCCCAGGCTGATGGAGGGCGCCTTCAGACCGAGACCGATAAAGCTAAGACCAGCCTCCTGGAAGATGTAGCCGGGAATTGCAGTGGCAACCTCCAGAATCAGAATGCCCATGATATTGGGCAGCAGATGACGGACAATGATTTTCATGGGACGTTCGCCCAGTGCCTCTGCCGCCATGACATACTCGGATTCCCGGAGCTGCATAATCTGACCGCGCACCACCCGCGCCGTCTGGCACCAGGACGCAATGCACAGTGCAATCAACAGGGACACGGCGCTGTTGCCCATGGCGATCATAATCAGGATCGTCACCAGCAGGCTGGGGATGGCGGTGATAATCTCCAGAATCCGCATCATAATTTCATCCACAATGCCGCCGAAGTATGCCATAATGCTGCCGTAAAGACATCCCACCACCACCTGAATGGCAGTACAGCTCAGCGCCACCAGAAAGGAGACACGGGTACCCACCCAGAGTCGGGAAAACAGATCCCGTCCCAGCGAATCGGCGCCCAGCCAGAACTGCGCACTCATACCGGCATTCTTATACTGAGGTGCGGAGGTGATATAGTCATAGCCCCGGATATAGGGTCCGATGATAACCATAATCAAAAACAGGAACAGCACAAACAGGGAGCCCATGGCGACTTTGTTCTTTTTCAGCCGTCGCCAGGCATCCTTCCAATAGGTCACCGGCTCCCGAACCAGCTGATCGCTCTGCGCGGTCCGATTCTGAAGGATCTCAAAATCCTCCGGTCTGAGGGCATTTTTCGTTGCTTCCATTATCGTTTCCCTCCTTGAATGCGGATTCTGGGGTCCACCACCGTGTAGAGGATATCCGTCAGGAATACCACTACGATGAACAGCGCCGCAATGAACACCGTTTCACCCAGCACGATGGACAGATCGTTGGCAGACACCGCCTCGATGTAATAGGCGGCAATTCCGGGAATGGAAAAGATTTTTTCAATGATAAAAGAGCCGGTGATGCAGGTTGCCATGGATACCGGCAGCCGGGTCACAATGGGAATGAAGGAATTCCGCATAATATGGCTCCAGACAATCTTCGGCTCAGACAGCCCCTTGGAGCGCGCAGTGAGAATGTAGTCCTGATCCAGCACATCCAGAATGGAGGTTTTCAGCAGTCGGGAGTAGGTTGCAATGTGCAGAAGCGCACCGGACAGCATGGGAAGAATGGTATATTTCCAGCCGCCGAACCACAAATCCTTGCCGGAGGGCCAGCCGATCACCGGGAACCATTTCAGCGTACCGGCAAAGTATTTCTGGAATACCAGACCCAGCACCAGCTCCGGCACGCTCATCAAAAGCACCGCAAACACCACAATCACCCGGTCGATCCAGGTGTCCCGCTTCACCGCCGCAATCACGCCTAAGAACAGTCCCACCAGCACGCCGAAAATCAGGGACTGGAGCCCCAGCCGTGCCGATACCGGAAGCTTTTCCCGGATGATGTCCTGCAGGGTCTGCCCCTCGTAGACCACGGACTCGCCAAAATCACCGTGAAGCATGCCCTTCATGGTAATTACATAGCGCTGCATCAGCGGCTTATCCAGGCCATATTTGGCATACATGGCGTCTCTGGACGCCTGGGGAAGCGACATGGTCCTGGAAACCAAGGGGTCCCCGGGTGCTGCCGCCGTCAGGAAAAACGTTGCCGTGGCAATGAGGAACAGTGCCAGCAGCAGCTCCAAAAAACGCCGGAAAATATATTTTATCATAAGTAACAGCTGCCTTTTCTTTTAGAGTTTGGGCAATATGCAGTCAGGCAGGGGGGAACCCCTGCCTGATTTGGACCGGTTTGGGGTCCTTACTTTTCAATATATGCGTGGCTGAAATCGAACTCCGGACCAAAGTTGGTGTAATAGATTCCCTTCACATAGGTCTGCTGGAAGAACTTGATGTCAGTGAAATACAGGGGACCAACACCAGCCTCATCCAGGATCGTATCCTCGATCTCATGGAACATCTCAGCCTGCTTGGCGGAATCTGTAATGCTGGTAACCTGTTCCAGCAGCTCGTTGACATGCTCATTGGTATAAACACCGGTGAGGTACTTCAGACCGTAGGGCACGTTTACAACAAACAGATAGTTATAGGGGCTTGCGCCGCCTTCCCAGCCGTTGACGCCAACGTCATAGTCCATCTGCTGCTGACGCTCCTCGGCATCGGTGGTCACGTCCACGTTCACCTGAATGCCCAGCTTATTCTGCCAGGTCTGCGCCAGGTACTCTGCCTGGGTCTGACGGGCTACATTGTCAGCCTCGACCACAAAGTCAATGGTCACGGCAGAAAGGTCGGTGTCCTTGCCCAGCTCCTCCAGACCCTTTTTAAACAGCTCCTGCAGGGCTTCGTCGGTGGAATACTGTGCCTGGAGATCCTTTACCAGTCCTTCGCCAGCGGTGTTATAGGTTTCTCCGCCGCATGTGACAGCAGAGGGAACATAGGTGTAAGCAGGCTCATAGCGACCCCAAACGGTATCGCACAGCTCCTGACGATCGACTGCCAGGGACAGCGCCTGACGGATGTTGGCATTGCCCATCAGACCGGATTTGCCGCCGTTTTCAATGGCAAACACCAGGAAGTCGGAATAAGTGCCGACCTTGTTCACATAGTCGATCTTGCCGTCGGCAGCCTGCGCCTCCCAATCGGCGCCGTAGTCGTCGTTGTAGGGAACAATGTCCAGCTGCTGGGCGTCAAACAGGGTTGCCTGGGTGGAATGCTCCGCCACATACTGCATGGTAACGGTATCGAGCTTTACGTTGGCGGCATCCCAATACTTGTCGTTCTTTTCCAGCGTCACGCTGTTTTCCTTGACCCAGGAGGTCACCTTAAAGGGACCGTTGAAGACCATCTCATCCACATTGGTGCCATAGGTGGAGGTTGCCTTGTCAATCACGTCCTGACGGCAGGGATAACCGGCACGGTAGGCAATATAGTAAAGAAACTCAGAGTTGGGAGACTCCAGGGTGTATTCCACGGTGTTGTCGTCCACAGCCTTTACGCCCAGCTCAGAAGCATCGCACTCGCCATCATAGTAAGCCTGTGCATTTTTGATGGGCAGGAACTCGGTGGTGGAATAGCCGTTGTCGGGATTCAGCGCCCGTAGCGCCGCATCCACATACTGCTGTGCCACAACCTTTTCACCGTCGCTCCAGTAGTTCTCACGAAGATGGAAAGTGTAGGTCAGACCGTCGTCGGAGACCTCATAGGACTCACAGCCGTCCTCAACATAGGTATCCTTGTCGTTATCATCGGTGATAATCCGCAAAAGGCTCGCCTGGGACTGGGTCACAATCTGATATTCGCCGGTCCAGGAGGAGGCATCGGGATCCAGGTTGTTGACGGTGCCGTTGAGGAGAATATTCAGGTTCTGGTTGCCGGATGCAGCCGTCTGTGTTTCTGTGGCACTGCCGGAACCCGATGCAGCAGCACTGGTGCTTCCGCTGTCGGAGCCGCATGCGGCCATAGAAAGTACCATCGCCGCGCTGAGTGCAAGGGCTGCCAGAGATTTGAACTTCCGTTTCATTTCTTCATCGCTCCATTCATGATAATTTGCTTTCGCCTGGGATTCATCGGGAAAGCGGAAGATCTCTCCCACTATTCCGTTCTTATCATTGCGAACCCATAGTATGCAACTGTCAATCCGCTTTGATGCACTCATTATATAGTTTCCCGATCCGTTTTGCAATCCATTTTATGAAAGGGCGCTGTCGCTTTCTGAAATTCTGCTCCCGTTTTTTCCATATATTTGTGTTTACACACCAAAATGTCACCAATTCTTCCCGTTCTTTTCACAGTTTCGTTGCATATTTCGTCATTATTTCCTTATTCCCATTTGTTTTATATGTTATTGTGGTGATTTTCCCGATTTTGCAGTAAAACAGCATTTAGCTTGCAAAGCATCCACCATTTGCCAGTTTTAAGCTGTTTTTTCTCCTCGTATATTCACAAACTGTTTTATTTTCATTCAAACCCGTGTCATAGTCCCCGGATATACTGGGATCATCAAAAGAAAACAGCAAGGCAGCAGGCACAGCATGTGCTTTATATATAGATTGTTTCATGTTTTTTCATTCCCCCTCTTTTCTCCTAAACAACAAAGAAATCGGATCGCCAACACCGGCGGTCCGATTTCTTTGTTATAGCCTCCGAAAAAGGCAGTCAGCCTTCCTCACGGCGTCCTGCCAGGTCATCATTACATAGCTCCACAACCTGAGGATGCTTTGACAGTTGGGAGTAGGTTGTGGTATCAATATAGATGCGTTCTGCCCGAAGCAACGCCTCCCGCAGCACCTGTACAGATGACCTTGCCATTGGAATCTGCTCCAGCGGATCAATTACTTCATCCACTGCGCCGCATAGTACCGTGTACATTCTTTTGTAATCCGCCATATCATTTCATCCTTCCCATCTCAGCCGGTTTTTCTCCCCACGCCTTTGCAGCGCGATCCGGTTGAGTATGTCGCAGTTTCTTCCACATTAAGTATATTTATGTTATTTTCAAACATATTTTGATATTTTCCTACTGATTTTTCCGTTTCTCTCTTCTATATCCAGTTCAATGGTAGCACACATAGCCTATTCTGTCTATAGTTTTCGGATATTCTAAAAAGAAAAGGCATTAGGGGAGGAACGAAATGGATACCGTAACCGCCGTAAGAAACCGGATTTTGCAGCTGTGCGGCGAGCAAAATCTCAGCATCAACCGTCTTGCCGCACTCTGCGCCCTGCCCCCGTCCAGTCTCAAAAATATACTTTACGGGAAAAGCCATAATCCCAAGCTTTTGACCATCAAGCTCATCTGCGATGGTCTGGGCATTACATTGGGAGAGTTTTTCTCCACACCGGAATTTGACAAGCTGGAGCAGGAAATTAAATAAACGATACCGCCGGGCTGCATACATAACAATAGCAGTTCCGGCGGTATCTCGGTTTCTCTTGACAAACCGCTCCACAGCGGCTAGTATAACAATGTTCTGTTGGAGTGAAACATCACTTTATTCAAATAAAAGGAGGAGAACATATATGCTGAACATCTCGCACCTGACCAAGTGCTACGGAGATAAAAAGGCAGTGGATGATCTGTCGCTGCACATTGCTCCCGGCGAAATTTACGGCTTTATCGGCCACAACGGCGCAGGCAAAACCACCACACTGAAATCCATTGTGGGCATTTTGCAGTTCGACAGCGGCGAAATCACCATCGACGGTCATTCCATTCAGACGGAGCCGCTGGCGTGCAAAAAGGCGCTGGCATATATCCCCGACAATCCCGACCTTTACGAATACATGACCGGGATTCAGTATCTGAGCTTCATCGCCGATGTATTCGGTGTCAACGCCCAGGACCGTCAAAGCCGCACCGAAAAATACGCCGGTCTGTTTGAGCTGACGGACGACCTCGGTCAGCCCATTGCCAGCTACTCCCACGGTATGAAGCAAAAGCTCGCCATCATCGCCGCCTGGATTCACAGTCCCAGGCTGATTATTATGGATGAACCCTTTGTGGGTCTGGACCCCAAGGCTTCCCATCTTCTCAAGGGCATGATGCGGGAAATCTGCGATGCAGGCGGCGCCATCTTTTTCTCCACGCATGTGCTGGAGGTGGCAGAAAAGCTCTGTGACAAGGTTGCCATCATTAAGGGCGGCAAGCTGATTCGCTCCGGCACCATGGAGGAAGTCAAGGGCGACGATTCTCTGGAGGAGGTATTCCTGGAACTGGAGGAACCGTCATGCTAAAGCTGCTGGTAAAAAAACAGATTACGGAAATCTTCCGCAGTTATTTCTACGATCAGAAAAAGAACAAAAAGCGTTCCACCGGCTCGACCATTGCATTTTTCGTGCTGTTTGGGCTGCTGATGGTGGGGCTCTTAGGCAGTATGTTTACCATGCTGTCCCTGGCGCTCTGCTCTTCCCTGGTCAGCGCGGGCATGGGCTGGTTTTACTTTACGATTATGACGCTGCTTGCGCTGCTGTTGGGCGTATTCGGCAGCGTATTTAACACCTATTCCAGTCTGTATCTGTCCAAGGATAACGACCTGCTGCTGTCGCTGCCCATTCCCACCGGCTGCATCATCGCATCCCGGCTGCTGAGCGTCTACCTTATGGGGCTGATGTATTCCGGCGTTGTGATGCTGCCTGCCATCATTGTCTACTGGATTTGCGGCGCGTTTACCCTGGGCAGCGTACTGGGCTGCCTGCTTCTGCTGCTGTCCCTCTCCCTGCTGGTGCTGGTGCTCTCCTGCCTGCTGGGCTGGGTCGTGGCAAAAATCAGCCTGAAGCTGAAAAACAAGAGCTTCATTACGGTTTTGGTATCCCTGGTATTTTTCGCGGTATACTATGTATTCTGCTTCCGGATTCAGTATATTCTTCAGGATCTCATCGAAAATGCCGTGCTCTACGGCGAAAAGGTCCATGGGGCTGCCTATCCTCTGTATCTGCTGGGGCAAGCCGGTGCCGGCAGCTACCCCGCCCTAGCAGCAGTCACCGCTGTTTCCCTGCTGCTCACCTTTCTGGTATGGCGGCTGCTGTCCCGGAGCTTCCTGAAAATCGCAACCTCCAGCACCACTGTCGCAAAAGCCCGCTACCACGCTCAGCCGCTCACTGCCTGCAGTCCGTCCAAGGCGCTGCTGAAAAAGGAATTCCGGCGGTTTCTCGGCAGCCCCAACTACATGCTCAACTGCGGGCTTGGCATCATTCTGCTGCCTGCACTGGGCATTGTGCTGCTGGTCAAGCGTGGAAGTCTGATGTCCCTGCTGTCCATGATGGCAATCGGCGACACCGGTCTT
>ERZ780226.3135-NODE-3135-length-10497-cov-3.071825_pt1 | contig 10497 bp, 8 predicted proteins | sample MGYA00511165_ERZ780226 | MGnify/ENA primary metagenome ERZ780226 (study PRJEB29588, sample SAMEA2152373) | human gut metagenome | biome: human gut; feature: human-associated habitat; material: faeces | place: Denmark | collected 2008/2010 ...
TCGTCGTCGCTCATGTCCTTGATGACTTTTCCCGTCTGCGCGTCTTTGATAAGAGTTCCTCTCGGAACTTTTATTATGCGGTCTTCTCCGCTTTTCCCGAACATCTTGCCGCCTTTGCCGTTTTCGCCGTTCTGCGCAACGAATTTGTGCTTGTAGCGGAGTTCGATAAGAGTGTTCAGGTTTGTGTCAACCTGAAAGACGATATCGCCGCCCTTGCCGCCGTCGCCGCCGTCGGGGCCGCCCTTGGGAACATGCGCCTCGCGCCTGAACGACGTGCAGCCCGCGCCGCCGTCGCCCGATTTGATCTGGATGTGTACCTGGTCTGTAAACGGCATGTCTCTATAGTCCCTTGAAATCCTTGAGGGCCTCGAGGTAGTCGACCTCGGTGCCCAGTCCGTCCGGTGCAAGCTGCATCAGCAGGTCGGCCCAAGCGCTCACGCTCCTGCCGTACACGACCGCATCCCACCCGTCTTTGACGATGGCGGCAATCGCGTCTTCCACGTCTGCCTCGGTCTGATGCCACACGCCGTCAGCGCCGACGCCGAAGATGGCCTCGAGCAGGTCGAGGTTGGTGTCGCTGTAGAAGATGCCCTTGATGAGGGCGACGTAGCCAAGCGCGGGCGCGAGCGGGATGGAATCGCCCTGGCGAATCTCCACGTAGCGCTTCAGGCGCACGTCGTTCCAGAACATGCCCAGCAGGTGCTCGATATCGTCTTTGCCCATGGGCGCATCGCCGTAGGCCTGTGCCGCCGTCATCGTGCCCGTGGCGTGCTCGTCGGGGCGCGTGATGAAGATGGGCGGCTTGGACAGCAGGTAGTCCGCGTAGGCGCCGAAGCCGAAGCCCTCGTCGAACAGCCCCGGGATGACCCCGCAGCGGTCGGGGTCGACCTCGCGCCATATCTGCAGGCGCCGCAGCGGCTGGGTGTTGGGCGCCCCCTCGAAGACGGGGACGTTGTCGGTCAGAAACGAGAGGATGGGGCCGAGCAGCGTGGCGATGCGGACTTTGCGCACGGCATCTGCCTCGTCAGCGTAGTCGACCGAGACCTGCAGCGATGCCGAGCCGCGCATCATGCGCTCGCCGTGCATGCCGGGAATCGACGCGAAGTAGTCGTTCATGTACCTGTAGCGCGGCTTGGGGATGAGCGGGAGCTCAGCGGCCTTGAGCTTGGGCTGGTAGCCGAGCGGCACGAGCTGGTAGCCGTAGGGCTTCGTGATCTGGCGCAGGCGAAACGTGAAGTGCTCATACTCGTCTTCGATGTCGGCGATGCTCGCCATCGGGGCGATGCTGATCTCGATCTGTGCGGCCGGCTCGATGGTGATGGAGGCTGATGCGCGCGAGCACCCCATGATGTCGCCCGCCTCGGTGCGCATGGCGTTGGGGTAGAACTCGGAGAGCTTCTCCAGGATATCGCGCACCCCCGGGCGGTGCTTCTCGTCGTAGCCGATCGGGTCCCCGTCCTCGTCCACGAGGAACTGCTCGAGCTCCACGCCAAGGCTGCCCATCTCTCCGCCCTTGCAACCGCCCTCGAGGTAGTCGACGATCGCCTGGCGATTCTCTTGTTGTACGGTCATGGCACACTGTTCCTGTCCGAAAGCCTTCAGTTGGCTAGAGATTGTACGCTATTGGCATGCAGAACAAGGGCCTTCGCTACCTGCTCGTAACGAAGGCCCCCGCGGTTGGATTGCATGAAGCGGCTTACAGGCGCGCGTACCTCTCGAGGCTGCGCGAGAGCGTGTCGACGAACTTCTTGGCCAGACCGTCGAGCTCCTCGCCCTTCCTGGAAACGTAGCCGAGCTTGATGACGAAGTCGGTCTCGAGCGGGACCGTGGTGAGCAGCGTGCCGTCGCTGATGCCGACGAGGATGCCGCTCGTGACGGTGTAGCCGTTGAGCGCGCAGATGAGCTCGGAAAGCGACGCGCGGTCGGTCGTCGCGATCTTGCGGGCGCGTTCGACGTTGGAGAGCGCCTCCTCGTAGAACGCGAGCGGGGCGTCGTCTTCCTGCTCGAAGTACACGTACGGGTAGTCCGCGAGGTCTTCGATGGCAAGGCTCTTCGCGTTTACCAGCGGATGGCTCGCCGCGGGAAGTGCCACCTTGGGAGCGGACTCCGTGAGGGCGTGGAACTCGAGGCCAGCCTCCGCGAGCGCGGCTTCGATCTTGGGCGCGGTCGGGGTGCCCTCGCAGATGACGCCGATCTCGCTTTCGCCGCTTTGAACGTCGGCGATGACGCCTTTGAGCGTGCGGTCGCGCAGCGCGTAGTCGTACTCGTCTCCGCCGGCGGACAGGATGGTCTTCGCGAATGCCTGCACGCTGAACAGGTAGTGCTGACCAGAAACAGCAAACGTCTTCTTTGCCATGATGTGAATCCTTCTTCCTTGCTACCTAGTTCTGACGACCTACTTATTGTCCTTCTCTTCGAACTGCTTTTCCACCGCGACGGCAGCCTGGGTGGAGGTGCGCTCGTCGATGAAGCGCTTTGCCTTGTGCTCGGAAGAGGCGCCGAGCTTGTCGGTATCGAAGACCAGGACCTTCGCCGGACGGACGCCGCAATGCGCCTTGAGGGCGCCCTCGACGCGCTTGGAAATCTCGTCGAAGGGCTCTTCGGAGTGCGCGGCGCGCTCGACGGAGACCTCGTACTTGGTCGTGTAGTTCTCGTCGTACACGCGAATCTTGTATTCGCCGGTCAGGCCCTTGTCCTTGCGGACGACGGCCTCGATGTCGGACGGGAAGACGTTGACGGCGCTGACGATGAACATCTCGTCCTTGCGGCCGAGGATGTGGATACGGCTCGTAGTGCGACCGCAGCGGCACGGCGTCTTGTCGACCCAGCCGATGTCGCCGGAGCGGAAGCGGATCATGGGACGCGCGTGCTTGAGCAGCGTGGTGTAGACGATTTCGCCCTTCTCGCCGTCGGGCAGCACCTCGCCGGTCACGGGGTCAACGGTCTCGACGAGAATCTGGTCCTCGATCAGGTGCAGGCCGTCTTTCTCCTCGCACATGCCTGCGCAGGCGCCGTATATGTCGGACAGGCCGAAGAAGTCGTAGACCTCTGCGCCCCAGACCTCCTCGATGGCATGGCGCGTGGACTCGATGGAGCCGCCGGGCTCACCGGAGATGATGATCGTGCGCAGGTTGGGGAAATCCTTCTTGGGGTCATAGCCCTGCTCGATTGCCTTTTGGCTGAGCAGCCAGGCGTACGAGGGCGAAGACCACATGTGGGTAGGCTGGTAGTGCTTCATGGCCCACAGCAAGCGCGAGGACGGCACGGCGCCGACCCAGATGCCCAGCGCGCCGAGGTTCTGGGCGCCGATGACGCAGGGGCCGCCGACGTACAGCGCGAAGTTCATGCCGTGCAGGTAGCGGTCGTTTGGACGCATGCCGACCTGCCAGAACAGACGGGACTCGGCATCCATGAAGTCGTCGAAGTCCTTCTGGTTGAACGGGCTCATCGTGGGAACGCCGGTCGAGCCGGAGGAGGTGGCCATGTAGACGACGTCGTCTTCGGGAACCGCGCACAGCTCGCCGAAGAAGGAGCCGACGCCTTGGCAGTCGCGCTCGGTCTGCTTGTTGATGAAGGGGAACTTCTGAAGGTCGGCGAGCGTCTCGCAATGGGGCTCGAGACCCGCCTCATCCCAGGTGCGCTTGTAGTACGGGCTGTTCTCGTAGGCGAAGGCGAGCTCTTCGTTCAGGCGCTCGAGCTGCAGCGCCTCGATGTCCTCGCGAGAAGCGCACTCGATTTCGGGATCGTAGTACTTCTGATCGTAGGGGATGTTCTTCTTGGCCATTACCTGGCTCCTAACCGCTTGTTTCCAACCGCTGTGTAACCAAAAAACAGCGCCCCGTCGGGCGCTGGATGTATTTCATCACTTTTCTCTGCCATTTAAAAGATTGGGAGCGATGCATTGTTTTCATGCGCACATATTGATTATTTAGATGGCTAATTCATTCGTTTTATTGAATTATTGCGTTATCTTGAACGCCATCGGGCAGATTGTCCGAGCGTATAGCCATTGGTAAAGTAGTTAGCAGGATCGTACATGACGCTTCAACAGCTGCGATATCTCATCGCGATCGCAGAGGCGGGCTCCATCAGCGCCGCCGCATACAACATCTACGCATCGCAGTCCAACCTCTCCATCGCCATGAAGGAGCTCGAGCACGAGTTCGACATCACCATCTTCACGCGCTCGAACCGCGGCGTGACGCTTACGAACGAGGGCACGGAGCTGCTCGCCTACGCGCGGCAGGTCGTCGAGCAGGCCGACATGCTGGAAAACAGGTTTGCCGGCAACGAGTCGGGCACCCGCAGGCTCGCCATCTCCACCCAGCACTACGCCTTCTGCGTGCGCGCTTTTATCAACACCGTCGAGCGCTGCGAGGACGAGGACTACGACTTCGTGCTCCGCGAGGCGCCCACCAACGAGATCATCGAAGACGTGAGGGACTTCAGAAGCGATATCGGCATCCTGTACACCGACAAGAACAACGAGCGCGTGCTCGGGCAGGCGTTCAAAGACGCCAGCCTCAAGTTCCACCCGCTGTTCATCGCCCCGGTCCACGTTTTCGTGGGCGAGGGGCACCCGCTGGCGGACAGGGAGCTCATCGAGCCCGAAGATCTCGCAGAATACCCGCGCTATTCCTTCGAGCAGGGCACGATCAACTCGTTCTACTTCTCGGAAGAACCGCTGCGCCACATCCAGCACAAGCGCAACATCCGCTACTCGGACCGTGCGACGCTGACGAGCCTTCTCACCGACTTCGAGGGCTACACGCTTTCGACGGGCGTGCTCACGCCCGAGATGCAGTCGGGCATCGTCTCGATCCCACTTCACACCGACGTCAAGATGACCGTCGGGTACCTGACGCACAAGGAGCGCACCGCAAGCGAGCTTCTGGGCGCCTACATCGAGCAGCTCGAGCTCGTCATCAAGAACAACGCGAGCAGCGTCACCTACGTGGGCGACTAGCGCCCGACAAGGACAGCTGAAGCGCTCAGCAGCTCGGCCCATACGCCTCGTTCGACAGCTTGCGCACGCACGACACGAGACGCAAGACATCCGACACGTGCTCCGACCCGCGCTGGTACAGCGCGTACATGCACGCCACCATAAAGTCCTCGGCGCACGGCACGGCAACAGTGCCCGAAAGCGGACGCAGCTGGAACTCCGGCGTGCCAAACGCGATGGCGTCTTTCGCACGCATCTCGTTGCGCAGGAGCGGGATGTTGGCAATGACGTGGATCTGGCGCGTGTCCATGCCGAGCTCCCGGTAGCGCGTCAGAAACGGCTGGTAGGCAAACGCGGGGTCCGACATGACGCACAGCTCGTGGCCGTCGAGATCCCTGATGCCGAGGCTCGTCCTGTTCGCGAGGGGAGAACCCTCCGACACGAGGTAGAACAGCGGGTTCTTGCGGATCAGCACATCGCTGCATCCGGGAAAGCCCCTGCTCATGCTGCCCACGAACGCAACGTCGTACGCGCCTTGCACGATCTGCCGGAAGCAGTCCAGCGGCGAGTGCTCCGATATCAGGCAGTTCGACAAGAACGCCTCGTCGAACACCCGCTTTGGCAAGAACAGGTTCGAGTTGGTGCTCAGCAAGACACGCAGCGTCGCGGCCTCGGGCGAACCCTTGAACAGGTCCTCCAAGATCCGCGCTTCGTCGGAGATGGCCCGTGCGTGCTCGACGGCCCGTTCCCCCTCGCCCGTCAGGTACGTCTTGTTTCCGGTCCTGGTGAACAGCGTCGTCCCCAGCTCGTCTTCGAGATTCCGAATCGACCGCGTCAGGTTCTGCCTGCTGGTATAGCACTGCTTGGCGGCAGCGGTGAAGTTTTCCGATTCGCTCGCCGCGAGAAAGTACCGCAGCTGGGCAATTTCCATACGCATCCCCCTCATAAAAGAACGTCGACTCAGTTAACTCTCCTCTCAATTCTAGCGTCTGGCACCGTCGGGTGAGCGCCGGACGCTTCGCGAGTGCACTTTTTTGATGCGCCGAGGTACCAATCAGGCATCTCCCGCCGCACCCTGACCGCCCTCATCATTCAAGACGTCAGGTTGGCGCCATCCAGACAGGCGCCCAAAAGGAAGAATCGAACGAAGGGGGAACGTAATGAGCGAATGGAGAACCACGACTCAAGACGGCGAGACAGTCACACGGTGCTGTGCCTGGTCTCCTCCGGGATGCCACCCCGTCGGATGTGGGTTGAAGGTCCATGTCAAAGACGGCAAGGTCACGAAAATCGAGGGCGACCCGGAGCACCCCATCACGCACGGCACGCTGTGCCCGCGCTGCCTTGACCTGAAGGAGTACATCTATCATCCCGACCGCATCACCCATCCCATCAAGCGCCGCAAGGAAGACCGCGGCAAGGACAAGTGGGTCGAGACGACCTGGGACGATGCGCTCGACATCATCGAGAAGAACGCCAAGGAGATTCAGAAGAAGTACGGCCCGGAGTCGATCTTGGTCTTTGGCGGGACCGGCCGCGAGGGCAACAACTACTACAACCTGTTCGCCAACTGCGTGTTCGACACCCCGAACAGCGTCTATGCCCAAGGCGGCTGGTCGTGCTATGGCCCGCGTATTTCCAACACGGCATTCATGATCGGCGGCGGCTATCCCGAAATCGACTATGCCCAGAAGTGGTACGACCGCTATGACCATCCGGGCTACCACGTGCCCGACGTCATCATCGTCTGGGGCAAGGAGCCGCTCAAATCCAACCCGGACGGCCTGTTCGGCCATGCGCTTCTTGAGATGATGGCCCGCGGCACGAAGTACATCGTCGTGGACCCGCGCATCACCTGGTTCTCGACGCGCGCCGACATCCGACTGCGTCCGCGCCCCGGCACCGATACGGCACTTGCCATGGCAATGCTGAACATCCTGTTCACCGAAGGGCTCTACGACAAGGAATGGTGCGACAAGTGGGCCTACGGCACAGACGAGCTCGCCGAGCGCTGCAAGACCATGACCCCCGAGCACGCCGCAGAGATCTGCGACGTCCCCGTCGAGGACATCTACGCGGCGGCGCGTATGTTCGGCAATGCCGAGCGCAGCACCGTCACCTGGGGCCTCGCCGTCGATCAGAATCCCAACGGCGTGCAGCTGGGGCAGTGCATCCTCGCGCTCATGACCATCGAGGGCTGCCTGGATGCGCCCGGCGGAACCGTTCTCGGCGGCATCAACGCCACGCCCTCCTACCAAGACGAGCGCACGGGCGCCGGCTCCATCCGCACCGAGGAGACCGAGGAAGACAAGGAATCCCAGGTCCAGATGAACACCGGCTACGACATCGCCATGGAGCAAGGCTTCATGACCGAGGAGCGTTGGAACAAGCGCATCGGCGTCGACAAGTACCCTGCCGTCGGCGCGGTCATGTGGACGACGCAGCCCGACGAGACGCTGCGCGCGTTGCAGACGGGCAAGCCCTACGAGCTGCACATGGCCATGTTCCAGTCGTCGAACCCCTGCGGCAACGCCATTACCAACTCGCCCGACCTGTGGTGCGAGGAGCTCAAGAAGCTCGACTTCAACTTTGCCACCGAGCTGTTCCAAAACGCCACGACCATGGCATGCTGCGACGTCGTCCTGCCCCTGGCGTCCACCATCGAGCACGATGCCATGGTAGTCGCCCACTACGGCATGAACGTCTCGTTCTACGGCGCCGAGGAGAAGTGCGTCCAGGTGGGAGAATGCAAGTCCGACGTCGAGATCTTGCTGGCGCTGGGCCAGCGCATGCACCCGGAGTTCTGGAACCAGTGGCAGACCGAGGACGAGTACAACGAGTTCAACGGCCTGAACGGCAAGATGAAGTGGAAGGATCTGCAGGAAAACGTCACGCTGATGACCGAGGAGCCGTACTACAAGTACGAGACCGGCCAGCTCCGTCCCGACGGCCAGCCCGGCTTCCCGACCACGACCGGACGCGTCGAGCTGTACTCCTTCGCCTACCAGACCTTCGGCGATGACCCGCTGCCCTACTACCAGGAGCCTCCGTTCAGCCCGGTCTCGACGCCAGAGAAGATGGAGGAGTTCCCCTTCGTCCTGACCACGGGCGCGCGTCGCTTCACGACCTTCCACACCGAGCAGTACCAGCTGCCGGCCATGCGCGAGATCGACCCGTACCCATTTATCGACATCAATCCTGCCGACGAGGAAGAGCTTGGCTTGAAAGACGGCGACTGGATCAAGATCTCGACGCCGTTCGGGAGCTGCAAGCAGGCCGTCAAGGGCACCCCGACCATCAAGAAGGGCGTCATCCACGCGCAACACGCATGGTGGTACCCCGAGCAAGACCCCAACGAGCCGAACCTCTTCGGCAACTGGAAGTCTTCCATCAACGTCGGCCTGCCGAACTTCTACCACGGGGTTCAGGGCTGGGGCAACCTCAACAAATGCTGCATTGCCCGAATCGAGAAGACCGAAAACGACGTTACCGACATTTTGACCGAGCAAGACGTCTTGCGCGTCGCGGCGGCCAAGGGAATGGCATAGGAAGGGGGCACGATCATGGCAAACGCATTGTTTCTGAACTACACGTACTGCTCCGGATGCCACAGCTGCGAGCTGGCATGTCGCAACGAGATTGGCCTTGGCCTCGGCGAGTGGGGCATCAAGGTCCACGAAGACGGCCCGCGCGAAAACAAGGACGGCAGCATCCATTGGAACTACTACGCCATTCCGACCGAGCTTTGCACGATGTGCTCTGAGCGCGTGAAGAGAGGAGAAAAGCCCGCTTGCGTCCAGACCTGCCTTGGCAGCGCGCTGCACTACGGAACGATCGAAGAGTGCGGCAAGATGCTCGAAGAAGCTGGTGGCCGCGGCCTAATCATGATGCCGTAGCCTTTCTAGCTGGTCATCTGGAGGGATAATCTCGTAAACAGCATTTTTCGGTGGGCCGTCGGGCACGCAAGCGCCCGGCGGCCCACCCGTATCGAGAGCACGCGCGGCACGAGGAGGAGAGCCATGGGATGCGGTGCGTTTTGCTCCCATTGCGGGAGATGCGGGCGGAAAGTCACGGACACGATTCGGTGGCGCGTCTGCCGGTACTGCGATTTCAAGAACGCCTTCGAGGCGACCAGATGCGCGAACTGCGGCCGGGAGCTGCCCACGTGCCCATCGACGATTCCCGCGCCGCCCTTTCCGCCACCTCCCGGCAAGGCGGGCGGTCTGCGCATCGGGCACCGCATGGCGGGCAGCTGACGCGCGCAAGAGCCGGGCAGGAGAATTCACGGCAACGAAAAAGCGGAGCCGCCGATTACGGTATCGGCGGCTCCGCTCGTGTTGTGCGGTTTGCAGGGCAGCTTGCCTGCGGGGTTTACGCTCCCACGAAGTAGGGCAGGATATTCGAGATGAGGATGAGGGCGACGAGGAGCGGGGCGATGTACTTGACCATGACGACCCAGGCCTTCTCCGCCTTGAACTCGCTGGACTCCTTGACCTCGTCCACCAGCACCTTGGGCTTGACGATCCAGCCAACGAAGATGCAGGTGAGGATCGCCACGATGGGCATGAGCACGGAGTTGGAGATGAAGTCGAAGAAGTCGAGGATCGTGCTGCCCTCACCCAGCGGCTGCACCGCCGAGAACACGTTGTAGCCCGCGTTGACGATGATGCCGACGACCACGATGAACACCATGCAGATGATGAGCGAGAGGCGGCGCGACAAGCCCGTTCCGTCGGCGACGATCGAAACCATGGCCTCGGTCAGGCTGATGGCGCTCGTCAGGGCGGCAAAAAGCACGAGCAGGAAGAACACGAAGCCGATGATGGTGCCGATGGTCGGGCTCATGGAGTTGAAGACCTCGGGCAGGGTGATGAACATGAGCGAAGGACCGGCCTTTGCCGCGACTGCCTCGGCAGAGCCCATGGCAACGTAGGCGGCGGGGACGATCATGAGGCCGGCGAGGAAGGAGACGCCAAAGTCGAAGCCGGCGATGTTGGCGACCGAGTTGGGCAGCGAATCCTTGCGGCGCATGTAGGAGCCGTAGGTGACCATGATGCCCATCGCGAGCGACAGCGAGTAGAACATCTGGCCGAGCGCGTTGATGACCAGGTCGGGGCTGAACTTGCTGAAGTCGGGAACCAGGTAGTAGGCGACGCCATCGAGAGCGCCCGGCATGGTCATCGTGAAGATGGCGATGGCGACGGCCATGACGATGAGCGCGGGCATCATGATGCGGTTGGCCTTCTCGATGCCCCCCTGCACGCCCAGCGCGACGACGAAGAAGACGAGCGCCATGAAGATGAGCATCCACACGTAGCTCTCGACGTTGCTGGAGATGAAGCCCGTGAAGAACGTGCCGCCATCAGCGAGCGCAGCCGGCCCGTTGGTGATGTAGGCGACCATGTACTTGGTGACCCAGCCGCCGATGATGCAGTAGTACGGCGTGATGATGAACGGGACGACCGCCGCCAGGATGCCGATCCAGATGTACTTCTTGCCGAAGTGCGAGAACGCGCCGATGACGGACTGGCGCGTGTGGCGGCCGAGCGCCG
>ERZ780226.3136-NODE-3136-length-10494-cov-2.652266_pt1 | contig 10494 bp, 9 predicted proteins | sample MGYA00511165_ERZ780226 | MGnify/ENA primary metagenome ERZ780226 (study PRJEB29588, sample SAMEA2152373) | human gut metagenome | biome: human gut; feature: human-associated habitat; material: faeces | place: Denmark | collected 2008/2010 ...
CCCGACTCCGCCGCCCGCTCCCTGCAGCGGGGAGACATTCTGTGGATACACGCCCGTCTGGCACCGCCCGCCAACCAAGGGCTCCCCGATGAGTTCGACTACGCCCGCTTCCTGCGCCTGCGGGGGGTATGCGGCACGGCCTACGTGCCTGCCGGCCAATGGCAGAAAGCCGGACACGACTTCACCCGCACCCTGCGCCAACGGGCTGCCGACCGCCAGGCCCGCATCGTGGAGCAATACCGCCGCCAGGGCTTCGAAGGCGACGAACTGGCCATCCTCTCCGCCCTGACCGTAGGCGACAAGGACGACCTGAGCGAAGACATCGTCGAGACATACTCCGTGACGGGAGCCAGCCACGTGCTGGCCCTGTCGGGCTTGCACATCGGTTTCCTCTATGCCCTGTTCTGGTTCCTGGCCGCCCCGCTGTGGAAGCGCTGGCGCCTGCTGAAACTTCCCCTGCTGCTATTGCTCGTGGTCCTGCTGTGGGGCTTTGCCTTCCTGACGGGACTCTCGCCTTCGGTAGTCCGCTCCGTCACCATGTTCAGCATCCTGGCCTTGTCCTACCTGCAGGTCGAAAAGCCACTGACGGCCAACACCGTGGCGGCCACCGCCTTCCTGATGCTGCTCGTCCGCCCCACCTGGCTGTTCGACGTCGGCTTCCAGTTGTCATTCTGTGCGGTAGCGGCCATCCTGTTGTTCTATCCCCGCCTGAACAGCCTGTACCGGGGAAAGAACCGGTTCATCGGCAAGGTGTGGAGCCTGATGAGTGTCTCCATAGCCGCCCAGCTGGGTACCGCTCCGCTGGTGGCGCACTACTTCGCACGCTTCTCCACCCATTTTCTGCTCACCAACCTGTGGGTCATCCCGATGGTCTCCATCATCCTCTATGCCGCCGTGGCCTGGCTGGCACTCAGTCCCTTCGCAACCTTACAGGCGGCCCTCACTCCCTGCATCGAGAAACTGATTCAGGGACAGAACTACGTCCTGCAACGGATCGAGCAACTGCCCTTTGCCTCCATCGACCACCTCTGGCTGGACACTGCCGAAGTCCTCCTCATCTATGCCACCCTGCTCACCGCCTGCCGGTACCTGCGCCGACGGACGGCGGGCCACGCCTACACCCTGCTTTTCACCCTATTGATATGGGCTGGCTACCATACACTGAACATCACAACCAGCAGACCCTCCCAAAGCATCGCTTTCTACAACGTAAAAGATACTCCTGCCGTCCATTGCCTGACCGGCGGGAAGCATTCGTGGCTGGTCTGTGCCGACAGCCTTCCCCGCACGGAATGGCTCCAACGCTCGCTGGCCCCCCACTGGAACCACCAGCGCCTGCTTCCCCCGCAGGTGGTGACAGGACGCTACCAGGCTGACGACCTCAGCCTGCACGACAACATCGTGACCTACGCCGGCAGCCGCATCTGCCTGCTGAACGACAACCGCTGGCGCGACCGCCGCTCGCCCCGTCCCCTGCCCGTGGACTACCTCTACCTGTCGCGCGGCTATCAGGGCGGCATCCACGAACTCACCTCCCTCTTCCGCATCGGTACCGTCATCGTCGACGGCTCTCTGTCGTCCTACTACCGACAGCGCATCGCCGACGACTGCCTCCGGCTGGACATTCCCTGCCGCTATCTGGAGAAGGAAGGAATCATCCGCATCCCGCTCTGACAAGGCCAACGAGCGGAAGGCCTTCTGCTACATTGACATTTTTTAATGTAAAGAACTCGGAAAAGTCGGACAATTGGGTTATCTTTGAAGAACATCAAACTTTACGGATATGAAATACAAGCTTTTGGTTCTCGATATAGACGGAACTCTGCTCAATGAAGAGAAAGTCATCAGCAAACGTACCCTTTCCGCCCTGCTGAAAGTACAGCAGACGGGCGTGCGCATCGCACTGGCTTCTGGGCGCCCCTATGGGCTGCTCCCCATCGCCAAGTCACTGGAACTGGGGCTATACGGAGGTTTCATCCTGTCCTATAACGGCTCCCAGATCATCAATGCCAAGAACGGCGAAATCCTGTTCGAACGGCGTATCAATCCCGAAATGATACCTTATATCGAAAAGAAGGCTGTCAAGAACAATTTTGCTCTGTTCACCTATCACGACGACACGCTTCTGACCAACAGCCCCGACAACGTGCATGTCCAGGAGGAAGCGGCACTGAACAACCTGAAAATCATTACGGAAGAAGAGTTCTCCACCGCCATCGACTTCGCCCCCTGCAAATGCATGCTGGTGAGCGACGACGAAGAGGCGCTCACCGGCCTGGAGATCCACTGGAAGAAACGGCTCGACGGTGTGCTCGACGTCTTCCGCTCGGAGCCCTATTTCCTGGAAGTGGTGCCCTGTTCGGTAGACAAGGCCAACACGCTGGCTGTCCTGCTGGAATACCTGGGCATCCAGCGCGACGAAGTCATGGCCATCGGCGACGGCGTATGCGACGTGACCATGATCCAAATGGCCGGCACGGGCGTGGCAATGGGCAACTCGGTGGAATCGGTCAAGATCTGTGCCGACTATACAACAGACACCAACGCCAACGACGGCGTGGCCCAAGCGGTAGAGAAACTCATCCTGACCGAGATACGCGCCACCAAGATTCCACTCGACCAGCTGAACGCGCAGGCCGAACATGCCCTGATGGGCAACCTGGGCATCCAGTACACCTACGTCTCGCAGGACCGGGTGGAAGCCACTATGCCAGTGGACCACCGCACCCGCCAGCCTTTCGGCATCCTGCACGGCGGAGCCACCCTGGCCCTGGCCGAAACCGTAGCCGGACTGGGTTCGATGATACTCTGCCAACCCGACGAGTTTGTCGTGGGCATGCAGGTGAGCGGCAATCACATTTCCTCGGCCCACGAGGGCGACACGGTGCGTGCCGTAGGCACCATTGTCCACAAGGGACGCTCGTCGCACGTGTGGAACGTCGACGTGTTCACCTCGACCAACAAGCTGGTGTCGTCGGTACGCGTAGTCAACAGCGTCCTAAAGAAACGCTGATCCGACCAGCCACGCACGGCCTTCCCAAATAAAACCATCCGCTCCTTCGCTCGGAAACAAACTTTTTCGTACTTTTGCCGTCGCATTATTCACTTAAAAGACAAAAAGGTACACATGTTAAGCAAAGTTATCGCCCAAGCCAACATTGACCACTTCGCCAAATGGCTGGACCGCGCGGAGCGGATGGTTATCGTCACACACGTAAGCCCGGACGGCGACGCCATCGGGTCCTCCCTGGGATTGTGGCATTTCCTCAACTCACAGGACAAGACGGCCAATATCATTGTGCCCAACGCCTTCCCCGACTTCCTGAAATGGATGCCGGGCAACAAGGACATCCTGCAATACGACCGCTACAAGGAGTTTGCCAACCAGCTCATCGCCGAAGCCGACGTCATCTGCTGCCTCGACTTCAACGCCCTGAGCCGCATCGACGCCATGGCCGAAGCTGTCAGGAACTCGTCTGCACGCAAGATTCTGATTGACCATCACCTCCACCCCGAAGACTTCTGCAGCATCGTCATCTCCCATCCCGAGATATCGTCCACGTCGGAACTCATCTTCCGCCTGATCTGCCGCATGGGATACTTCAGCGACATCACCAAGGAAGCGGCCGAATGCATCTACACCGGCATGATGACCGACACGGGCGGCTTTACCTACAACTCCAACAACCGCGAAATCTACTTCATCATCAGCGAACTGCTCTCCAAGGGCATCGACAAGGACGCCATCTACCGCAAGGTGTTCAACACCTATTCGGAAAGCCGCCTGCGCCTGATGGGACATGTACTGACCCAGATGAAGGTCTATCCCGAATACCATGCCGCCCTGATATCACTTACCGGCAAGGAGCAGAAGCAGTTCAATTACATCCGGGGCGACAGCGAAGGATTTGTCAACATCCCGCTCAGCATCAAGAACGTCATCTTCTCCTGCTTCCTGCGTGAAGACACCGAGAAGCCGATGATCAAGGTATCCCTGCGCTCGGTGGGCAAGTTCCCCTGCAACCAGCTGGCAGCCGAATTCTTCGGCGGAGGCGGACATCTGAACGCCTCGGGCGGCGAATACTACGGCACCATGGAAGAAGCATTGAAAGTCTTCGAACAGGCGCTGGAGAAATACAAACCCCTGCTCAATGCCAAAGGATAGAAAAGCAGAACGGACAAAGGTTAAAAGATACGAACTTTGTCCCCGCATTTTTCAATATTCAAGGAAATCAGATACTTTTGTACGGAAATACAAACTTATACAGATGAAGAAACTTATATCTTTCTTTTTTATACTGCTGGCTATGGGCTTTGCCTTCCAGGCCTGCGACGATACCAAGACCTACGCCGAAATGCTGGAAGAAGAAGATGATGCCATTGCCGAATTCATCAGCAAGGAAAACATCAAAGTCATCAGCCAGACCGAATTCTATGACAACGACTCCGTGACCAATGTAGAAGAAAACGAATTCGTCCAGCTGGCAAGCGGCGTGTATATGCAGATTGTAGACAAGGGCTCAGACAACCCGGCGGACACCGTCAAGGACAACGACCTGATACTGGTACGCTTCATGGAATACAGCCTGCTGGACAAGGACACCACGCTGAGCAACCTGTCCTATCCCTATTTAGTGGATGAATTCAAGTACACGGCCACCTCCTCGTCCATTGCGGGCATCTTTACCCAAGGCCTGATGTACTCCGCCTATGGCTATACCGCTGTACCCGCCGGCTGGCTGGTCCCGATACCCTACATCCGCGACAGGGCCCACGTGCGCCTCATCGTACCTTCCAAGATGGGACACCAGGGAGCTATACAGTATGTATACCCTTACTATTACGACATCACCAAGTATCAGATATACAAGTGACGCCACAACCAAGCAAACAACTAACCCTATAATTCAAATAAATCTATGACTCTAATCAAATCTATCTCTGGAATCCGCGGAACCATCGGCGGCCATGCAGGCGAGGGACTCAATCCGCTCGACATCGTGAAATTCACTTCTGCCTACGCCACCCTCATCCGCAAGACGGGCACCGTAAAAAGCAACAAGATTGTAGTGGGCCGCGATGCCCGCCTCTCCGGCGAAATGGTGAAGAACGTTGTGGTAGGTACCCTGATGGGTATGGGATGGGACGTGGTCGACATCGACCTGGCCTCCACACCAACTACCGAACTGGCCGTCACCATGGAAGGTGCCAGCGGCGGTATCATCCTCACCGCTTCACACAACCCCAAGCAGTGGAACGCCCTGAAGCTGCTGAACGAGAAAGGCGAGTTCCTGAACAAGGAAGAAGGCAACGAAGTGCTGCGCATCGCCGAAGCCGAAGCCTTCGAATACGCCGAAGTGGACAAGCTGGGCACTTACCGCAAGGACCTCACTTACAACCAAAAGCATATCGACAGCGTACTGGCACTCGACCTCGTTGACGTAGAGGCCATCCGCAAGGCCGACTTCCACGTAGCCATCGACTGTGTGAACTCTGTGGGCGGCATCATCCTGCCCCAACTGCTCGAAGCATTGGGCGTAAAGCACGTAGAGAAGCTCTACTGCGAGCCCACCGGCAACTTCCAGCACAACCCCGAACCGCTGGAGAAGAACCTGGGCGACATCATGAACTTGATGAAGGCCGGCAAGAACGACGTGGCCTTCGTGGTTGATCCCGACGTAGACCGTCTGGCCATCATCTGCGAAGACGGACGCATGTACGGCGAAGAATATACGCTGGTCAGCGTGGCCGACTACATCCTGAAGCACACACCGGGCAGCACCGTGTCGAACCTGAGCTCTACCCGCGCCCTGCGCGACGTAACCCGCAAGTACGGACAACAATACTACGCTTCGGCTGTGGGCGAAGTGAACGTCACCACGAAGATGAAGGAAGTAGGTGCCGTTATCGGCGGTGAAGGCAACGGTGGAGTAATCTATCCGGCCAGCCACTACGGACGCGACGCTCTGGTAGGTATCGCCCTCTTCCTGAGCCACCTGGCACACGAAGGCAAGAAGGTGAGCGAACTGCGTGCCACCTATCCTGCTTATTTCATGGCCAAGAACCGTGTGGACCTGACGCCCGACACCGACGTGGACGCCATCCTGGCCAAGGTGAAGGAACTCTACAAGAACGAAGAGATCAACGACATCGACGGCGTGAAGATTGACTTCCCCGAGAAGTGGGTACACCTGCGCAAGAGCAACACGGAACCCATTATCCGCGTATATAGCGAAGCCCACACGCAGGAAGAAGCCGAAGAAATCGGCCAGCAGATCATGAAGGTGATTGCCGAACTGGCAAAATAAATTAAGAACTGATAATGAAGAATGAAGAATTGCCTTTCGAGGAATTCTTCATTCTTTTTTTATGTCTTATTCCTCATTTTTCATTAAAAGAACTTTCTCCACTTCCCCCTCGAAGTTGGGTGTGAAGATACCCTTGCCCAGATTGGCACGGATTTCCTCCACAGGCCAGAAGCAGCCGCCGTCCAGTTCGTCACTGGGACAGACCGGACCGTCGTACACCGTCTTGTAAGTAAAGACCAGTTCGCGCTCGCGAGCCGACTCGAAGACATAGTGTGTCACCCGTTCGGGAGTGAAGTCTGTTATGCCCAGTTCCTCGCGCACCTCGCGACGTAGAGCCTGTTCCACGCTCTCACCCAAGTCCACATGGCCGCCTACGGCCGTATCCCACTTGCCGGGCTGAATGTCCTTCCATTCGGGACGCTTTTGCAGATAGAGTTCGCCGCGCGAGTTGAACACATGCAGATGGACCACGGGATGCAGCAGCCTGCTGCCGTTGTGGCATTCGCCGCGCGTGGCGGCACCGATAATGTTTCCTTCCTCATCGACGAGGGGAAACATTTCCTGATTGTTGTCTTGGTTCATAAACAGTTATTCAGTAGAAAATTTCTGTATCAGCTCGATGATGACAGGCCGTATGGAGGGCAAGTCTTCTTTAATAGTAGAAAAGACTATCTCTTCGTCAATGTTCATATATTCGTGCGAAATAAGATTTCGCATGTCGTAAATGGCTCTCCAAGGGATGGTTTCATAACCGCTGAAAGGAGCTTCAGGTTCCTTCAGTAGTTTGCCGACCTGTTCTCCGATGGCTTGCAACCGCATAACACATGAGTCAAAAATCATCATGCCGCCGGGAGTAAGCAGAAACTCATCGGCACAATGAATGTCCTTGCAACGTTCTTCAATGATATCTATCGCTTCCAATATCTGTTGCAGACGGTCGTATATCGTATATTTCTTATACATAAACGATGTCATTTAAGATGTTATCCTTCAACAAAGGACGTAGGGAGTTTCTGAAGCGGACCAAATCCACGTTGCAGCCGAAAAGGGTTTTCAAGGCTTCTTTAAGCTCATACATCAGAGACAGGGAAGGTTTCTCCACTTCCACAACAATATCAATATCACTGTCTTCCGTATTCTCCTGACGGGCAACAGAACCAAATATACCGATATTGATAATGCCGAATTTCTGACCGGAGGTTTGCTTGAAACCCTTCAGTTTCTGTTTGCATTCTTCTAACTGTAACATATCCTAAAGCTTTTATGGATTGCACAATACAAATATAGGAATTTCTCCCTTTTATACAAACACTGGCCTGATATAATCTTACGGTATCAGCAGCGACGAGTCTCCGTAGCTCAGGAAACGGAAATCGTGGGCCAGGGCATAGTCGTAGATGGTGCGCCAGTCGCCGTGGACAAAAGCCGACACGAGCAGCAGCAGAGTGCTCTGCGGCTGGTGGAAATTGGTCACCATCGCCCGGACGATACGGTAGTCATACCCCGGAGCGATGATGATCTGCGTACTGGTGTGCAGGGCTTCCATGCCGTGACGGTCCAGATAGTCGCGGACAGCCGTCAGGGCGGCGACTGCCGTGGGAGCCTCGCCCTCCATGTCGTAGGGCTGCCACTGGCGGACGTGCAGTTCCTCTTCCGCAGCGTCGGGGTTCTCCAGCAGCGTGACGCCGATGTGGTACAGGCTTTCGAGCGTGCGCACCGACGTGGTACCTACAGCCACAGCCTGCCCGCCGTGGGCTATCAGCTTCTATCGTGCCGCGCGACACAGAAATGTATTCCGTATGCATCTCGTGCCCCTCAATCTCCTCGCTCTTCACGGGCTTGAAGGTTCCGGCACCCACGTGCAGCGTCAGTTCCTCCAGATCCACTCCCTTCGTGCGCAGGGCGTCGAGCACGCGGGGCGTGAAATGCAGACCGGCGGTGGGCGCTGCCACGGACCCCTTTATCTTGGAGTAGACGGTCTGGTAGGTCGTCTTGTCACTCTCCTGCGTTTCGCGGTTCAGGTAGGGCGGAATGGGCAGCTCGCCGAACACTTCGAGGATGTCGGCAAAAGTCACTTCAGGATTGTCCCAACGAAAATCCACCCAATGACTGGTGCCGCGGCATTCGCCCCGCTCGGCGGTCAGTGTCAGCGGTCGTCCCTTCACCGTCATCTCGCGGCGCAGGGGACCTTCCTTCCACTTCTTCAGGTTGCCTATCATGCAGAGCCAGGCGGCATGGCCGGTCTGCTGGAAATTCAGCGCATAGTCGTTCGGCTCAATGGGTTCGAGGCAGAACACCTCGATGAGTGCGCCCGTCTCCTTGCGGAAGTGCAGGCGGGCCTGGATGACCTTGGTATTGTTGAATATCATCAGACAGCCTGCCGGCAGATAGTCGGGCAGGGAAGTGAAGCGGTCTTCAGTCACCTGGCCATGCCGGTAAACCAGCAGCTTGGACTGGTCGCGTACGGACAGGGGAAACTTGGCAATGCGTTCGTCGGGCAGCGGATAGTTGAACTCGCTGATGTGGATATGTCTGGGATCTTGTTTCATAATCATCGGTTTCTTTCGGATGCAAAGGTACGGATTATCGGGGAAAATGCCGCGAGGACATCACCGAAGTTTTCCTCCTTGCCCCGACTCCCCTCTCCTTTCAGTGTTCATAACCGCCGATACGCCCGTCGGCATCCAGTATGCTGACCGTGATGCGCGGACGGCGGCAACGGCTGTTGTTGAAGAGGCGCACCGTGACACGTCCCTGCCCGTCGGTCATCAGCTCCGGCTGCCAGTACAGCGTCCGGCGGTAATCTTCCTCACGGGGCAATACCCGATAGTCAGGCGAATAGAATTCCTTCCCCCGGCTATAGCCCTCAAGCCACGTCTTGCGCACGCCCTTGGCCCCCTTGACCGGCACTTCTCCCTCCGGTTTCGTTTCAATCAATACGACACAGCCATACAGTTTGTCGATGTTCATCGGTGTGAACCGTGGGTCGGCATAGCGGCATATGGTCATCACATCTTCACTGATGTAAATGGACTTGATGGATTCTAACGCCAGGTTACGGTACTTGTTGAAGTCCAATTCCTCGTGGCTGGTACGCTCATAGTTGACGACAAACAGGGCAAACCGGCCTTTATAGAACAAGTATTCCTCGCCCGACGGGCTATACACACGGGAAAAAGCCGGATTCATGCCAATCATCAGCTCATGGATGTCGTCACCGATGAAGCCGTTCCGGTCCTGAATGTCGTCCATCTCCGAAGCCACGTCGTAGTAAGCTATGGACTTGGTGCGGGCCTGATAAACATCGCTGGCCTTGTCGCGCTTGCGGGCTTTCACCTCCACCTCGTCCAGGTGGTGTATCTTCTCGTCGATGCCCAGGCGTCGCAACGAGTCTTCGTAGGCCTGGAGGAACAGGTTGTAGTCTTCCTCCACCTGCACCGTATCGGCCGGCTCGTCGGCCGACGGCCCGATTTTCTGTTCACTGCCGGATACCCGTATCTGCATTTCGGCCAGCGGATACATGCGGGGAGCGGGAGCAAACACACGGTCCAGCACGATACGGTGGTCCTTCTTCTTGCCCTCCTTCGTCACGGCCAGTATCAGGTTCCACTTCCCCTCTATCTGCGAGACGAAGGAGAAACGACCCAGGCTGTCGGTGGTAAAGAGGCCGAAGGACTGCTGCCTGCCCACCTCCGGGTCTTCGCCGGGACTGCTCAGGAAGGAAGACACTTCCACCCCGGCACGCGGTTTGCTACGCACCATCGACACCACCGTGCCGTGCAGCTCGATGCCCTGCTCGGGCAGGTACTTCAGGTCGAAGGGGCGTACACCGGCCATGCTATCCCAGTCGTACCTCCTCCAGCCCTGCACCATCAGCAGCTCGTCCAGCGCACGGCGGTGCGCCAGGTCGCCGGATTCGAAATACCAGGCGGGACGGTGGACGTACCCTTTGATGTCCGACATCAGCAGCAGGTCGGTCAGCAGGCTGTGGCGGTTCTCCACCTCCTGCCAGCCGTCGCGCACGGAAACCGAGAGAGGCGCCTGCACGGGGCGGCCTTCCGCATCCCGGACCTCAACGTCCAGACGAATGGAGTCGTAGGGCTGATAGGCAGCCTTGTCCGAACGGACCGCCACCGACAGGGTGTCGGGCTGCCCGGCAAAAATCAGACGGGCGGCCACCAGCCGG
>ERZ780226.3137-NODE-3137-length-10493-cov-3.689692_pt1 | contig 10493 bp, 8 predicted proteins | sample MGYA00511165_ERZ780226 | MGnify/ENA primary metagenome ERZ780226 (study PRJEB29588, sample SAMEA2152373) | human gut metagenome | biome: human gut; feature: human-associated habitat; material: faeces | place: Denmark | collected 2008/2010 ...
CTTCCCGCCCGCCACCTTGTAGGTGCGGATGCGGACATGGTAGGTCTTGTTCGCCTTTGACGTGGTGATCTTCTTGGAGGTTGTGGTGTTCTTCGTGATCTTCGTGGTCACCTTATTCTGGGTGCAACGTATCTTGCTTCTGAGTGCGTAGCAATTGTTCGCAGAGTATTGCTTGACTGTGTCATTGCAAATCATGAATCTGAAGTTCGGCAGAGTAGCATCGAGAAAATGCTTAAACTGCCGGTGGGATATAGCTTCGGTCACAACTCTGGCGAAAAAACCGCACAACTCAACCAGGGAGTTGCTGGTATGAGTCAATTATCATTCTTGAGAATGTACTGATCACAGACCCTGGTAAAAGCAAAGCACTTGCTCATTACGAACACGTTCGTATCCCTGGTGGGAAGATTGTGGCACTGGTTGGCCCTTCCGGTTGCGGAAAAACCACTCTGGTGCGCTGTCTGACCCGCTTCTATCTCTATATTCAAGGCAAAATAACCCTCTTCGGCAAGGATTTAAGGGATTATAATCCAATCCAAGAAGTATCAATGTCAAGTGTTTTTAATTTGCTGAGTAATTCGTATCTTTTTGTCACAACCTAAAATCGGGGGTACGAAATAACCCTGAAACCGTTGCGGTTTCAGGGTTTTTCGGTGTGATATCTATTTAGGTCACACAAGATGGTTGCGGGGGCCGGATTTGAACCGACGGCCTTCGGGTTATGAGAGCGTCTCTGCGGAAATTCCGTGGATGGATTGCACAATCCGACACGGATTGGACGATATTTTCGCATACTCAGGCAAATTTCGGGCTGTTTCGTCCAACTGGTGTGCCGGCGTTTTTCCTGTAGTGGGTCAGAATATGGGGCAGAGCACTAAACGAGGCTTCTATCTGCATACCTCCTTTGATTTTGAGAAAAATTTTCAAGTAGTTATTCTCTATATACAGCTGTCCGCAGAAATGCCCACACATTCTTCCACACGATTTGGGAAAATTACGCCCAAAAACAATGCTACATTGCGGATGTTATATTGGTGGCACTGTTTCCTTTCCGCACCAAACCTATACAAATCACTTTGTCATATGGTATAATTTGTGTACTTGAACATCGGAGGAATCCCCAATGAACATCAACGTAGCAATCTGTGAAGACGTGGCTGCCGAACGTGATTATTTAATCGGGCTACTTCAAAAGTGGAAGCAGCTTGGCGGCCACACGCTGCAAACATCCGCATTTCTCAGCGCAGAACGGTTTTGGAGCGCATACGAGGACGGCTACCGTCCGGAGCTTCTGCTACTGGATGTGGAAATGCCCGGACTGAACGGAATGGAGCTTGCGAAAAGGCTGCGCCAGCTTCATGATGATACTCCACTTGTCTTTATTACCGGATATTCTGACTATATGGCAGAGGGGTATGACGTTGCCGCACTGCACTATCTGTTGAAGCCTGTTTCGGAACAAGCACTTGAGCGGGTTTTGAACCGCACCTTGGAGCAGCTGCGGCATCAGCGGAAATTCCTCTTGTGTACTTCGGACGGCGTAACGCAGAAGCTCTATTTTGACGAAATCCTGTACGTTGAGGTATTGTCCCATACTGTTACCATTCACGGGGACGGCGGGAAGGACTATCTCCTCCATATGACAATCCGGGAGCTGGAACAGGAGCTTGGAAATACCTTTTGCCGCTGCCACCGTTCCTTTCTGGTCAATCTTGCAAGAATCCATCAGATAAAAAAGACAGACATCCTTCTGGACTCTGGTGTGGTGGTTCCCATGTCACGGCGTTTGGCTGCGGATGTGAATCAGGCATTCTTTGCGTATTACCGTAGGGAGGCAAAGAAATGAAATATGTGTATCTACTTGGCGGCGTTCTGCTCTTGGGAGTCCTTATTTTGCTGGTGCGGCAGTGGCTGATCCGCCAGGTTGACCGGCGCATTTCTGGCTATCAGAGCGATCTTTTGAATCGCCACATTGAAGAAGTGGAGCAGATGTACCGTCAGGTCCGTGGATGGCGGCATGATTACAGAAATCACATTCAAGTGATGAAGGCACACCTGGATGCAGGAAGGTACGACGACCTGGATCACTACCTTCAGCTTTTGGGAGAGGACCTGGCTTCTGTGGATACCGTGATCAAAACCGGAAATGTGATGGTGGATGCGATTCTGAACAGCAAGCTGAATCTTGCTGCCAGCCAGAATATCTCGGTGAACGCGAAGGCCACGGTGCCGCCCACGCTTTCCGTGGAACCGCTGGACATCTGCGTCATCCTCGGCAACCTCATGGACAACGCCATTGAAGCCTGCATGCGGATCACTGATTCGGAAAAACGCTTTATTCGCGTCTACATGGGCACCCATAAGGGGCAGTTTTATATTTCCGTCACGAATGCAGCTTCTGAATTTCGGAGAAGAGGTCAAAGCTACCTGAGTACAAAGCCCCAGGTGGGACATGGGTTCGGGCTTATGCGAATTGACCGAATCACCTCGAAATATGGCGGCGCTGTAAACCGCCAGAGCGAAGAAGGCGTGTTTGCAACGGAAATTCTATTGCCAATTTGACCGCTTGCGCTCCTGCGATGACCGTTCGCGCAGGAGCGCACCATTTTATTTCCTGATCTGCTAAAATGCCGGTGTAAGGAGGTGCAGAAACATGAACAGCGCAGAAAAGCCAAAATACACTCTGGGTCAGAACATTCTCTATCTGCTGAAACACGTTTGGGCCTGGGACAAATTCTTCCTGCTGTGCATGGGGATCAATATTCTGTCAGCGCTGCTCTTTGCGTTGGGGTCAATGTTCCTTCCAAAGGTGGTATTGGCCGACCTGGAGGCGCGGGTTCCGGTCAGTACCCTGCTGATTACCATCCTGCTCCTGTCGGGCGGAATGGCATTGGCAAATGGACTTCAGGCTTGGAGCAACGGACATATCGAATTCCACAAAATGCTGACCCGCTGCCGTTTCAGCTTTCCGGTCTATATGAAAGCCTTGACCGTGGACTATCAGCAATTCGATACCGCCGCCTATCAGGAGATCAAGAAAAAGGCCTATGAACCCACAGGGTGCAACAGCTCTGCTCTGGAAGCAGTCTGGCCGGCCCTCATAAAGGCACTGACCAGCGGACTGGGCATCTTCACCTATGCCGCAATTCTCTTTCAGGTTGGTTGGTGGATTGCTTTGCTGGCGGCTGGGTGCGCCGTGATTTCTTTTCTTGTTCGAGATCGAATTATGCGCCAGCGCCATGTGGATACATCTGAATGGGTGAAATATGCCTCGAAGCCCTATTACCTCAACGACAAGTCGGGAGATTACCACTATGGAAAGGATATTCGCATTTTCTCCATGGGGAACTGGTTCCGAGAGATTTTTGATATCCATATCCGCCTTTGTGAGGACTGGCAGCTGCGGCACGAAAAGCCCCTGTGGAAGGCGGATCTACTGGACAGCATCCTGACCCTGTGCCGGGAGGGGATTGCCTACGCATACCTGATTGATCTTGTTCTGCATGGACAAATTCTCGCATCGGATTTTGTGCTGTACTTCGCAGCCCTTGCCGGATTCTCCACATGGGTGCTGGATGCAGCCAATCAGCTCAGTATGCTTTCCCGTTACAGCAATCAGATCTGTGATTTCCGTGCCATGCTGGAAAAACCAGACGTGTTCCGCCACGGTAGCGGCGAAACAGCCCAGGCTCACATGAATCGCCCCGTGGAAATCACATTGCAGGATGTCAGTTACCGCTATCCCGGTGCCGAAGTGGATGCAATCTCCCACCTGAACCTGACGATCCATCCCGGTGAAAAGCTGGCCATCGTCGGCCTCAATGGCGCTGGTAAAACCACGCTGGTCAAGCTGATCTGCGGATTGCTGGACCCCACGGAGGGCGCTGTGTTCTGCAATGGGATCAACGTGAAGGACTTTGACCGTCAGGAATACTACCGGCTGTTTTCCGTGGTGTTTCAGGATTTCTATCTCCCGCCTCTGACCATTGCGGAGGCAATTTCCTGTGATACCCTTGAGAACACCGACTTTGACCGGGTTTCGGAATGTCTCGCCCTCGCAGATTTGACCGGGAAGATCGACACCCTTCCGCAGGGGGTCCATTCTCTGCTGGTTCGTGATGTCAACGAGGATGCTGTGGAGTTGTCCGGAGGCGAGACGCAAAGGCTAATCCTCGCCCGTGCGCTGTATAAGAAAGCGCCCATGGTCATTCTGGACGAGCCTACCGCAGCCCTGGATCCCATTGCGGAGCACCAGATGTATCAGAAATACCATAAAATGACTCAGGAACGAAGCTCTGTGTATATCTCCCATCGGCTGTCCAGCACACGGTTCTGTGACAGAATTCTGTATCTGGAGAATGGGGCCATTGCAGAAGCTGGTTCGCATGCGGAGCTGTTGGCCCTTCACGGCAAGTATTATGACCTGTTTTCCGTCCAAAGCCAGTATTACAAAGAACAGCCGAAAGGAGGTGCGGAACATGACAGATAACACACCGTTGGGAATCCGGAAATGCCTTGCGCTTACCCGCAGAGCCTTTGAAATCCAGTGGAGGATCAACCGCAAATTCTTTCTCAGCAATGGATGTTATGGCATCATCAGCACCCTCAGTCCTTTTGTGACCATCTGGTTTTCTGCACGTCTGCTCAGTGAGCTGGCCGGGGAATGCCGCCCAGAAAAGCTGGTGTTCTGGGCAGTCTGTGCCGCCTGCACCGGGCTTTTGATCCGGCTGCTCACCAGCACAGCCGAGCATTGGAAAGATGCAAACCAGCCCACCTTTTGGCATAGAACCGAGCATCTGTATGCGGAGAAAATGCAGTCTATGGATTTTGAGGATGTGGAGGACGCTAGGATTCACGAGCTTCGCTCTCAGATCGACCAGAACGACAACTATAACAGCTTTGGCCTGAACCGCCCCTTGTGGGAGATCAATGGAATTATCTCTGCGTTGACGGGAATTCTTGCTTCCGTTGCTATGACAGTTTCTCTGTTTCGAAGCAGCGTCAATCCTGGCTTCTCCATGCAATGGCTGAATTCGCCTCTATGCGCAGCGGTGCTTCTGGGCCTGATTTTTGCAGCCGCATTTGTGTCCATACGAATGACCGCAATTTCTACAGCGTGCGTCTGCGGAATGACCGCCATGGAACACGTCAAGAAGGGCAACCGCATTTGGTGCTATTATGGGTTTCGCCTCCCCGGCCTGACCAAAGCGGGTATGGATATCCGGCTCTACCACATGGATCGTGGCATTCGAGCTGCGCTGGAGCAGAGCCAAAAGGAGGACTGGATGGTAGAAACAGCCACAGCCAATGTCCGTGGAAGATGCGAAGGCATCAGCCAGCTGTCCGGGAGTATCTGTTATGGGCTTTGCTACATCTATGTGGCGCTAAAGGCCCTTGGGGATGCGTTTCCCATTGGCTTCGTGGTTCAGTATGTTGGCGCCATCGGGCAGTTTTCCGAGTCTGTACGGAAGCTGGCAGTCAGCGTGACGTCTCTGATCCAAAACGCAAGCTACTTGGAAGTGACCTATTCCTTTTTGGACATCGAAAACAAGAAGTATATAGGAACCATCCCGGTGGAAAAACGGGATGACAATGAATTTGAGATTGAGTTCCGGGACGTGTCCTTCCGCTATCCCGGCAGCGAAACCGATGCGCTGAAGCATCTGGGCTTTCGCTTCAAGCTGGGAACAAAGCTGGCGGTAGTGGGCATGAACGGCAGCGGAAAATCCACGATGATTAAGCTGCTTTGCCGCCTGTACGACCCCACAGAAGGAGAAATTCTCCTAAACGGCATCAATATTCAAAAGTATGACTATGATGAATATATGTCCCTGTTTTCCGTGGTATTTCAGGATTTTCAGCTGTTTTCTTTCACGTTGGGGGAAAATGTGGCATCCAGTCGGAACTATGACCGCAGCAAGGCCCAGCGGTGCCTGAAGCAAGCGGGCTTTGGGCAGCGGCTTTTCCAGCTGCCCAAAGGATTGGATACCTATCTGAATCAGGACTTCGATCAGAGCGGTGTTACCATGTCCGGCGGAGAAGCACAAAAAATCGCATTGGCCAGAGCGCTCTATAAAGATGCCCCTTTTATGATCCTGGATGAACCTACCGCCGCTTTGGATCCCATGGCAGAATATGAAATCTATACTCGATTCAACGATATGGTTGGAAGCAAAACGGCAGTGTATATTTCTCATCGGCTTTCCTCTTGTCGTTTCTGCGATGAAATTGCCGTATTCCATGAGGGAAAGCTGGTACAATACGGGACGCATTCCCAGCTACTAGCGGATCCGAATGGGCAGTATTACGCACTCTGGACCGCTCAGGCGCAATATTATACGGAGGAAAGTGTGTAATAATACCGATATCATCCGAGAAATCGGCTTGCAGTATCCTGCTGCACACTTCCTGCTCTATCACAAGGCTCACAGTATTTCCCTTAACCGGAAGCAATACTGTGGGCCTTTCTGCGGCAATTTCGTAATATGGGAAGTCTATTTTTGTTGTGTTGTTCATCCTGAACGGAGGGAATTATTCACTCATAAGGGTGAATGAAAAGTGAATTTTCACTTTATGCGATTGAAAAACATGAAAATATGAGTATAATGGAATCAAGATGAGCCGGAGGTGTAGCATATGCAATATGAAAGCGAACGGATTGAATACAAATCACAGATGATTGATGATATCTACAAAGAGGTGATCGCCTTTGCCAACACAGAGGGCGGTGTAATTTATCTTGGCATCGACGATCAGGGGAATTTGGTCGGCATTGACAATGTGGATGAAACCTATACACGCCTGACGAATGGCATCCGTGATGCCATTGCGCCGGATGTCACCATGTTTGTGCGCTATGTTCTCCAAGACAACAAAGTGATTCGGATTGAAGTCAACGAAGGAAGCTACAAGCCGTACTATCTGAAATCCAAGGGAATTAAGCCCAGCGGCGTTTATGTCCGCCAGGGGGTGTCCAGTGTGCAGGCTTCCCCCAATCAGATCCGTCAGATGATTAAAGATTCGGACGGTGACATTTTTGAAGAAATCCGCAGTCTGGAACAGAACTTGACCTTTGATGCAGCCAAAGCAACATTTCAGCGCTATGGCGTGGAGTTCTCCGCAGAGAAATACCGGGCGCTGGGCATCACCCGAAACGATGTCTACACCAATCTTGCACTGCTGATTTCCGACCAGTGCCTCCACACAACGAAGATTGCTGTATTCAACGATGAGTCCTGTACGGAGTTCCGTGACAGTAAAGAGTTTGGCGGCTCTGTTTTCAAGCAATTTGAGGACTCGGTAAACTATCTGGCGCTATGCAACAAGACCGTTTCTACCATCAAAGGGGTTGTCCGCACGGATAAACAGGACTATCCCGCAGAAGCCATTCGTGAAGCACTGCTCAATGCGCTGGTGCATCGGGATTACAGCTTCAGCGGCAGCATTATTATCAATGTGAATGACAGCAAAATGGAGTTTATTTCTCTGGGCGGACTCCTGCCCGGCCTTTCTACCGAGGATATCCGCATCGGCGTTTCTCAGCCAAGAAATAAAAAGCTGGCGGAGATTTTCCACCGCTTGCGCCTGATTGAAAGCTACGGCACTGGCATCCGCCGGATTTTCAAGCTCTATGAAAATTGTCCCGTTCAGCCTACCATTGAAGTAACTGCTCACGCATTCAAAATTGTTCTGCCGAATGTGAATACCTGCAACAGCGCTGCTGAGTGCGCACCGGACGTTGCCCTCAAAGCGCCTGTCACAGTCACGCCTCAGATGAAAACGGTACTAGACTATTTGACAGAGTACGGCGAGATGACCGATGAAGATTTGCAGGAGCTGCTGAACGTCAAAAAGACGAGGGCTTACCTGATTGCACGCCAGATGAACGAGAACGGGCTGATTGAGATTGTTGGAAGAGGTTCAGCAAAGAAATATAAGTTGAAGTGACGGAGGATGCGAAAAATGGCCATTAGTAAAAAGTTAGAGATTCACAATTTAAAAATCCATAAATAGTTCCGCAAAAATTTGCTGGATTCTCAGCAGAGTTTGTGCGCATGATCACCAACTATGTCATAGGAAACAGTGATATCGAGCTTGCAGACATGGTTGACACGGAGCTGATCAATAAGTACGATTTGAATAAGATTAATTTGACTGCGATGATTGTTCGTACGCTACATGATGCAGATGAAGCAGCGCAAGCTATCGAAATCAGCATCGAATAAAACTCGCAAGTAAGGAGTGCAGCAATGGTAATTGAAAATGAAATTAATCTGTTCATTAAGAGCGAGGAAAACAACGGCGCATTGCTTATCACGGGTAAATGGGGATGTGGAAAATCTTACCTAATAAAGAAGTATGCATGTGATCTTGAGGTCAAAGATCAATATGCCATTGCAATTATATCCCTTTTTGGCGTAGATACCATAGCCACACTTAACGAAAAAGTTAGAAATGCCTATTTGGAATTTGCCTCCGGTGTTTTTGGAAAAAAAGCACGGAAGATTTACGGCACATTAAAGAAAGTGGCTACTGATAGTGCGAACATTACTGCGGCAGCTTTGCCAAGATCCGCTGCCGCCTCTGCCGTTTCAGTAGGGGTATCCTCTGCTTTATCCTTTAACCCACTTACTTTTATCAATGTGAAAAATACGGTTGGACAAGGAGATAATCAACGCAAATTTGTGTTGATTTTTGATGATTTCGAAAGATGTAATATCGAGAAACAAGATCTGTTGGGTGCAATTAACGAGTATTCTGAAAATAAAGATATCAAAGTTATCATTGTGGCTGATGAGGCAAAGATCGAGGATGACGGGTATGCAGAGTTTAAAGAAAAAGTTATTGCCCGCACGTTAGTAATGTCCGCTGACTATCCAAAAATCATTGACTCTATTATTCAAGAATATAGAACCACCAATAAGGATTACATAAATTTCCTGTGTGAAAGTAAAGATTGTATCATCAACGCTTTTTTGCATAGTGGTTATAATAATTTAAGAACACTTAAATCTTGCCTTATGGACTTTGAACGAATTTTCGATGGATGGTGTCATGCTGGAGTCCCCCTTGATGCTCTTGAAAGTGTCTTTTATAAGTTCTGTGCCATTACATATGAAGCAAAAAAAGGCCATTACTCTATGGGTCCATGTGGAACGTATTTAGTTGTAACAGAAGAAACGGATCAGAAAAAGAGAGATAGCGAAGTCGCTGTGATCAAATCGAAGTATTTGGGTGGAACCTTTGATTATATTCTGAAAAGTATTTCAAGATGGGTTGTATCTGGTGAGTGGGATATTCAGATATTCCAGAATGAATTAAGACAACTATATCTTAAAGATGAAATCTCTCATGAAGAAAAATTTGTTTTATATCGTATTTGGGATTTGGAGCAGGAAGATATTGACCAAGGGATGCCTTCTTTGGTTGAAAGAGCATATAATGGTGACGCAAGCCGAGACGAGTTGATCTCATTGTTACAAAAAACACATGTTTTCCATTATAAAAAAATATAAGGAGGAAATGAATTATGAAAAATAAAAGAGATGCAACGCCATTAGACACAGGTGGACCAACTGATCGTAGAACGTTAAATGTTATGTTGGGGATGGGACGGCTAAATCAAATTTCTCAGACTCAAAAGTCGTTTGCTGAGACAGGGAAAATAGTCCAGAACACACGAGAATATCTCCCCAAACCATGTCGTATTTTGAGTTTTATAGGTGGTTTATTTCTAGTCGCTGGCTGCTTAGGGGCTATTATATATTTTTTTAGTTATATATTTGGTGGTTATGGTGTTGGATTGCCGATTATGGGCATTGGATTAGGTGTTGGAATCCCTGTATATGCGGGCATGCGAGGATTAAACGCATATCTTGAAAGGCGTGATTGGATACGTCGAACTGTAGAGACGAATAAAACGATAAACCAGTCTACATCAAATTCAAAGCAAGGATAAAAATTCCACTTTGAATACAAAGTAACTACGAAAAATTAAATAAAACGTAGTAAATTATATCCAGAGATCAGATGATGTTTTCACCGAAAATTATTATAATACTTGGTGTTACATGATATATAGTCGTCGTTTCTGTTATAGCACCTACATACAGCATAAGGTGGCTTTGTCTGCCTCATCTGCAATCGATTCATCAATGCCACCGAATGTAATGCCATTGACCAATGCCATTACAAACCGGCTCATAATTAAAAATTGCGAATAAAGAATCACGTTCTCCCACTAAAAAGCAGGACGTAATTTACCGTCCACTTTTCCTCGTACCCTAAATAATTAATACCCATACCCCAGTATCCTCCGATCTCCCACGGCATAACTGAGCTGCTTGCAGGCATTATTGGCGTTCCCCTCGATGGTGTACACAGTGCTTCCATCACAGGATTCCACAATCCCTACATGGTCAGCCACGCCATCTCCGCCCCAGTCGAAGTATATGATCGTGCCGGGAGCCGGAATGCTGTTTCGATCCTGCCAC
>ERZ780226.3141-NODE-3141-length-10482-cov-6.461111_pt1 | contig 10482 bp, 11 predicted proteins | sample MGYA00511165_ERZ780226 | MGnify/ENA primary metagenome ERZ780226 (study PRJEB29588, sample SAMEA2152373) | human gut metagenome | biome: human gut; feature: human-associated habitat; material: faeces | place: Denmark | collected 2008/2010 ...
TCAACTAGGATTTAATTAATGTTCTTTTATTGTCTACTTTCTATTGACAAGTTCAGGTTTCCTATTCTTTTAGTATCTTCCTAAGCCTACTTTGCTGAATACTTCTTCTTGTTTTTCTTTAGCTATTTTATTGGTTATTTCTTTTCCTTTATCTAGTATGTTATCTATCTCAGTACTATTTATTAATTTATTGTATTTTGTTTGAATATTAGTTAGAACTTCGACAACTACATCTGCGACTTCTTTTTTTAGATTACCATAGTTATAGTCTTTGAAATGTTCTTCAGCATCTTTTATACTTATTTCTTTAAGTGATGAATAAATAATAAGTAAATTTGATATTCCTGGTTTTGTTTCAGGGTTATAGTAGACTTTTGATTCACTATCTGTTACAGCACTCATTATTTTCTTTCTGATTGTTTTTTCATCATCTAATAGAAGGATTACTCCTTTATATGTTTCATCACTCTTACTCATCTTTTTAGTGGGATTTTGTAAATCCATTATTTTGGCTCCTACTTTAGGTATTAATGGTTCTGGTATTTTGAATGTTTCTCCATAGTTTTTGTTAAATCTTTCGGCGATATTACGTGCAAGTTCTACATGTTGTTTTTGATCTATTCCTACTGGTACATAGTCAGCATCATATAATAATATATCTGAGGCCATTAAGATTGGATATGTAAATAGTCCTACAGTAACGTTTTCTCCTTTACTTGATTTATCTTTATACTGTGTCATACGAGAAGCTTCGCCCATGTAGGTGTTGCATTCTAATACCCAAGATAGATTAGCATGATATAGATTTTCTGATTGTAAATATATTATATTTTTGTCTGGGTCTACACCACAGGCTAAATATAAGGCTACATTCTTTCTTATTCTTTCTTTTAATAAATCGTGTTCTTGTCTTACTGTAATAGCATGCATATCTGGTACAAAAAGAAATGATTCATACTCTTCTTGTCTTTTAATAGTACCTTTTATACCGCCAATATAACTACCTAAAGTCAATTCTCCGCTTGGTTTTAATCCTGTTAATATCCTTTTCATAAATACACCTTCTTCCCTCTTATAATATTATATTATTTTTTTCAATATCTTTACATATTTTACTTATTTTGGTATACTTTTAAAGTGAGGTAGATATATGAAAACTTTTTTTACTTATTTTATATTATTTTTAATTTATTCTTTTGTTGGGTGGGCTATTGAGGTAGTTGTTACTTTTAATAAAGATAAAAAGTTTGTTAATAGAGGTTTTTTGTTAGGTCCTTATTGTCCTATATATGGATTTTCCTCTATTATTATGATTTTATATCTTAGTAGATATCGCAGTAGTTTTGTTACTGTATTTCTTCTAGCGGTAGTAGTTTGTTCAATAATGGAATATTTGGTTAGTTATATTATGGAGAAGTTATTTAAGGCTAGATGGTGGGATTATAGTAATAGGAAATTTAATATTAATGGAAGAGTATGTTTAGAGAATTCTATTTGGTTTGGTTTACTTGGTGCCCTTCTTATATATATTATTAATCCTTTCTTATCTAGTGTTATTGCTATGATTAGTGATAAGGTATTAATAATATTGGGTAGTGTTTTACTTGTTATATTTATTACTGATTTAATTATATCTCTTAATGTTACTATTAAAATTAAGAATACTATTACTAAGCTAATTAAGAAAGATAGTACTGAAGACTTTAATCATAAGATAAAAGAGATTATTAATGGTAAGATTCTTAATCGTAGATTATTTAAGGCTTTTCCTAAGATTAAAATTAATGTTAAGGATAAAGTTATTGATTTTAAAAATAATATAAAAGAAAAAATAGAGAAAAAGTAAAATCTCTATTTTTTTAGTTTTCTTTTTAATATATTTAATATTCTTCTGAAAAGATTTTTGGCATCATTACTAATTAAATATAATATTATCATGGTTATTAATGTTACTAAGATAAATACTATACCTAGTTTTATTATTGTACTTATAAAACCGGTACTTATACTTACAAAGTATGATTCTACTGGTGTTAAGATTAATGATAATATAACAAATAATAGTATTGTTATGATAAAGTATTTTAATACGTCTATTAGTTTTACTTCTTTTAATATTTTCTTGGTAACTAGATTTGTTTTTAGTAATATATTTACTAAGAAAGCAATTGCAGTACCTAATAATATTCCATTTATTCCAAAGAAGTTTATTAGTATTATTGATAATACTAAGTTAGTTGTGGCACATATAAAAATGTGTTTTTTATTATCTTTAAATAGGCCATCGGCATTTATTAAGGCCACTAGGGGATAATACATGATATTTAGGAATAATGTTGAGGTAAATAGTACTACTGTTAAATAACTTAGTATGTAGTTTTCTTTTCCTACCCATACTGAGACAAATCCTCTTATTCCTATCATAAATGTTATTGACATACTAAAGGCTATTAAGATAAATAGCATTAGAAATTCTTTGAATAATGAGTATACTCTATCATCTTCTTTTTTGGCAAAGACATTACCAAAAGAATATACACTTGATAGTTCTACTCTTGAGGCTACTTCATTTAAGAATCTTAATATATAGTTATATGTGGTATAGATGCTTACCATTACTGGGCCATTGAAGGCCATTAATAATAAGGCATCGACGTTATTTAATACTAGGTAGCCTATTTGTGTCCAAGCTAAATCTTTGGTCATTTTTACCATACTGGTATCTTTTCTAGCTATTTCATGAAGATATGGATATTTCTTTTTGACTACTATTCTGTTTATTATTTCTTCGAGTATCTTCATTATTAAGATTACGATGGCTATTGATTCTAGTGTTCTAAATTTTACTGTTACTACTACTATTAAGATGTCACATAGTATTTTTACTCCATTGAATACTAGGGAATATACATATTTTTCTTGGGCAGCACATAATACGGCTTGATATGTTTGACCTCTTCCAAAATATGATATTAGGTATGATGTTGAGATTATGAAGAAACATATTAAAGCGGATGCTTTATAACCTTCTTCAAAGTGATAAAAGAGATATAATCCTAGTGTTACTAGGCATATTATTCCTAATATTACAAAGGCTATTATTCTAAATACTTTTCTTGCCCCACCATATATGGCATTTATATTATCTTTATTTTTATCTGCGAATGGTTTATATAAACTATAGGTAACGGCTTCGGAGAAGCCCATTTGAGCTAAGAAGACATAAGATATTATTTGGTTTATGGTTTGATAATAGCCATTACCAACGTCTCCGATATAGTTTATTAAAACATCCATTTTTACTATACCTATTACGCCAATTATTAGGTATGGTAAAATATCACATATCATATTTAAAAATATTTTCTTAGTTCTCATATTTCACTTCCTATATATATGATACCACAAATTGGAATTTATATAAAGAGAAAGATTATATTTGACATATTTAAATATTTATTCTTTATTATTACTTTCATACATTATAAGAGCAGAAAAACAGTATATTTGCTCTTCTCCATAGATACTACATGAACTATTAAACTTGATATCTATTATATCGATATTATTCTCTTTAATAAAGTTATTTATAGATTCTTCTAAATCTTTTTCATGTCCTTCATCTATTACTTTTACTTTCATGATATCACCAAAAAAAGTATATAACATTTGTTATACACTTTTTGTCATTTTTTAGCCTCTATTTACTTCATAATATATTTTATTTAAATCATTATTATCATCAGTATATTCTAGATATAATTTAAATTTAGTATTGGAAATATCATTTATAGTTTGAATATGTCCATTTAATACTATTTTATCTTTACTATTCTCTTGTAGTTCTTTGGGACTATCAAATATTCCTACTGATGGATATGCTTCTTCATTAACAAAGTTATGAATAAGTAATGCTTTTACATTATGCATATTTATTTTAGGAGTATCTATTACTAAGCTATAATCTGTTATTTCTTCATCTACTCTTTCAATATTAAAATATACATTAAAGTCAAGGGTTTCTTCACCATTAAATATATCTCTTTGTTCTAATTCATTTTTATATTCTAAGTAAGCTATTTTATTTTCTTCTTCTTTATTAGTACAACCTATTAATATAAATAATAGTGGTATTATTATTAATAGTTTTTTCATTTTATTTGTTCCTCTATTCTTAGAAGTCTATTATATTTTGATAGACGTTCTCCTCTTGACATTGAGCCTGTTTTTATTTGGCCTAGATTTAGTCCTACGGCAAAATCTGATATGTAGTTATCTTCTGTTTCACCGCTACGATGAGATATTATTGTTTTATAGTTATTTTCTCTTGCTAGTTTGATTGTTTCTAAGGTTTCAGTTACTGTACCTATTTGATTTAATTTTAATAAGATAGCATTTGCTATGCCTAGGTCTATACCTTTTTGTAATAGTTTTTTATTGGTTACGAATAGATCGTCTCCAACTAACTGAATATTTGATAGTCTATTTGTTAATAGTTTCCAGCCTTCAAAATCTTCTTCAGCCATACCATCCTCTATTGAGATTATATGATATTTATCTACTAATTTTTCATAATAACTAATTAATTCTTCTTTAGTGTATTCTTTTCCTTCAAGTAGATATATATCTTTTTCTTCATCATAGAACTCTGATGCTGCAACATCTAGAGCTATATTTATATCTTTACCTAGAGTATATCCTGATTTGGTTATAGCTTCTTCAATTAGGTCAAGAGCCTCTTCGGCATCCTCTATTAAAGGAGCAAAGCCACCTTCATCACCTACTCCACAAAGTAAATCTTTTTCTTTTAGGATACTCTTTAGGGTATTGAATACTTCTGATCCCATTCTTAGATTTTCTTTATATTCTTCTTTATTTGGTACTATCATGAATTCTTGGAAATCTAATTTGTTACTGGCATGAGCTCCACCATTTAGGATATTCATCATACATTTTGGCATACTATATTCTTTACCTAGATATTCATATAATTCTAAGCCTTTGTATTTAGCGGCAGCTTTTAAATTGGCTAGAGATACTCCTAGTATGGCATTAGCTCCTAGTACTGATTTATTATCTGTACCATCTAATTCTAACATAATATTATCTATTTCTTTTTGATTTAAACTATCTTTACCAATTAGACTTGGTTTTATAATATTATTTACATTAGATACTGCTTTTAATACTCCTTTTCCATGATATCTATTTTTATCGTTATCTCTTAATTCTAAGGCTTCATTTTTACCAGTAGAGGCTCCACTTGGTACTGAAGCTACTCCGATTATTCCTGATTCTAGAGTTACTTCTACTTCTACTGTAGGATTCCCTCTTGAATCTAATATTTCTCTTGCGTATATATTTTTTATTTTGCTCATATTTTATCCTCCATAATTATTATAAAATATATGTCAAAAAAAGTAAAGAAAAAAAGAACACTTGGTTCTTAATAAGAGTCTACATTTATTTTAACTAATTTGTTATCTTTATTAAATGAAGCAGCTTGAACTATGGTTCTAATTGAATTTATTGTTTTACCACTATAACCTATTACTTTAGGCATATCTTCACTAGATACCATTACTTCAATTAATACTGTGTTATCTTCATCTGATTCGAACTCTTTTACTGATACTGATTCGCTATCATTTACTAATCCTTTAATGATTAGTTCTGTTAAATTTACTAAATTGTTCATTATTTACCTTGCTTTTCTTCATGGAATTCTTTCATAATTCCTGCTTTACTAAATAAATTCTTTACTGTATCAGTAGGTATAGCTCCTTTTTTAAGCCATTCTTTTGCAGCTTCCTTATCTATATTAATTTCGGCTGGTGTAGTTAATGGATTATATGTACCTATTTTTTCTACGATTCTACCATCTCTTGGACTTCTTGAATCTGCAACTACTACACGATAAAATGGTGCTTTCTTTGCTCCCATTCTTGTTAGTCTTATTTTTACTGCCATCTTTATCCCTCGCTTTCATTTAGTATTTTAACACAAAAAAAATATACTGTCAACCATTTTTTGTTACAGTATATTTTATGTTGTTAAATTAGCTTCTAGTACATCTCCGCTGATAGCTTCAAATCCTACTACTCCAGAATAATTTTTTGAATAATCTGCTGTTTGCATAGTATTTGTTTCTGTTATCCACATTACTAGATAATACTCTACATTAGTACTATTTATTGTGGTACTTATATTGTTTGATCCTTTTTTGAAGTATACTTTTTGACTAGCAGTTAATGATGGTGTTAAGACATCGGTTACAGCATTATAGTTAGTATCATATACTTGATATTTTAAATTACCTGTTGTATAAGTTGTACTACTTGTTTTTAAATAGCCATTTAATGTAAATGAACTGCCTGTATTACTTAAAGTTAATTTGTATAAAGAGCATACTTCATAGTTATTTTTATCTATACATTTATTAGTATTTTTTATTGAAGTTACTACTAGTGAATCTTTTAGTGGTACCATGTTGGTAGATTTATGTACTGTAGTTAATGCTAGGTTTACATTAAAGTCTGATGTTTTACCTGAAACATCAGTTGTATTTTCACTTGATGCTATAAGATAAGCAAATGTTGTACTCGTTGTTACTACTATTACAATGGCTAGAACCAAACATATTGAACTGAATAGTTTTTGTTTCATACTAGACACCCCCTAGATGGGAGATGTTATTACCACTATCTTCATAGCCTTCTACAGTAGCGGTTAATCTACCTCCTGTTACTGAACTAAATGTTATTACTGCAGAAAAACTACCACCAGCATCTATATCATTTTGATCTTCTTCTAAGTTTGTTAACCATATTATTAATTTAAACTTTCTTGAAGTGCTACTTAGTTCTGTAGCTTCTCCTAATAAGAAATGTTCTCCTAAAGGTAAATCTTTTGTTTCTCCATTTGGTACACTTGTTTTACTTAAATATACATTATCGTTTTCATCTAATATCATATAACTTAGATTTTCTATTTTACTTACATTAAAATCTATTTTACCTATAACATCTTGACTTTTATTGAAGTTATATATTTCAAATTCATATAATGAACATGCTCCATTACCATAGTCATCTATACAATTTTGTTTATATGCTGTCATTATATCACTATCATTAGTAGGAATTAACTTATGTCCGGTACTAAGTGCGGATACACTAAGGCCTAATCTTACTTTTCCTGCCTCTACTGCTAGGGCATTCATTTTACTCATATTTCTTGTACTAAAATATGAGAATGTTGCTCCTATTAACAGTATAAGAGTACTGAATATTGTAGTAATTAGTAAAAAGATATTTACTTTATTTTGTTTTATATCTTGTTTCATATACCGACCATTCCTTACTATAAATATAATATCAAATATTTTGTTTTTTTTCAAGTAATTTATTTATTTTTTTCACTTTAATTCTTGGGTATTAAAGTGCTATTATTAGCCTAAAGTCTAATAATAGTATATCTACATACATATTATATATAAGCAGAATCTATATATTAAAAGAAAGATATTAGTTATACCTTTCTTAATTATTACTTTTATATGTTAAATATCCGGTAATATAATTAGCCATAGTTGCATCTGTTTTAGTACTATCAAATGGGACCGCTCCAGTAAGAGAAGTACAAGCTCTGAACATATTTTCTGACTTAGTTACATTATTCATGTTCCATAAATCAGATACATATATTGTTTTTAAATTACTACATCCATAGAACATACCATATGGACTGCCTGTTTTAGTAACTTTACTAGTATCAAAATTACTTAAATCTAACTTAGTTAAGTTTTTGCATCCATAAAACATACTAGACATATCAGTTACACTACTGGTATCAAAACTGCTTAAATTTATAGATAATATTTTTGCATCCCCAAACATATTACTCATTATTGTTACTTTACTGGTATCAAAATTTAGTAAATCTAGTGTCCTAACAATAACACCTGAAAACATATAACTCATATTAACTACCTTACTAGTATCAAAGCTTGATACATCAATATTAGTTAATGAACCACAATTCTGAAACATAGAACGCATATTAGTTACATTACTAGTATTAAAACTTGATAAATTCAATTCTTTTAGGTTAGTACATTCTTGAAATATACTAGACATATCAGTTACATTGCTGGTATCAAAATTACTTAAATCTAATTTTATTAATGATTTACATCCTAGAAACATCCCCGTCATAGTTTTTACCATGCTAGTATTAAAATTCGATACATCTAATTCTTTTAAACTACTGCAATATCTAAAAAGTCCAAACATATTAGTAACCATTTTAGTATCAAAATTGCTCAAATCTAAACTAGTGACTTTTTTTAAATTACTAAACATCCAATACATACTTGTTACTTTGCTAGTATTAAAACTAGATAAATCTAAATCTGTTAGATTAGAACACCCATCAAACATATGACTCATATCCGTTACTTTACTGGTATTAAAGTTAGATAAGTCAATTGATTTTAAACCTGAACTCATATAAAACATCTTAGACATATTGGTTATGTATGAAGTATCTAGTTTTGATAAATCTAACTTTTCTATATTAGTTAGATAAGCAAACATACCTGAAGCATTAGTACCTGTTTGTAATACTCCATTTTCTCCACCTATCCACATATCATACATTGTTTTGGTACTTCCATCACTTGATGCTACTTCTTTTGGTGTATACCATAACATTACTGTTCCATCTTTATTTTGTGATATATCTTTTGATACTACTCCTGGTGTGTCTGGTACTGTGTTATCTTCTGCAATAGTTAGTGATTGTATCTCTTCTCTCATTACTTCAGTATTAAAGAACTTTGATGTACTAGCACTTGGATTATCTGAAGTAGTTATTACATTCTCTTTATATATAGCTCCTTCACCTGAACCCCATAATTTAAATAAGAAGTTTTTACCTGCCATTGTACTTGGATTATCGACATTACCATCTATATAAATATATAATGTATAAGTATCTTTACTTGTATTTAATATTTGATTAGATAAAAGTGTTATTGTATTACCTTGTTCTTTATTAGAAAAGTTACCACTTGCTATAGCCATAGTTTCACTATTTTTATATAATTCATAGACAAATGAAGATTCTGCTAGTTCTGTAGGAAATGTAGTTAATTCTAAATAAAGATTCATAGTTACATCTCTATTACAAGTACTATTCTTTTTTACCTCGAGATCTTTTATTGTTCCTTCTTCTTTAGTTAGTACTGGTATCATATCTACTCCATTAATTGTTGAACCACCAGCAAATGTAATTGTGGGAGTACATACATTTAAATTAACTAATGCATTAGATGTACTCTTCCATATATAATAAGCAAAACTACTACCTACTGATAACACTAAAACTATTATTCCTAATATCATATATAACTTATATTTATTCATTATAATACCTCTTTTCTATAATACAAAAAAGACTATAAAGAAAGACTAATATTTCTATTAGTTCTCTTTATAGTCTTTATCTATAATTCCTTTATTTATATAGGTTAATAGACTATCAAGCCCCCCCCCTAATTAACAAATAGTTAACGTTTCTGAATGCTACTTTTTTCATTGGAAGGGCCTCCTTTCCTATTGATTTGCGAATTATTTGGTATTTTCTCTATAGTTAACCATATGCAAATCATATCTATTACCTTACATATAAAATAATACCATAAGTAATTATATTTTACAATAAGTATTTACAAAATAAATAAATTTTCATAAGTGAGATTATAAGCTCACTTATGCTTTTTAAGACTTATTTATAAGGCTTAAAAAGAAATAGCATCAAACTATTTCTTTAGTAAATTATTTATTCTTTCAATAATTCTATCTTTTCCTAATAATTTCATTATTTCATATAAATCAGGAGTCATACTCTTACTAGTTAAAGCCACTCTTAGTACTGTAGAAATATCAGCAACTGATCCTTTATAATTATCTGGATTTTCTTTATATTCTTTCATATTACTACAATAGCCTAAACTATCAGTTAATAGTTTAATATTATTAAACCATACTTCTTTATCAGTTACATCATAATATTTATCTATATAAGTATTTAATATAGTACTTATTTCTTCTTTATCAGTAATACTACCCCATTCATAAGTATCAGGATTATATAACTCATCATACATATAGAATATTTGTCCTTTTACTTCATTAAAACTAGCATAATCTTTTCTAGGTTTCTTTTGTTCTCTTTCTATATTTAATATATTTTTGGTATATTCTTCATACTTAGTAATTAATTCATAGAGGTCTTTATCATATTCTTTGGACCATTTAGATAATTCATTATATACCTCATCTTTAGTCATTTTACTAATATAATTTCTAGATATATTATTTAATTTCTCTAAGTCATATAATGCTCCTGATGGAGACATTTTCTTAGGTGAGAAAGTAAAATCTAAGAAAGTCTTATCTGGATTAGCATTATGCCACT
>ERZ780226.3144-NODE-3144-length-10473-cov-7.824342_pt1 | contig 10473 bp, 9 predicted proteins | sample MGYA00511165_ERZ780226 | MGnify/ENA primary metagenome ERZ780226 (study PRJEB29588, sample SAMEA2152373) | human gut metagenome | biome: human gut; feature: human-associated habitat; material: faeces | place: Denmark | collected 2008/2010 ...
GTATTCTGCAAACCCACTTGCCTCCCCTAACAGGGGAGGTGGCAAAACCGAAGGTTTTGACGGAGGGGTTTCCCCGCACCCACCACCCACATTCTGGAGGAACTATGAGCGACCAAGACAAACGCCTGGGCGTATATTTTCACATACCGTTCTGCGCATCGAAGTGCGCGTACTGCGACTTTTGCAGTCTGCCGGGCAGGGACAAGCTCATGCCCTATTACCAGGATGCGCTGCTCATTCAGCTGCAGGAAACGATGCCCCGCATGACCGATTACTTTATCGACACGGTGTACTTCGGCGGCGGCACGCCGAGCTACTACGGCGCGCGGCGCATCGTGGAGATATTGCAGGAGCTGAAGGTCACGAACCGGCTGATGAAGCAGAGCGAGATCACCGTGGAGTGCAACCCGGACAGCGTCCGGCGCAAGGAGCTGCGCATGCTGCGCAAGGAGGGCGTGAACCGCCTTTCCATCGGCGCGCAGAGCGCCAACGACGACATTCTCCGGCTCATCGGCCGCCGCCACAACTGGCGGCAGGTGGAAATGGCGGTCAAGCGCGCGCGCAAGGCCGGATTCCGCAACGTGAGTCTTGATCTCATCTACGGTCTGCCGAGCCAGACGCGCGAGGACTGGGCCGACACGCTCACCAAGGCGCTCGCGCTCAAGCCCGCGCACATCTCCTGCTACGGTCTGCGTCTTGAGGAAGGCACGCCCATGTACGACGAGTATGAGGGCACCGACATTCTCCCCTCCGACGACGATCAGGCGGACATGTACCTTTACGCCGTGGACTTCCTTTCGCGCCACGGCTTCCGGCAGTATGAGATCTCCAACTTCGCCCGCCCCGGCTACGAGAGCCGCCACAATCTCAAGTACTGGCGGCTGGATGACTACATCGGCTTCGGCGCGGCGGCGGCCTCCAACATCGGGCTGCTGCGCTATACCTACACCCACAACGTCCGCGAGTATATTTCCGGCGTTTTGGGGGACAAGGGTATTATCGCCGAAGAGGAGGAGCTCACGCCGTTCGACCGCGCGAGCGAGTATCTGATGCTCGGCATGCGCACCGCGGCCGGCATCTCCCGCGAGGAGTACCGGAGCGTGTACCAGAGCAGCTTCGACAAGCTCGAAGAGATGCTGGAGGTATTTCAGGAAAACGGCTGGGCCGTGTGCGACAACGGCCGCTGGCACTTCACGCCCGGCGGATTCCTCGTTTCCAACGTCCTCATCGGCGTGCTGCTCGAATCGCAGACGAAAGAGAAATTCAACGCCAACCCGTGGATCCGCGAGGCGTTTGAGGCAAAGGGACAGAAGGTCCCGCTGCCGACGGCGTCCGAGCCGTATATGAACTGAACTGAGGCGAAAGCCGCAAACAGAGAAAGGCGGTACCCATCATCCGTAACAACGAGAATTACATCCCCTTCCCGGACGAAGATCCGCAGGAGACGGGGAATACCGAATATAACGAATATGAGCCCGAGCCGGAGATCGTCGGCGAAAGCTACGATTCCGCCGACCGGGATACGGGCGAGACCGTGACCGGCGAGCCGGAGACCGCGCCGCGCACGCTCAGCCGCAAGGAGCGCCGTGAGCGAGAAGCCGCGGCGGAACGGGAGAAAAATTCCCGCGCCGCGAAGCGCGCGAAACGCGAGGCCGAATACGCCGCGCCCCCGGCGGATCTCCCGCCGCTGCCGGTGCGCGCGCGCCGGGCCGAGCGCGAAGACCCGGAGGAGAAAGCGCCGAAAAAGCGCTCCCGCCGCGCGAGCGAAGCGCCCATCACGCCGGATGCGCCCGCGCCGCGCGGGGGCTGGAAGCTGCCGGTCATCATCGTGTGCGTCGTGCTGCTGCTTCTGCTCGCGCTCGTCGTGACAGGCGCGCTGCTCGTGCACAAAGTGGATACGATCTATCCGGGCGTGACGATCGCCGACACCGATCTCTCCGGCATGACGCGCAACGAGGCGCGGGATAAGCTGCTTGTGCTCGGCCACGAGCGCTACGACGGTTACTCCGTCACGGCAAACCTCCCTCTCGGCAATACGCTCGCCATGTCCTCCGCGGACGCGGGCATGCGCTTTTCCGCCGACACCGCGGCAGACGCCGCCTGGAACTACGGCCGCGGCGACGGGCTCTTCGGCGCGCTGGTGAAATATGTCCAGTGCCGCTATCTCGGCAAATGCGGCTTTGCGTACGACGGCGAGCTTTTTGACGTGACGCTCGACGAGGCGAAGATGCGCTCCATCATCGAGGCGAAGGCCGTGGATATCGACGCGCAGCTTCTCGAGAGCAGCATCGTCGTCGGCGAGGACAGCATCACCCTTCTCAAGGGCGCGAGCGGCATGACGCTCGACACCGATTCGGTGTTCAACTCCTTCCGCGATGCGTTCCTCTCCGGCGGCAGCACGTCGTTCACCTACGAGAGCGCGCCGAACACGGACGAGACGTTCGATTTCCAGTCGCTCTATAACGACATTTATTCCGAGGTCGCCGAAGCGGAGATCGTTTATAACCCCGACATTGAAACGACCGACCCCGGCAAGGACGACGGCAAGGGCGAAAAGCCCGCCGCAACGCCCGAACCCACCGCGACCCCCGCGCCGTCCGACACGCCGGAGGCCTCCGCCTCCCCGGAGGCAACGCCCGCGGCGGGCAGCAAGACCGATCCCTCGCAGATCGACTTCCACGGCGAGCCGTTCATCGTTACGCAGTCCTCCGTCGGCCGGACATTTGACGTAGCCGAAGCCGAAAAGGCCTGGGCCGCGGCGTCCTACGGCGACACGGTCACGATCCCGATGACCGTCACGAAGCCCGAGCACACCACGGAGGAGATCAACGACATGCTCTTCCGCGACGCGCTCTCCAAGAACTGGACGCTCGTCCGGCTCTGGAACCGCGACTACTGCAATGAGGTGCGCACATCGCTCTCCGGCAGCAGCGCTGACCGCATTTCCAACGTGAAGAAGGCGTGCGGGCTGCTCGACGGGCTGGTGCTCATCCCCGGACAGACGCTCTCCTTCAACGACACGCTCGGCGAGCGCACGGAAGCCAACGGCTGGAAGCCCGCCACGGCCTACGCCAACGGCGAGGTCCGGCAGGAATACGGCGGCGGCATCTGCCAGGTGAGCTCCACGCTCTACAACGCCGTGCTCTACGCCAATCTGGAGATCGTCGAGCGCGCCTGCCACCAGTTCCAGGTGGGCTATCTCCCCTGGGGCATGGACGCCACGGTGAGTTGGGGCTGGCCGGACTTCAAGTTCCGCAATGACGCCGAGTATCCCGTCAAGATCCACGCGTGGGTAGACGAGGAGACGAACGAGTGCTGCGTCCAGATCCTCGGCACCGATGTGAAGCACCAGTATGTGCTCATGCAGTTCAACAACTGGGAGGTCTTCGACGAGACCGGCACGTATTTTGACGCCAACGGCAATCCGCTCTCCGTCGGCATGGCGGCGGCAACGTGGCGGCTGGTCTTCAACGACGGCGACGACTACAACACCGCCACCCCCATCAGCAAGGAATACGAGGCCTACAGCACCTACAATTACCACACCGAGGACATCGAAGCCCGCAACGTCCCGCAGGGCTGAGCATAAAAGAAAGTCAGGAGAGAGAAGTCTTATGGAAAAACCGACCTTTTATATTACAACGCCGATCTACTACCCCTCCGCGAAGCTCCACATCGGCCACGCCTACTGCACCGTCGCGAGCGACGCGATCGCCCGCTACAAGCGTCTGTGCGGCTACGACGTGATGTTCCTCACCGGCACCGACGAGCACGGCCAGAAGATCGAGGACAAGGCCAAAGCCGCCGGCGTCACGCCGCAGCAGTTCGTGGACAACATCGTCACCGGCGAGAAGGGCGTGCTCGATCTCTGGAAGCTGATGAACATCTCGAACGACCGCTTCATCCGCACCACGGACGATTACCACGTCAAGAGCATCCAGCGCATTTTCCGCAAGATGTACGACAACGGCGATATCTACAAGGGCAAGTATTCCGGCATGTACTGCACGCCGTGCGAGAGTTTCTGGACCGAGAGCCAGCTCGTAAACGGCCGCTGCCCCGACTGCGGCGGCGAGGTCAAGTACGCCGAGGAAGAAGCCTACTTCTTCCGTCTGAGCAAGTATGCCGACCGTGTTCGCTCGCTTCTGACCGGCGGCGAGTTTCTCGAGCCCGCGAGCCGCGTGAACGAGATGGTCCATAACTTCATCGACTGCGAGGGCGGGCTGCAGGATCTCTGCGTCTCCCGCACGAGCTTTACCTGGGGCGTGCCCGTGGACTTTGACCCCGGCCACGTCGTGTACGTCTGGATCGACGCGCTCTTCAACTACGCGACCGCGCTCGGCTACGAGAACGACAAGTACCACGATTTCGATAAATACTGGCCCGCGGACGTACACATCGTCGGCAAGGAGATCGTCCGCTTCCACTCGATCATCTGGCCCGCGATGCTTATGAGCGTGGGTCTGCCGCTGCCGAAGAAGGTATACGGTCACGGCTGGCTCATCATGGACGGCGGCAAAATGTCCAAGAGCAAGGGCAACGTTGTCGATCCCTACATGCTCGCCGAGCGCTACGGCGTGGACGCGCTGCGCTTCTTCCTGCTGCGCAGCTTCCCCTTCGGCTCGGACGGCAACTTCTCCAACGAGCTTCTGATCTCCACCATCAATACCGATCTTGCAAACGATCTCGGCAACCTTCTCTCCCGCACAACGGCCATGGTAGGCAAATACTTCGGCGGCACGCTGCCGGAGACGCAGGAAGAGGGGCCGGAGGACGCCGAGCTTCTCTGGATGCTCGGTGAGCTTCGCGGCAGGTACGCCGCGCAGATGGAGAAATTCCAGATGCAGAACGCTCTCGCGGAGGTGTTCCGCGTGATCGCCCGCGCCAACAAGTACATCGACGAGACCGCCCCCTGGGTGCTCGCGAAGGACGAAGCAAAGAAGCCGCGTCTCGCGCGTGTGCTCTATAATCTGCTCGAAACGCTGCGCGTGTGCGGCACGCTCCTCAAGCCCTTCATGCCCGAGAGCATGGAGAAGCTCGCCGCGCAGATCGGCGCGGACGAATCGGCCATGAGCTGGGAAGCCGCGGAGAAGTACGGCGTTCTCCCCGCCGCGGTGTCCGTGACGAAGGGCGAGAATCTCTTCCCGCGCATCGATATGGAAAAGGAGCTCGCCGCGCTCGAAGCGCTCAAGGCGCCGAAGGCGGATCCCATCGAGCCGTTCAAGCCGAACGTGGTGTTCGACGATTTTGAAAAGTGCGACTTCCGCGTCTGCCGCGTGCTCAAGTGCGAGGCGGTGAAAAAGTCGCAGAAGCTGCTGCGCTTTGAGCTGGACGACGGCTCGGGCACAACGCGCCAGATCCTCTCCGGCATCGCCATGCACTATAAGCCGGAAGAGCTCGTCGGCAAGACGGTCGCCGCGATCGTCAACCTGCCGCCGCGCAAGATGATGGGGCTCGAGTCCTGCGGTATGCTGCTCTCCGCCGTGCGCATGGTGAACGGCAAGGAAGAGCTGCATCTCGTCATGCTCGACAACAGCATCCCTGTCGGCAGCGTGCTTTGCTGAATCAAAAAGGCTCCATCATACGATGGAGCCTTTTTTCGGAGGAAGATAGGAAGAATTCCTCCGGCGGCGGATGAGGGGCTTTGATGGAGCATTTTGAAACCATAGAGGGAAATCCTGATGGACGATTATTTGAGCATACAGAAGATATGGCAGGACACGGATTTCGCCGAATTTGAAATTACAGGTTCTTCGCCGGTCATCACCGCGAAAACGGCCGTATATATGACGGATTCCCTGATCGACGAGCTGTTCCGCCAAATAACGCGATTTTTGAGCGGCGAGGTCGAAGAATGCCGCTGGGCGAACAAGGAAAGGGGCGACAACTCCACCGCCTGTTTGTCCCTGCGCTTTCTGCGAAAAGACCGGCTGGGACATGTTCTCGCAGAGGTATACATGGAGCTGGATGACGGCGGAGAATTCAGCGATCACAATTGCTGCTTTTACATAAATACCGAATACGGATTGCTGCAGCGCTTCCGCGATCAGCTCCCCAAACTGAAGCAGCCGGAGCTTTTTTCTGTTGTCCGGCTGAATGAGCGCCTTTGATTGTCCTTCCGGAATCACCAAGGGGAGGTACTTCGCCGTGCCCGAAGGATTAGCCAATAATCATGTTTCAAAAAGCGGAGGGAGAATTATGCAGAAACCGGCGATATCCGTCCGCCGCAGATCGACGCTGGCGCAGACCATCCGAACGGAAAACTGGCTGCACGATATGGCACAAAAGGGGTTTTTCCTGCGGCAGTTGTCTGGAACCAACTACTGGTTTGAGCAGGGCGAGCCCGGAGATGTTCGGTATTTTCTAATGTCTCCGGAAATCGGTTCCAACAGCGACAGTTGGGTGTTTTATGAGTTTGAGCGGAAAATGGGAAAACGGATTCCGTATGAGGGAATGTCTTTTACGGGTCCGAGCCTCGTGCTGGCGGTAGACGGCAAAGCTGTCGACTGTTAGGCCCCGCTCGCAGCGTATTATTACCAATATCGCAATTATCGTCTGCTCAAAAGGCTTCTCCGCAACGCTGTGGGCTCCGCGGCCTTTTTCCTCCTTGGCCTTGCATCCGATCCTTTCGGAACACCGGCCTTTCTTCCGTATCTGCTTGGCAGTGCGGTTTTGTGTGTGCATTTTCTGCTTTCGTTTTTCCGCTTCCGCAAGGACTGCATATCTTCCGGAACACTCAGACCGATGCAGAAACCTTCACGCCCCATTGATTGAGATGCCGGTGCGACAGCACTGTCGAAGGAGAGGTGCCAATGAAAAAATTTCATATTACAAAATTCTATTTTAACCTGTTTGTCGCATTGTTTGTTATATTTCTATTTTTAACTTTTTTTTAATACAAAATTTTAAGTGAAGACGGACTGACCTTTAACGATTGTATTATTATTGTAGTTCATGCTTTCGGTGCGATATGGATGCTCAAGGCATTGATTTTTACGTTTTCCAGTGGAAAAGTTTCTGTTGATCGCAGTGGGTGCATAATGTATATCGGCTGGAAAAAGTATTGCTATGCCTGGGATGACCTTCCCTGCTGCGGTATGGCGGACGTGGATGTCGGTTCTGTCGGAAATGCCGTAGATACTTACTGGGTCTACCTGAGCAGCCGAAATCTGTCCGTCAACGAACGGCGGCGATTCATTCAAAATACGAACCGTTATGTCAAAACCATGGTCTTCTTTCAGTATGACCCGGAGCTATTTGATCTCGTGCTGCAATATGCGCCGGAACCTCTCCGCGCGCAGCTCGAGCAGCTTCCTCGTCCGCAGAAGTGGAAGCGCTCGCCCCTCGCTCTGCGCAAGCGCTGATTTCACCAAACGCGGAGCCGGAGCAATCACAATATGGAAAGAGGATAGAGCATGGTCAAGCAGGAGTTTCTTGCCGCGATTCGTGAGCCGCTGAAAGAGGAGGAAAGATATGAAGAAGCGATTGGAAAAAGACGAAATTCGCGTCATGAAGCTGTCCCGCGAGGCGATCGCCGAAATGCTGTGGGAGAGTTTCATGGAGGTGTATCATGACCGGCTGGACGTTCCGAATGACGATCACCACGTCTGTCACATGACACTGAACGAGGACATGTCCGAGCTGACCTTTTACAGCTGCTATTCCTCCAGCACCCAAAGGCCGGACTTTGACGCGATCGACGCGTTCCTAAAAACGGAAGCCGTGGGCGCGGCAGATTCCATCTATACAGACCTTAAGCCCCATAAATACTCAGCGCTTCGATTCGCCGACGGCTTCCGCAAAATGCCCCCAAAGAGAACGCCCTCCGGCGGATGACGGACTTTGATGCTTCTATGAGGTGCCAATGAAAAGACACTTTATCTCCAAATTCTACTTCAACCTTTTTGTTCTCTGTGCCTGTTTCCTTTTTGGTGCTGACAGCTCCTTCCCTGCATATAAAAACCGGCGCCGGAGTTCATCACGCTCCGGCGCCGGTTTTTAAGAAAGAGAGGCATCATCGGAAGAACTGCTTTCCGATGGTTTTATCATAAACCATTTTGCCGCTGGACAGGCAAATAGTTTTTTCGCCCGATTTTCGGGGCGCTTTTTGTGCGAAAAGACGGCATCCGAAAAGCAAAAACCGCCGCGATCGCCGGAAAACGCAGGCTTTCCGGCGATCGCAGCGTTATAGCGGCTTTAGCCCTGCGTTTCACGGACGGGCAGCCACACTTCATAATAGCGAAGCACCGCGCCGTCGGAAGCGGCGTTTACGATGTCGCGGCCATAGACCGTCCCCTCCGGCGTGAGATCTTGCTGCGCGGCAAAATCGTACAGCGGCCGGAGCGCCTCGCGGCGAAGGAAGTCCATGCCCGGCGTTTCGACCACGGTGTACAGGCAGTACCGCGCCGGGACAAACACCGCGCCCGGCAGATCCGTGAACCCCAGCTCCTCGGCAAACGGCGAGGGCATCGTCACGTCCCAGTCCACGCAGTCGTCCGTCTCGCCCACGGCGGGCAGCGAGAACGAAAACGCGAACGCGCTGCCGCACCTGGAGTGCGCTGCGCGGCTCGCCTCTTCAAAGCAGATGTGCCCGTCGCGGCTGTAGGGTACATGCCAGCACGCCGGGCGCTCGAGATACATCACCCGCCCGCGGCAGACGCCGAGCCGGTCGAGCTGCGCGGACAGACGGTCAAGATTGAGCTGCGCAAGCCGGAGCGCGCGCTGCTTTTCCTCGATGTCGGCGCGTTTTTCCTCCAGCAGCGCGCCGAGCCGCGGCGTGATCGCGCCGGAGAGCACCTGCTCGGTTTCCTGCAGGGAGAAGCCCTGCGCCTTATAAAGACTGCGCCGGACAAGATTGAGCACATCGTAATACGAATACAGCCGCTGGCCCTGCGCGCCGCGCTGCGGCACAACGACGCCGATGCTGTCGTAGTACCGGATGGTCTGCGGCGTGAGACCGGTCAGCGCCGAAACGTCGTGCACCGTGTACTGCGGATAGGACATGTCATAAAACCGGGAACTCATAACGACCCCTTCTTTCGGGAAACGGATAAATTACTGCGCGGAGGCTTCTGTTTTGGATGCGGTATTCTGCAAAACGATGCCCGCGAGCACGAGCACGATGCCGACAACGCAGAGCACGCCGAACGGCTCGCGGAACACGAATACGCTCACGAGCGTTTCCACCACGGGCTCGCTGCTCGCCAGAATGGACACCGTGCCGCTCTTGCAGCCATGCAGCGCCAGCGAGAAGAACCGGTAGGCCAGAAAGCCCGTCGTGAGCGCCATGGTGATGCCCACAAGGAAGATCTTCCAGCCGGAGAAGAGCACCGCAAACGGGCGGGAAAACCCTTCACGGAAGAGCAGCAGATCCATAACGATGCCGAACAGAGCGGCAAACGCGCAGATCCAGAAGTTGACAGCCTTGCCGGTATAGCCGCGGCCAAGGAGAGCGCGCGTGAGAATATTGATGAGCGCGAACGCGATCGCGGATCCCAGCCCGCAGATGAGCCCGAGCAGCGTCATCGTGCCGCCGAAGCCGGACACGCACGCGCACCCGGCGATGCAGAGAATGATCGCCAACACCGTGCGGCGGGAAATGCCGTCCTTGAACACGAAGTGCGCCATAATGGTGACAAACACCGGCGAGAGATACATGAGGATGCACGCCGTGGAGATGGACATCATGTTGATCGCGTTATAATAGCAGAACGAGAACATGCCCTGCCCGAGAATGCCGACGGCAGCGAAGAGCCAGAAGTCCTTCTTGTGCATTTTGAGCTGGCGGATATCGCCGAGAGCGGTGCAGAAGAAGCAGAGCGCGGCCACGGAACAGCGGATGGAAAGAATGCCCATCGTGCTCAGTCCCGCGCCGGTCAGCGTGCGGGTAAAGAGACCGGTCAGCCCGAAAAATGCGCCGGACAGCACGGCGGCGACCGCGTAGCGATTCATAAAGTTTCCTCTCTCTCGTTATTCTATAATAACAGAATATGGCATGCAGCGGCTATAAGGCAAAGTAAAAATCCGGCAAAGATTTTTGCCGGATTTTTGGCGTTTTGACGAATCGAATATTGAGAATAAACCGAATTATGCGATATTTTATTTGAGGCATTCTGCCGCCGGGTTGTTCTAACTATAATCCGCTTCGCGAGGGGATGGGATAAACCTCTCCGTCAAAACCTTCGGTTTTGCCACCTCCCATGTTTGGGGAGGCAAGACCGTTTTCCGCAAATCGACTTTGCCTCCTGCGAAAAAGCCTCGCAGAGTTTGCGTCCGCAGACGCAAATAAAGTTTTAACCATTTTCTCCGGCGGCGTGTACGTCGGAGAAAATCAGCCATCGACGGGCAGGAAACCCATGCGTCGGACAGCCAGTCCTTTCGGTGCTTTTTGCCCTTTTCTCCTTGGCGGGCGACAGATGCGCCTGCGTCCAAAAGAACAAAAATCCCTCGAAAATCCAAGGCTGTCCGATGCGA
>ERZ780226.3164-NODE-3164-length-10412-cov-1.791252_pt1 | contig 10412 bp, 5 predicted proteins | sample MGYA00511165_ERZ780226 | MGnify/ENA primary metagenome ERZ780226 (study PRJEB29588, sample SAMEA2152373) | human gut metagenome | biome: human gut; feature: human-associated habitat; material: faeces | place: Denmark | collected 2008/2010 ...
ACTTGGCAGACGCCCTTCCGTATAGCGAGGAAATTGTGAAGTATGAATAAGAACAAGCGCTATCCCGCGTTGTTTATGGCGCCCGGCGTTCTGATTTACGGCGTCTTTTTCATCCTGCCTGTGCTGATCGGCGTCTGGTATTCCTTTACAAACTGGAACTTTACCAGAGCGGACTTTGTCGGGCTCATGAACTACAAAAATATCATCAGCGATCCCAGCATCAAGCGGGCGCTGCTCAATACGATCATTTTTACGGTTGTGACGACTGTCGGAAAGGTTGGCCTTGGTCTTGCACTGGCTGTATTTCTGAACCGGAAGCTCCACCTGCGCAACTATCTGCGCGGAATCAGCTTCTTCCCGGCCATCATCAGCACCGTTGCCGTCGGCATTGTCTTTACGGCAATTCTGCATCCCTACGGCCTGCTCAACCAGTTCTTCCGCGCGCTCGGACTGGATTTTATGGCGAAAAACTGGCTGACAGATACAAAGCTGGCGCTTTTGTCTGTCTGCGGTGTGGAGATCTGGAAGTGGTCGGGCTTCAACATGGTCATCATCCTTGCCGGGCTTCAGGCCGTTCCGCCGGAATATCAGGAAGCCGCAACCATCGACGGTGCAAACGCATGGCAGCGCTTCTGGCGCGTTACGTTCCCGCTGATCCTGCCGGCGTTCAATAACGCGTTCGTAAACAGTCTGATCGGCGGCCTGAAAGTGTTCGATATCATTGTCGCCACCACAAACGGCGGCCCGGGCGTTACCACGCAGGTCATGAACACCATGATCTATCGCTCGTTCTCGTTCAATATGCAGGGCGAGGCAAATGCAGGCTATGTCCTGCTGGCGGTCATTGTCGCACTGTTTGCCGTTTCGTCGTACAGCATCATTCGCAAGCGGGAGGTAGACCTGTGAAAAAGAAATGGAAATCCATCGCAGCGGAGCTGGTCGCGCTGCTGGTAAGCGCAATCTTTGTCGTCCCGATCTGGATGATTTTTGTAAACTCCCTCAAGGACTCCAAGCATGCAAACCAGCTCAGCCTGTCCATGGCAGGCGTCAACCTGAAACAGGCGGCGCAGAACTATGCGGTGGTGTTCCGCGTATCCGGCCTGACCACGGCGTATCTCAACAGCACGATCATCACGGTTTTGTCCGTCGCGCTGATCGTGCTTACGGCAAGCATGGCCGCGTTTATCATCCAGCGCCGCAAGCAGAAATGGGTCGGCCGCGTCAACAGCCTGATTATCCTTGGCATGACCATGCCCGGCTTTACCGTTCCTACGTACTTTCTGCTGAAATCACTCGGACTGCTGCACACCTACCTTGGAATCTGCCTTGTCTATACGGCAAGCTTCTTCCCGCTTGCTGTGTTTATCTTCACGGGCTATTTCCGCAGCATTCCGGATGAGCTGGACGAGTCGGCGCTGCTTGACGGCTGCACGCCGATGCAGATGTACTGGAAGATCATCCCCCCGCTTATCAAGCCCGTCATGGTGACGGTTATCATCATTGCCGGTATGTCGATCTGGAATGAGTTTGGAACGGCGCTGTTTCTGCTCAACTCGCCGAAGCGGTATACCGTCTCTTTGACAATCTATTCGTTCTGCTCACAGAAGAAATCTGACTGGAATCTTCTGTTCGCGAATATCACCCTGATTTCCCTGCCAATCATCGCAATCTACTGTTTCCTGCAAAAATATATCGTGTCCGGCATGACTGCCGGCGCAGTGAAAGGATAGACAATATGCGTTCAAACAGACAAATGAGACGATGGATTTCAGCGGCGCTGTGTCTGCTGCTGACATTCTCGGTGCTTGCCGGTACGCTTCCCACCGCCCGCGCGGAAGCGGTTTCGGCCAATACAAAAGAAGTTGTTCTCAATTCAATGGACAGCGCTGCGGACTGGCGCGCAGAGAGCAGCGACAGCGTCGCAATTTCGGCCGAAACTGCTGCAAGCGGCGATCGGACAGCGCTGCGCGTCACCGGCACTTACAAGCAGAAAAGCGGCGCGTTTGCCAATCTGATCTGGAACGCAGGCGGTCTGAATCTGACCGGCGCGCAGAAGCTGCTGATCGACGTATACCCGGAACAGACGCTTGAACCGAGAAGTCTGAATCTGAACATCTCCAACGGCAGCGAGACCATCTATATGGGCAGCCCCTTTGCCGGTGTACCGAACGATACGTGGTCAACGGTTGAGATCAGCCTTGCCGGTAAGGACGTCAGCAATCTGACGGAGCTGAAATTCTGGCTCTACGGCAATGATATGCCCCGCGATGCCGAATGCTCCATGGTGTATCTGCTGGACAATATCCGCGTTGTAAAGCAAAAGGCCGCGCCTGCGGTAACAGCTTCTCCCGCGGCGGGCAAGGTTGCACCCGGAACGACAGTAACGCTCGCTCTGGCGGAGGCCGCAGAAAACGCGGTGATCCACTATACAACGGATGGTACTGACCCGCGCACATCCGTAACTGCCGCCGTCTATACCGAACCGATCTCCATCACCACCAAAACGGAAATCCGCGCTTACGCAGCGGCGGAAACCATGGCAGACGGCAGCGTGGAGAAATTCCGCTACACCGTCGGTACGGACGCAGACGATGAGCTGTATCATGGCCTGACGAACTTTGGCTCCGGCCGCTATCTGCCGGTCCTTCCGGCAGCTGAATTGACCATCGACGGCGATTTCAGCGACTGGGATACCGCAGCCGGGATTACGCTGGCGCTGGATAAATATTTCCCTGCAAAGCCCGAGGGATTCTCCATGACGGCACGCGCCGCCTATGACGAGTCATATTTCTATATGGCTGTGGACGTAATGGACGACGTGCTGGACGCAGACTACGGCTACGGTATGTATGGCGGAGACTGTCTGCAGATCGCGTTCAGCGAATACGGCGATGACTATGGTGCGGAATACGGCTTCTCCAACTATAATGGCCAGCCGGAGATCTGGCGGTGGTATGACGGGAACGCCGCGCTTGAGATGCAGAGCGTGCAGTTCAAGACCGTCCGCGACGAGGAAACCGGACATACGCGCTATGAAATTGCGTTCCCGTGGCAGTCGATTTTTGCTGCAAAGCCGGACGGCTCGTTCTATATGACCATGCTGGCGGGCGACCGTGACGGCGGCTCGAGCAAAGCAACGCTTGAATGGCGCGCCGGTATCGGAAACGGCAAAAAAGCAGACGATTTTGCAAAGGTCGAGCTGCTGGACGTGAATACCGACTGGTGCATTGCGGCAGCACCGCGCAGTGTCGGAGACAGCTCTGCAACGGTGGACGGCTTCCTTGTGAATTTCTCCGATCAGACTGCCGCATATCAGTGTGAGTGGGATGGTCAGACACAGACCGTCACGGTTCCGGCGCATACGGCGTTCCGCAAGACGTTTGCACTGGACGCGGCGGCAGACGGTCTGCTCCAGCTGAAGCTCACAGCCACGGACGCACACAATATGCAAAAGCAGACGTCATGGGCGAATCGAAATGTACAAACAGCGCTGGATGCAGCGGAAATTGCGGCCCGCAGAGATGCGTTGCTGCACCGGCTGGGCGAAGCGCTCACGCTGGAAAACGCGCAGATGCGCTTTGCAGTTTCCAAACAGACGGGCAGCTTCCTGCTGTATGATCTTGCGACCGGCGTCGTCTGGTCGTCTGGCGTGCAGACAAACGGCGTTGGTACGGCATCCTATCAGCATGGCGATCAGCAGCATACGCTCGTTCTGACCGCACCCGACGCGGCAGAAATGGAAAACGGAAAAATCCACCTGAATTGGACGCGCAGCTGCGGCACGTTCGACGTGTACTTTGAACAGCTGCCGGACGGCAGCGGTATTTCCGCCAGCTATACGGCAGCACCGGCCGACGGCTGGACGCTTACGTCGGTTACGCCGCTCGATCATGCGCTCTGGACGCTCGATACGGAAAACGGCTATGCCGCTGTCCCGGAGAGCATCGGCAAGCTCTATTATGCCGACGGAAGCGAGCAGTTCAACAAGGTCTATCAGACCTATGGCAACTACTCCATGGCGTTTGCCGGCGCAGTCAAGGACGGCAGCGCCATGCTGATTGACTGGACAGATCCTGATACAGCGCTGAACGTCCACCACAGCCGGATCGACAGCCCCTATGCCGGCGGCAGCGATCAGCTTTCGTTCTCGCTGAGCATGACGCAGCGCAGCGGCGCATTCCAGATGCGCGTGCTTGGCAAGGGCGGCTATGTTCAGATCGCTAAGGCATACCGCGCAGCCGCGTCTGCGCGTGGATTGGTGCGCACGTTCGCGCAAAAAGCACAGGAAAACCCCGGCGTGACGAAGCTCTATGGTGCGGCAACGGCAAAGCCGGATACCATGATCCGCAGCCGCGGCAGCGCGGGCTATACCTCGCACACGTTTGCGGAGCTTTCGCAGGTCGCACAGCACTGGAACGATGTGCTTTGCTTTGACCGGGCACTGATGACGCTCGGCGGCTGGATCCGGATGGGCTTTGACAATCAATATCCGGACATTCTTCCGGCTTCTCCCGAGGCCGGCGGCAACGAGGGCCTTGCCGCACTTTCCACGCAGGTTCGCGATTACGGCTGGCTGTTCGGTCTGCACGATAACTATCAGGATATGTATGACGACGCGCCGTCGTTTGATACGAAATACCTGATGTACAACAAGGACGGCCGCCCGCAGACCGGCGGCGTATGGGCAGGCGGAACGCCCTATCTGATGGCGTCGGACAAGGCAATGGAGTTTGCTTACCGCAATCTGCCGCAGGTCAAGGATCTGTTTTCGCCGAACAGCTATTTTATCGACACAACGTTCAATGTACCGCTTGCCGTCAGCTATGCGCCGAATGTGCTCAGCCGCAGCGAGGATATGCACTGGAAGCAGACGCTTGCCGGATACGCGCAGGACACGTTCGGTGTGTTCGGCTCGGAGGGCGGTGTCGAATGGGCCGTCCCATATGGAGACTACTTTGAGGGCATTCTCTCCAAAAAGACGCAGGCCGAGCCGGGAAGCCATATCGTGCCGCTGATGGAGCTGGTCTATGGCGACTGCGTGGCGCTGTATCCGCACATGAGCGAAAAGATCGGCACAAACGGCTATAATACGGCAAAACATGTAGCGACAGATATTCTGTATGCGGAAAACCCGCTCTATCAGCTGACCGACGGCGTGTACTATGAAAGCGACGACGTTGTTGCGGTGAAGCCCTCCGTCAGCGAGATCAAGCAGACCGGAAGCAATACATTCCAGATCACCTATCAGTGGGAGGCGCTGGAGGATGTTTCGGTTGATGCGCAGACTGTCTTTACGCACTTTACAAGCGAGGCAGCAGCGTTCCAGGAGGCAAAGATTCTCTTCCAGGAGGGTCATAATCTTGCGGCAAGCGCATCGACGTGGAAAAAGGGCGATATCATCACAGACGGCCCGTATACCGTCACCATCACGAACAGCTCCAGCAGCCGGATCGCAGTTATGACGATGCTGCTTGGCGCAAATGGCCAGCGTCTGCATCTGTCGGACGGCAACGGCGACGCGTTTGGCCGGTATCTGCTCGGCTATCTCTGCGTCGGCAGCGACGGCGCGCTCCGGTTTGAAGAGGCAGCGCAGCTGATTACGGATGACTATGAGGGATTCTCTCGCAATGATGCCGGCTACGGAGAGGAACAGTCGCTTGGCTATTTCGATACGCTGATGAAGAACTCCTATGAGATTCTCTCTCCGCTGAATCGTCTGACAGCAGAGCGGGAAATGACGTCCCATTGCTTCCTGACGGCAGATGAGTGCGTGGAACAGACGACATTCGGCGACGTTACGATCACGGTCAATTTTGGCGCGCAGCCGTATACCTGCGCGGACGGAAGCGTCCTGCCGCAGTATGGCTTTACCGTTGTGTCACCGTCGCTGGAGGCGTTCTACGCAGTGCGCTATAACGGCGTGGATTATCCGGACGGCGCAATGTTTGTGCTCCGTACAGACGACGGGAGCGCAATTCGCTCCGCGTCGAAAGTGACCGTTTACCACGCGTTCGGCGACGGCGATATCCGCTGGTGCGGCAAGCTTTATTCCGTTTCCGGCAAGCAGGATCTGAGCGCCACTGATACGCCGGTCGTACCGGTCAAGCCTTCCGTCCCGGTCGGCTCGGGCGCATCCGGAACGAAAGAACCGGCGCTGCTCCCGTTTACCGATGTCGCAAAGCAGGACTGGTTCTATGGCGACGTTGCGTATGTCTATGAAAACAGCCTGATGAACGGCGTGTCAAAGACAACGTTTGCGCCGGGACAGAAAACCACCAGAGCCATGATCGTAACCATTCTCTGGCGGCTCGAGGGAAGCCCGGCAGCAAAAGAAGCATCCGGATTCCATGATGTCCCAGCAAGCATATAGCAGATCATGTTGCTTCCAAGTCAACCTCCTTTACGTCAGGCGAGGTCAGCCAACGCCTCGTTGGAATAATACTGATCAAGGCAGAACGCTGCTGCGCCGGAATTGAGCAAGAAAGCAGAGAACTGCTCATTACCGGCGGAGCTAAGCACCAGATTCATTTCGGTCTGTCCGGCAAAATAGTACAGTTGCTTTTTGACAGACTGTGTGAAATAGCGGATCTGCGGCACGCAGTAGGCGGAAATGATGATCTCATCCGGATCGTACATGATCTGGAAGTTATAGATCATGACTGAGAATTGTCGTGCGACGAGGTCGACCTGAAGACAGGCGAAGGGATCGCCGTTGTCGGCGGCCTGAAAAAGCTCGGCAATGGTGACATGCGGCGCATCAGGACAGGCATTGAGGCTGGATTCCGGCCAGTTGGCAAGCTCGCGGCAAACACGGGACTCAATGGCATCGCGGGCAACGATGCTTTCAAAGCAGCCGGACTTTCCGCAGGCACACTGCGATTTAAAAGTATAATCGGTTGTGATATGTCCGAATTCACCAACGAGGCCGCGCTTACCGTGGACAAGGTGGCCGTTACGGATGTATGCGCCGCCGACGCTGTTGTCACAGTAGAGCACGACGATATTTTGCTGGTACCGCTGCGGCTTTTCCCATAGGTGCGCATACGCACCGACGCGCGAAATGTTGTCAAGGTAGATACTGCACGGAAAGGGAAGATGCTGACGCAGATCACGGACGACGGGGAGTTCGTCCGGCCAGTCCTTACTGATCAGTGTCGTGACAAGAGTTCCGGTCTCGCTGGAGACAATGCCGACGACAGAGATTGTGATACCAGCAACCTGCGCAGGCGTCAGATGATTTTTTACCATAATGCGTTGGATCAGCCCAGCCAGAACAGAGATGGCGGCATCGTATTCAAAATGCTCTTGCGGTGTTTTCTGCCGCTGATCGGCTGTGGTCAAATCGCAATTGAAATAAGGAGTTGGGTCGCAGTCTGACGGCTGGCGGCGCTCGGAGTCGAGCAAGACAAGGTTTGCGTCATACAGGCTGACGGTGATCAGATTCGGAAGAAATGTTGCAGTGATGGCAAAGGTGTTTTTGGTGGAAAGCTCAAACAGGTCAGGACGCTTTCCGCCGCCCTCGGTCGACGTACCCTTGCCCGCTGGCAGAACAAGCCCGCGCGAGAGAAGCTCATTGACGATCTTGGAGACGGCGGTCTTGCTCAGACCTGTACGCTCGGTGATATCCCGGATGGTGAGTGTGTCGGAGGAGCGGAACATGGAAAGCACGACGTGCAGATTGCTGCTGCGTATATTACGCTGAGTATGCCCAGCGAGTTTTCTTTCCGCCATGGAAGAATCTCCTATATTTCTTATTTAACAATATTTTAGCAACATTGTGTACAAACTGTCAACCTTAAAGTATGAAACAGGGGGGCACAGCGGCGGAAAAAGTCAAAAAATAGGCGAAATACACAAATGCGGTATGCGGATTTGGTTGAAAACAGAGAAGTTAGAAAATATAATTGACAAACGAAGGCAGATGTGAAATGATAGGAGCATCAAAACAAGCGGCCCGCAGAAAACGGCGGGACAATGAGATCGGTTGAAAGGCGTACAAAACGGCAGAAGGACGGAAAAACATATCTGAAAAGCCTCCTGTTTTGTGTTCGCCATTTCTTTTTACACAGTTTGACAACAATGTTTACAAATAAGATCATGGAGGAACTGAAATGAAAAAGCTGAAGCTTGGCGTTGTGCCGATCAAGAGAACCTTCCTGCCGATGGAAGCGGCGAAGGCGCAGAAGGACGAATTCATGCCCGTTATCCGCAGCATCAAGAGCGATTATGTTGAGATTATCGACGTGGACGAGCTGACGGAGAACGGCATTGCCTTTACGTATGACGTGATCGCACCGATCGTGAAGAAGCTCAAGGACAACGAGATCGACGCGCTGTTCCGCACCTCCCCGATCGCGCTGAAGAAGCCGACTCCGGTTGAGGAAGCCGACACCATTCTTGATATCTTCGACAACACGCTGTTCTACACCATTCCGCAGGTCTACCGTCGTTTCGACGACTGGGTCCTCGGAGACAAGGCCGGCCTCGTGCCGCCGGTGTGCCCGGCGTTCTTCCATCCGGGAAGCTGGATCGGTTCCGACCGTGACGGCAACCCGAACGTCACCGCCAAGGTGAGCCGTCAGGTGGCCCGCAAGTTCAGCGACCACGTGCTGGGCGCGCTGGAGATCGAAACCCGCCGCGTCGGCAAGAACCTGACGATGGAGGCCGAGACCACCCCGCCGAGCGCAGAGCTCAAGTCCCTGTGGAACCACCAGAAGGAAATGAGCGAGCGTCTGACCGACAAGGCCGCCCTGATCTCCACCAAGGAGATGCACCGCGCGGTCATGCTGGTGATGGCCGACCGTCTGCACTACACCATCGAGCGCGACGCCGACCTCATGTACCACTCCTGCGAGGACTACATCGCCGATCTGAAGACCGTGCAGCGCTCCCTCGCCGAAGCCAACGCCAAGCGTTCCGCCTACGGCCCGCTGCAGGACCTCATCTGGCAGGCCGAGACCTTCGGCTTCCACATGGTGGAGATGGAGTTCCGTCAGCACTCCGTGGTGCACGCCCGCGCCCTTGCGGATATCCGCGAGCACGGCCTGCACGGCGAGCGCGGCGAACTGCAGCCGATGACGCACGAGGTGCTCGACACCTTCCGCGCGCTCGGTTCCATCCAGAAGCGCAATGGCATCAAGGCCGCCCGCCGTTACATCATCTCCTTCACCAAGAGCGCCCAGAACATCAAGGATGTCTACGAGCTCAACCGCTTGGCCTTCTCTCACCCGGAGGACGTGCCCACCATCGACGTGATCCCGCTGTTCGAGCAGCTTGAGGATCTGCAGAACTCGGTGGACGTGCTCGAGGAAATGATCAAGATCCCCGAGGTTCAGGCTCGTCTGAAGGCCACCGGCAACAAGCTCGAGGTCATGCTCGGCTACTCCGACTCCTCGAAGGACGCCGGCCCGACCTCCGCCACCCTTGCCCTGCACTCCGCGCAGGAGCGCATCGCCAAGTGGGCCGAATCGCACGACATCGACCTGACCCTGTTCCATGGCCGCGGCGGCGCCGTCGGTCGTGGCGGCGGCCCGGCCAACAAGGCCGTGCTGGCGCAGCCCAAGGGTTCGGTCAACTGCTTCTTTAAGCTCACCGAGCAGGGCGAGGTCATCTTTGCCCGTTACGGCAACCGCACGCTGGCTCAGCGCCATGTTGAGTCCGTTGCTGCTGCAACGCTTTTGCAGTCGGCCCCGAGTGTCGAGAAGACTAACACCGAGACCACTCAGAAGTTCTGGGATATGGCCGAGAAGCTCAACACCGCAAGCCACGAGCGTTATCTGGACCTGCTGAACACCGAGGACTTTACACCGTGGTTCTCGACCGTGACGCCGCTGACCGAGGTCGGCTTGCTGCCGATTGGCTCGCGTCCTGCCAAGCGCGGCTTGGGTGCCAAGTCGCTCGACGACCTGCGTACCATCCCGTGGATCTTCAGCTGGAGCCAGGCGCGCATTAACCTGGCCGCTTGGTACGGTCTGGGCACCGCCTGCGAGCAGCTTGGCGATCTTGACCAGCTCAAGGCTGCCTACCAGGAGTGGCCGTTCTTCCGCACGTTCATCGACAACATCGAGATGTCGATCGCTAAGACCGATCAGCGCATCGCCAAGATGTATCTGCACCTGGGCGACCGCGATGATTTGTCCGAGAAGGTCTTCACCGAGATGCAGCTCACGCGTAAGTGGGTCCTTGCCATCGTCGGTGATGAGTGGCCGCTGCAGCGTCGTCGCGTGCTCGGCTGCGCCGTTCGCGTGCGTAACCCCTACGTCGACGCTCTGTCCATCGCCCAGGTCCGCGCCCTTCGCGAGGTGCGTATGAACCAGGACGAGATGGCCGAGGAGAAGAAGGCCGAGTACATGAGCCTGATTCTTTCGACTGTGACCGGCGTCTCGGCAGGTTTGCAGAACACGGGGTAATCG
>ERZ780226.3174-NODE-3174-length-10389-cov-30.793013_pt1 | contig 10389 bp, 8 predicted proteins | sample MGYA00511165_ERZ780226 | MGnify/ENA primary metagenome ERZ780226 (study PRJEB29588, sample SAMEA2152373) | human gut metagenome | biome: human gut; feature: human-associated habitat; material: faeces | place: Denmark | collected 2008/2010 ...
AGATCGAGGATACAGAAAACCAGCTCGTTGCCGCCAGAGCCAAGAAGATGGCGATTGAGGCGGAAAAGCTGACGGGCGACAACATCTACAAGGTGCTGATTTTCTTTGATAAGCTCTATTCCGTCATGGACGATCAGGAAAAGCGGCAGCTCATGGAATCGCTGCTATCCGAAGTCCAGATCTATGAGGAACGGCAGCCTAACGGCCAGTGGCTCAAGTCCATCAAGTTCAAGCTCCCAATCATTGCGGAAGATATGAGCTTGAGTTTGGACAATGATACGCATATTGAGACGGTAGTCTTGATGTCAAGGAAAGATAAATAAGAGCCAGAAAGCGGCGTATTTCCGGGCTTTTTCGGAGGTTTGGATTTGAAGCCAGACTTCTGAAAAAGCTCGGTTTTCTTATATGGAAACATATCTACTGCAAAAAGTGTGTCAGGTTGTAACCTCGGATTAGATGTCACGATTTGAGACAGTGGATTAGATGTCAGGCATTTTGGGATGATTTTTGGAAAATGAAAAAGGGTGACAACCAATCCAGCAACTCGACCATTTTGGGTGATTGTAGGCAGTGGAATAGATGCTAAGAGAGGCTATACAAATTGGAATTTGCTGTGTCAACTGTACCGATATATCACTTCAGCAATTCCGGAACAAGGTTACTGTAATACGCTGTCTTGCCTGACAGCACATCGTCATAGAATCTCTGCTTCCAGTCAATGTATGCCACTGCCTTTTGCAGTTCCGTAATGGATTTGAGCAAGGTTTCTTTTTTTCCTGCAAGAATCACCTTACGTTCCGGAATTGTGCCTTCGCCCTCCATGCACAAAGCAAGATATTGCTTCATCTCTGCAATGCTCATTCCACAGCTTTTCAGGCAGTTCAGACTCTGAATCCATTTGATGTCATGTTCGTCAAAGACACGATAATTTCGCCTGTCTCGCTTGACATTGGGGACCAATCCCTCGTTGCAGTAGAATTTCAGATTTTCATAGGTCATATTGGTGAGAGTACAAGCCTCTTTCATAGAATACACAAAAAATCCTCCTGTTTTTGAAAAAAATCCTTGACCGGTAGTAACTACCGGCTGTTACAATAATACCACAGAATAAAATTTAACACAACAGGAGGCTTTTGTTATGGACTATGTTACTTTGAGCAACGGTGTGAAAATGCCACAGTTGGGCTATGGCGTATTTCAGGTGACACAGGAGGAATGCGAACGTTGCGTATTGGATGCACTAAAGGTCGGCTATCGTGCCATTGATACGGCACAAAGCTATTTTAATGAAGAGCAGGTCGGTGCAGCAATCGAAAAAACCGGTGTTGACCGTAAAGATATTTTCCTGACCACAAAGGTCTGGATCGAGCATTACGGCTATGAGAAAGCTAAAGCATCGGTTTTAGACTCTATGGAAAAGCTGCGTACAGATTATCTTGATCTTTGCCTGCTGCATCAGCCGTATTCGGATTATTACGGGGCATGGCGGGCACTGGAAGAACTATACGAAGAAGGAAAAATTCGTGCCATTGGTGTATCTAATTTTTATCCTGACCGTTTGGTGGATATTTGCTCCTTTTCCCGCATTAAACCGATGGTAAATCAGGTGGAGGTACATCCTTTCTATCAGCAGGAAGAGGCAAAGAAGTGGATGGACAAGTACAGCGTACAGATTGAGGCCTGGGCTCCGTTTGGCGAAGGCAGAGGGAATATGTTTCAGAATCCTGTGCTGAATGAAATCGGCAAAAAGTATGGTAAAAGTGCAGCACAGGTTATTCTCCGCTGGCATTTGCAACGAGGCGTAGTGGTGATTCCAAAGTCCACACATATCGAACGAATGCAGGAAAACCTAAATGTATTCGACTTTGCACTCTCAGCGGAGGATATGGCAAGAATTGCCGCCCTGGACACGAAAATGAGTGCTTTCTTTTCCCACTATGACCCGGCTAAGGTGGAATGGTTTGCAAATATGGTGGAAGAACGCAAAAAGAACCATGACTGTACAAAAGAAAAAAAGGATTGGTAAGGGAGGAAAGGTTAGCAGCGAAAGTACGTAACATAAGCAGATAAATTCAAGTTTGCAGAATAGAAATACCCTCCCGGCCATCATGGTCGAGAGGGTTTCGTGCGTCTATGGGATTATCCTTCAATATCCATGTTCAGCCCGGACTTAAGTTCCACAGTGAAGTGGTCTTCCCAGACAATGAGCCGCTCAAGCCATCGTTTCACCAAGGCCTTGCCGAAGGCCTCTAAGCGAGCAGGGGGCTGTTTGATGAAAGTCCTGCAGCTCGTTGATGCGGGCAATCTGTGCGTCTCTGGCAGCAGTATTGACCGTACATTTTTCTCACTGTTCCCGGAGTTTGAAGATCTGGTCGGCAATCTCGTCGTAAAAGTCCGGCAAGAAGTAAATCAGCATAAACTAACGATCCAGTTACGCCTTTTAAAGATAATTAACGATACAGCAAGCCTGAACAATTCCTCCGTGGTAAGCAATGTATACACACCAACAATTCCCCACTTGAATACATATGCTGCAAGCAGACACAGTGGAATTCCGATACACCATGTGCCAATGATATCAATAATCATAATGGTTTTTGTGTTGCCGCCACTTCTTATAATGCCTCCGCCAAGGATCATATTTTCCACCTTGACCGGAGCATACAGGGCAAATACGATGAGCAACGTCTTTCCAAGCTCTTTTACGCTGTCATCAACACGATATAATCCGGTATATGCTCCAGCCAAAAGAATGAGCAAAGCTGATACTGTTACTCCACCAAATAAGCCTGCATACATAATCTTCTTTGATTCTGTGTAAGCCTCATTATATTCTTTCCTACCAAGCCTTTTGCCGATCATCACACCGGCAGCCGCAGACAATCCACTAAGTGCCCCTACGATAAGCCCTTGTATCGGACTGGTAAGTGTATAGGCTGCAAGGTTTGATGTGCCAAGATGTCCATAAACAGCAGACTCTACATTTTGCCCGAGACTCCATAAAAACTTACTGATCAGAATCGGCATAATCATTATCAGATAATCCCTGATTGTGATTTTTTTAAAATGTAGAGACAATACCGGTTTATCTCCATCTTTTTTGATACATAAGACAAATCCGATAACAATAAATACAAGATTAAACAACTGCGAAATAAGTGTGGCAATCGCAGCTCCCTTTATTGCCATACAGGGAAATCCCAATTTTCCAAATATCAGCAGATAGTTCAGTCCTGTGTTTACAATAACTGCTCCAAAGCTTGCCAGAAATGGTATCGTGGCATATTCCTTACAGCGCAGCCATGAGGATAAAATATTGCTGACAGCCATTGGAATATAAGAAAGCGCTACGATTCTAAAATAAACCGTACCAGTATTTACAATACTCATATCTTTCGTATACAGTCCAAGAATCTGCGACGGAAAAACTCCAGCTGCAAGCAGGAACAATACTGACATTATAATTCCGCAGATGAGGCTCACATCAAAACTGCACCATGCCTCTTTGCTTTCTTCCGCACCAATAAACTGAGCAATTAATATCCCGGCAACCGTGCTTACTGCACCAATCATCACTGAAAAAATCAGTGAAAAATTACCGCATAATCCAACTGCCGATATATTTGTTTCACCTAACTGCCCGATCATGATCTGGTCAACAATTGAAAATGATGACTGCAGCATACTTTGCAATGTGACAGGAATTGCTATTTTACACAACGATTTCAAAAACTTTGACATTATAATTTCCTCGTACTTTCCCTTTTTATTAAATCAACCGGCAACACGATTTGTGGCTTATATTCTGTTCCATCGCGCATTGCCTCCAGACATTCAATTGCCGTTTTCGCCCTTAAGTTTGCTTCCTGATGAATCGTTGTGAGGGAAGGATTGCTTTCCTTACTTGCCATGCTACTAAGACCTAACGTATCTGCAACATCTACGATTCTAATCCTGTTCTGTGGCATTATGATTATATGGTACATGATAAATGTGAAATTTACAAAGGTTAAGCGCGTAACCCTCTACAAAATTTGCGTTCGATTTTTGTGACGTTTTACTAATGTATTACGCATTTTCAGCAATCTGAATACACATGAAAGCTACTTATGGACATAAGGCAACACCGCACAATTCCCGCCTTACGGCTTAAGCACCGCTCCGGCGGCTGCGGCACGGCATCTGCGTTGCCAAAATGCTCGATAATACACAAAGTATTATCTGCGCTTTTGGCTTGGCATCTGCCGCACCTCGCTCGCCGTATCGGCACTTAGAATTATGCGGTATTGCCATAAAAATGACAGGCAGTTTTTTTTCACCGTGAAGGAAAGATTCCATCATGGGTTAATCATTTATGACATTCTTATTTTAATAGGTAAGACAAAAAGTAAAAATAATTGATAGTATTGTGTATAAGGGCCGTTCACAGTAGCGGCATGAAAGATTGAGCGCACAAATACATTGTGACTGGCGTGCAAAAGAACAGTGGGCCAAAAGCTGTGCGCTTTCAGGCAGAGGGCGTTGACAGGGAAAGTAAAGCCCATGACCATAACGAAAAAACAGAGAAGCGAGCAATGAACAAAAATAGCGGCTAAAGTGACAAGTGTAAAAACCTGGCAGCTGGTGCCCCTCTTGACAAAAGAGAAAGCTGTGATAAAATAGTTCAAAAATGAACAAAATACAGAAAGGAAAATGCGAAATGCAGCTGGTCAACCCGCTGGAGCAACAGAACGCGGTAAAAACGTTATATTCTGAATTTGTCAGCCCGGTGTGCGCTAAATATGGCTTAACGCGCATTGAGCTGGATATTTTGCTGTTTTTAGCGAACAACACCCGCTATGATACGGCAACCGATATTGTGGAGGTTCGTTTTTTAGCAAAATCTCAGGTGTCGGCGGCAATCAAAAATCTGGAAGCCCGCGGCTGCCTGCGGCGGGAATACCAGTTGGAAAATCGCAAAACCGCCCACCTGCGCCTGTGTGACCCTGCGCAGCCGATGATAGCGGCCGGGCGCAGCGCACAGGAACAATTTGGCGCGGCGCTGTTGGATGGATTTACCCCCGAAGAGCTGGAGCATATGCAGCGCAGCATGGAGCGCATCCGCAAAAACGTGGAAAAGTATCTGGAGGATAAAAACAATGACAATGTTGATTAAATTTATCGTGTGCTTTATTGCCGGCATCGGCGCGGGCCTTGGCACCGGCTTTGCCGGCATGAGCGCGGCGGCGGTCATCAGCCCGATGCTCATTACCTTTTTGGATATGCCCGCTTACGAGGCTGTGGGCATTGCACTGGCCAGCGATGTGTTGGCCAGCGCGGTCAGCGCTTATACCTATGGCAAAAACAAAAATCTGGACATCCGCAACGGCGTTGTGATGATGGTATCGGTTTTGTGCTTTACCATGGTGGGCAGCTGGATCGCCAGCCAGGTGCCCAACAGCACGATGGGCAGTTTCTCGGTATTTATGACATTCCTGCTCGGCGTTAAGTTTATTGTAAAGCCGGTTATGACCACCAAGAACGCAATGGAAGCGGTAGACCCCAAAAAGCGGTTTGTACAGTCGGTGATCTGTGGTGTGATGATCGGCTTTATCTGCGGGTTTATCGGTGCAGGCGGCGGCATGATGATGCTGTTGATCCTGACCAGTGTGCTGGGGTATGAGCTGAAGACCGCTGTGGGTACCAGCGTATTCATTATGACCTTTACAGCCTTTACCGGTGCCGTCAGCCACTTTGCCATCGGCGGTATGCCGAACCTGTGGTGCCTGGTGTTCTGTGTGGGGTCCACGCTGTTGTGGGCGCGCATTGCCGCACGCTTCGCCAACAAGGCCAGCCCCGCCACCTTGAACCGCGCCACCGGCGTTGTGCTGGTTGTGCTGGGGGTGGCGATCATGGGAGTAAACTACATTAAATAATTAGAAATTAGCAATGAAAGGAAAAAGCGCACAGCGCCGATAGATCGGGCGCTGTGCGCTTTTTATATCGTTTAGTAAATGGATTACTGGACGTCGTCGGAGGAAGAGTCGTCGGAGGAAGCTTCGGTGGATTCTTCGGCTTTCTCGGTGGGGTCTTCGGGCAGGGGCTCGTTATCTTTGGCGAGGGCGGCGTTCAGTTCGTCTTCGCGCATCTTGTTGATGGTGCTTTCAATGGTAAAGCACTTGTTCAGCGGCTGGTAGACGCACAGCAGGGCAGGAAGCATCGGCAGCCAGAAGTTGGTGAACGGCAGAATGATCGTCGTCAGCGGGAAGAACAGCAAAATGGCGCCCCAATACACGGCTTTGATGGCGATGGCACCCAGGCTGCGGGGCAAGTAGCCCAAGAATAGCAGCAGGCTGTTTTTCAAAATGCCGTACAGCGGCAGATCCAGCAGGGCAATCTGCGGCCAGATGTAACTTTCCAAGCCCAGCGTTACCACAAAGCTTAGGATCAGCAGCACCCAGGTAACAATACCGGCGCTGATGACCGACATGTGGAACAGGGTAAAGATCTGCATCGAAAGCACCAGACCGGTCAGCATGCCGGGAACCAGGCTTTCCCTGGCGTTGCGCTTCCACACGCGGCGGTAGGTTTCCCACCAGTAGCCAGGTTCATCGCGCAGGCTGCGCAGCACGGTATCAGCCATGGCGCTCAGCTCCGGGCCTGCAATCAGGCCGCCGATGATACCGGCCAGCAGCATGAACAGCAGCGCGTGCGTTTCAACGGCAAAAAACATACCGATAATAAAAGGCAGGCAGCCCAGGAAAGCCAGGAAACCGGCGCGGAAAAAGTTCCACATATCGCGGCCCATAATTTCGGCCAGGCGGGCAACACCCTTTTTGCGCGGGGCGTCCGGGCGCACGCCCGGTCCGGGACGGGTAAAGCGGTCAGAAGAGAAAAAAAGTCCCATGGCGGTAGAATCTCCTTTGTTTTAACAAGCACTGCGCTTGAAATATACTTATTTATTATATCAGTGTTGGCGGCCAAGAGCAACAAAAAAATGCGGGTGGGATGTGGGCGGTATGCCGCGGTGACATGTAAAATCTGGTTTTAATCTTTACAAATCATTACAAAACAAGTACAATAAATCTATACGTTGCCCGGAGCTTTGGACCGGGCAGGATTTTATCCATCCAGCTGTATGAGCAGAAAAGAGGACCCAGCCGATGAAACGTAATATCCTTTGCACTCTGGCCGTTATGGCAGCTTGTGCGATCCTGGTTGCCTGCGGCAAAACCGATGATCAAATCTCGCCCATTACGCCGGAATCCAACGCCGCCAGCAGCGAGGCCGAGGCTACCCCGGAACCCACCCCGACCCTGCCCCCGTATGAAGCCAACGTGCTGACCGGCGAGGCTAAAGGCGAAAATTATCCCGAGGGCCAGCGCATTACCGCCCTTATGGTGAACAACCTTGTGGACGCCCGCCCGCAGCGTGGCCTTTCCAAGGCGCAGATGCTGTTTGAAATCAAGGTGGAAGGCGGCATCACCCGCTTTATGCCGGTGTTCAATGATTACCACGATATTGATGAGATTGGCCCCATCCGTTCCGGCCGTGACCAGTTCTTCCAGCTGATCCTGCCCTGGCAGGCCCTGTATATCCACGAAGGCCAGTCTGTTGTCATGCAGCAGTACGCCCTGGATTATGATTACGGCCTGCTGAACAACAATGATGGTGCTTCCGGCTACCGTGATTACAACCGTGTGAACTGGCGCGGCCTGAGCTATGGCAACGGCCTGGCACTGGAACACACGATGTACACCAGCGGCGAAAACATTGAAAAGTATATCACCAACAACAATGTGGATATGAACCGCACCTACAATTCCACTTTCTTTAACTTTGTGGATTACCGCCAGGATAACCCGGTGCGCGACCTGACCCAGTCCCAGGATTCCCAGCTGACCACCAAGGACGGCCCGGTGGTGAAGGACGGCGAATATGTGGAGATCAGCCACAGCCAGTCCTACAAGACCCGTTTTCTGTACGATAACACCAACAACGTCTACCTGATGCAGCAGAACTTCTCCGGCAACTGGCGTGATACCATTGACGAAGAGTACAACGATTATCAGCTGCAATTCCCCAATGTGATCGTTCTGTTCACCGATATTCACACCTACCCCGGCCACGAAACCACGGACCTGCAGTATGTAGAATACAGCTGGGGCGGCATCGGCTATTACTTCTATGGCGGCAAGTGCGAAAAGATCTACTGGCAGAAGGGTACCCCGCTGGAAGCCCTGCGCCTGTACTATCTGAATGAAAACGGCCAGTGCAGCGATACCCCCTGCGAGATCAATATTGGCAAGAGCTATGTGACCATTGTGGATGTGGACGAAGCCATCAACCTGAAGGTGGGCAACCTGGCCGACTTTGACCTGGATGCCGCAACGGTAAGCGCTTCCAACACTTCCATTGATGCCGACGCCAAGGCGGGTGAAAGCCTGGGGACTTCCACCACCGACCTGGTCAGCGCAGCGCGCAACAACCAGGCTGTGGGCAACACCGAAAGCAATACCCAGAGCACCACCCAGAGCAGCACCACCACCAATACCAGCAATGACAGCCAGAGCGCGGAGTCTGCCCCCCAGCAGGACAACACCCCGCAGCAGGATACCGCCGACCAGAGCAGCGCAGATGACACCGCCAGCGCTGACAGCGGTGAGGATATCCCCTGGGCAGACTGAGCGTGACGCCGGAGCGCCACGCTCCTGTGCCTCTCCTTTGAAACCACCCTATCGCAAAAAAAGCATGTTCTCATGCCTTTTTTGCTCGCAAGGTATTCCAAGCGTCGGCGCATGTCTGCCGCTTGGAATGGCTTTTAGAATTTTTTTCGACAGTCTAAAGTGCCCGCCCGCAGGGCGGGTACTTTTTTATAACAGGAGTCTGTATGACTGAGCGTTCAAACAAGAAAAAATACCCCCTGTGTGCCGCAGCCCTGGTGCTGGCTGTGCTGCTGGCAGGCTGCGCCCCGGCGGAAGGCGCCGCAGCGGCCACAGCGCAGCCCACAGCAGAGCCGACAGAAGCACCCACCCCAACGCCGGAACCCGAAGCGAACCCCCTGACCGGGGAGCAGGGCGATTATACCAACCAGCGCCCGGTGGCGGTCAGCATCCGCACCGGGGATGGCAGCACCCCCCAGTGGGGCATTGCCGCTGCGGATGTGCTGATTGAGGGCGTGACCGAGGGCAAGACTGCCGGGTTGACCGCGGTGTTTGCCAGTGTGGACAGCGTGGAAAAAGCCGGCCCGGTGGCCCCTGGGCGGGACCTGCCGCTGCAGCTGGTGCTGCCGCTGAATGCCGTTCCGGTACACATTAACAAAAGCGTGTATGCTTCCAACCTGCTGAACGTGCTGCAATACCAGGATCTGGACGGCTACCATGCGGGCACCGCAGGTTTTGCCTTTGACGAGGACCGCGCCAACAGCGGCTACCGGGAGGAAAACTGCTGGTACACCACAAAAGATCTGATCAACACCGGCCTGGCAACCTATAACACTGATACCGCCGGTGCCAACATGCCGCTGTTCCACTTTGTCCAGCGCAAGGACCCGGAGCAGCAGAATGCCAAAAGCCTGTATATCACCTTTTCCAACAAGGATACCGAAGAACTGGTTTATTCGCCGGAAGTGGGCCTGTACCTGAAAAACAATGCCGATGGCAGCCCCATGATGGATGCGGGCAATAATGAGCAGGCAGCGTTCACCAATGTGTTTGTGCTGTATGCTTCCTCCGGCGTAAAGGATGACGGCGTGACCCGCCAGTATGACCTGACCGGAGGCACCGGCATCTACCTGACAAAAGGCGGATGGGAAACCATCCAGTGGACCAAGGGCGATGCCACAGCGCCGCTGCAGTTGATCGATGCCAGTGGTAAAACGCTGGATGTGAATCTCGGCAAGAGCTTTCTTGCCATCTGGGGCGGCTATTATGGCCAGGCTCTGCGCCTGCTGGACGGGGACGGTAACGAGCAGGCATTGCCGGAAAAACCGGCCCTGCTGGACAGTGCTGTGCCGGATGAAGCCGCTGAGGCTGCTGAACAGGCACAGCAGCACGCTCAGGCCCTTGTGGATGCCCAGGACAAGCTGAACCAGGCCCAGACTGCCCTGAACGAAGCCCTGCAGGCCCAGCAGGATGCAGCCGGAACGGCAGACAGCTCCGATGACGATGCCGCCAGCCAGCGTGTGGCGGAGGCCCAGGCGGCCTATGATGCCGCCGCTGCCGAGCTTGCCGCTTTGCAGCCCGCGGAGGAACCCGACGGGAACACCGAGCCCGCCGCCGACAGCGCCGAGGAACCCCAGAGCGAACCGGATTCAGCCAACGGGGAAAACGCAGGCTGACCCACAACAGAAAACCTAAGGCAATACCGCATAATTCTAAGTGCCGATACGGCGAGCGAGGTACGGCAGAT
>ERZ780226.3182-NODE-3182-length-10362-cov-2.784321_pt1 | contig 10362 bp, 8 predicted proteins | sample MGYA00511165_ERZ780226 | MGnify/ENA primary metagenome ERZ780226 (study PRJEB29588, sample SAMEA2152373) | human gut metagenome | biome: human gut; feature: human-associated habitat; material: faeces | place: Denmark | collected 2008/2010 ...
CCTACCGGCATTACCCAGAACGTCAAGGACCTGCTTTCCAGCCGTGAGGTGGAGAACATCTTTGAGAACTCGGACTTCATTTATATGCTGAACCAGGCCGCTGGAGACCGTCAAATCCTTGCGGCACAGCTGAACATTTCGCCCCACCAGCTCTCCTATGTGACCCACTCCGGTGAGGGCGAAGGGCTGCTGTTCTACGGGAATGTGATTCTGCCCTTTGTGGATCATTTCCCCAGGGACATGGAGCTGTATCAAATCATGACCACTAAGCTCAGCGAGGTGGCCCCGGCTCAGGAGGCGTAAATGAGACGCTATTCCACCCGCCTGCGCTTCTCGGAGGACGAGCTGAAACAGCGCACGGTCAGGAAGGCCGCAGAGAAAGCAGAACAGGCCGCTGACCGTGCAGATAAGGCCAAGGCAAAGCTGAAGGCATCCCGGAAGCTAACTCGCGAGACTGCTGCCAATGCAGCCCGAAAGGGAAAGCTGGTACAGACTGGGGAGATCAAGAATCCTGCAAACTCTGTCCGTGCTCCATTGGAAACCGCCCGATCTGCTGTCAGCCGTACCGTGCATCGGCAAGCGTCTGAACATCAGGAGGATAACGTGGGCGTTCAGTCAGCGAACGCCTCCACGGAAGCAGCCGAAGCAGCCATGGAAGCCGTCAGTCACCATGCATACAGTCAAAAGCTCCGCAAATATGACAAGGCGGCAAAGCTGGAACGGGCAGCGGACAAGGCCAATGTCAGCGCCATCTATGAAGCGCGAAAGGCGGACACCGCCCAGTCCGGCTCCAATCCCATCTCCCGCTGGCGACAGAAGCGGAACATCCAGAAGGAGTATGCGGCGGCAAAGCGCGCCGGACATGGGGTCTACGACACCGGCAAGGCTGCGGAATATGCCAAGGAGGCCGCAAAGAAAACGAAGTCTGTGGTCTCCCGGATCGGCAGCTATGCGGCGGAGCATTCCCATGTGCTCTTGATCGTCCTGCTGCTCGGCGGGGTAGCCGCCACAATCTCCGGGGCGTTTTCCTCCTGCGGAGCCATGGGCAGCGGTGGGACTCATGCAATCCTGGCGTCCTCCTTCACCGCGGCGGATGAGGACATTCTCGGTGCCAATGAGGACTATCATGCGCTGGAGCAGGAGCTGCAAGCCCGGATCAACAACATCGAAGGCGAGTACCCAGATTATGACGAGTATGTTTATAATCTGGCGGAGATCAACCATAATCCCTATGAGCTGATTTCCTACCTGACAGTGCGTTTTGAGGACTTCCATCGGGATCAGGTGCAGGATGCCCTCCGGCAGGTGTTCTCTGCCCAGTATGAGCTTTCCACCGTGGAATCTGTGGAAATGCGCACCCGGACGGTCACGGAGACGGACCCGGAGACCGGTGAGGAAACCACCCGGGAAGAGGAATATGAATATCACATTCTCACCGTCACGCTGCGGAACCACGGAATTGCGGCAGCTCTGAACTACGCTGGATTCACCGAAAGCCAGATTCAGCGCTACCGCCTGCTGATCGAGACCAAGGGCAACAAGCCCTACCTGTTTGAGGATGACATTTACGCCAACGAGGACTATCTGGACTACGACATTCCCGGCGAGGCGTTGACCGATGAGCGGTTCGCCAATATGATCCACGAGGCGGAGAAGTATTTGGGCTATCCCTATGTGTGGGGCGGCAGCAGTCCGTCCACGTCCTTTGACTGCTCCGGCTTTGTGTGCTGGGTCATCAACCACTGCGGCAACGGCTGGAACTATGGCCGGTTGGATGCGGAAACGCTCCGCAGGCAGCTCTCCATCATCCCGGCCAGCGCCGCAAAGCCGGGAGACATCATCTTCTTTCAGGGCACCTATGACACCTACGGGGCGTCCCATGTGGGCATTTACGTTGGAGGCGGGATGATGATTCACTGCGGGAACCCCATCTCCTATGCCAACATCAACACAAGCTACTGGCAGGCCCATTTCTACTGCTATGGCCGCCTGCCCTAAGAAATGGAGGAATCACAATGGCAAACAAGTTAGACCGGCTCCGGCTGGAGCTGAAAAAGGCCCGGGAAAAGCGGGACGAATGGGCCGCCCGGACAGAAGCGCTGGAGCAGAAGGTCACGGAGGAGGAAAACCTTCAAATCTGCGATATGGTACGGAGCGTCAGCCTTACGCCTGAGGCACTGGCAGAGCTACTGCATCAGCGCACCGCAGAAGTACCCACGAAGGAGGACGAATTTCATGAAGCATAAAACCCGAGTTGCCGCCCTGATGCTGAGTTTGAGTCTCTGTATCGGGGCCTTTGCTGTCCCGGTATCGGCTATGTCCGATGAGGATGGCAGCACAGTTGAGGAAACAGCGGAAACCGAAGAAATCAACGAGGAACCGCAGGAGGAACCTGAAGCAGAATCGGAACCGGAGGAAACACCCGCCGAAGAATCTGCACCGGAGCCCAAGGTGGAACCAGAGCCGGAACCTGTTACCGCCGAGGAAGCGGTTCCGGAAGAATCTGCGGACAATGGCCTGACTCCCGAGGGCAACTTAACCTTGGTAGACGACTACGGCACTGCCACCGGCGAGGGCAAGCAGTTCATCACCCTAGTCACAAAATCCGGCAACTACTTCTACCTGATTATTGACCGTGACGCGGACGGAAACAATACGGTTCATTTTCTCAATCAGGTGGACGAGGCGGATCTGCTTTCCCTCATGGATGAAGATACCGCCAATGAATATCTGAATCAGTCAGAGGAAATAAAGGAAGTGGAGCCGGAGCCGGAAGAACCGGAACCCAGTGTACCCCCCGCCGCCGAGGAACCGGAAGCCGCATCCAAAACCAATGTGCTGCCCAGCCTGATTCTCCTGGGTGCGGTGGCTGTTGGCGGAATTGGCTTTGCTGTAACCCGGCTCAAGCGCAAAAAGGCCGCCCAGCAGGTGCGCCCGGACCCCGATGGGGATTATGAGATGCACGGCGGGTATGAGTTCCCGGAAGAAGATGTAGATGACGACGATGAATAATCGGTAGCTTGCACCGGAACCCGGACTATGATAGACTGTGCATATAGTGACTTGATTGGCGATTGGAGGGAAACTGCATGAATTGCCTGCTCATGAACCGGGATACGCCCTGGCTCTTATTCACGTTGGAGCGCAACGTATTTGAAGAAGTTGAATGCCATGAGCTGTCGTGGTTCTCCGGCAAACATCCCTACGGGTACGACAGTCTGGCCGACTACCTCCATCGGAGACAGGCACCAAAGCACCGGAAGCATATTCCAGAGCTGTTTAGCCAATACGGCTGCGACAATTTGGAGGGCTTCCTAAACATCACCCATGCGCTTTCCTTAAACGACACCTTCTGGGTCAAGCCCGAAGATTCCGGCCTGTGCTGGGCCGACGTATCTCTCTACCGCAGCCCCTTTGATGAGCTGGTGTCGGCAGCCGCCTTTGATGGTCGCCCCGGCGGAACCAGCCTTTCCTCCACATCGCCTGAGTTCGGCACGGACGGGTATTTTGCAAAGTGCTGGGTCCGGGAGGGGCAGGATATCTTTCTATACAAATGTGGCAGCGACACCTTCGAGGTAGAGCCGCTGTCGGAGTTCCTTGCAACGCAGGTGGCAGAACGGGTCTGTCCGAAGGTTGTACGCTATGACCTGGGCTTTTATCATGACCGCCTGGTCAGCAAATGCAGACTGTTCACCAGCGAGCAGTTGGGACTGGTCAAGGCCCATGATATTCTCCCCCAGCGGGAACGGAGCATCTCCGGCATTCTGCGCCGCTTTGAGGAATTGGGCTTTGGAGACGAGTTCCGCCGTATGTGCGTGCTGGACGCGCTGATTCTGAATGTGGATCGGCACCTTGGAAATTTCGGCGTGCTGGTGGACAACCAAACGCTTCAGATCCAGCGCATGGCCCCGGTGTTCGACCACAACCGCAGTCTGTTGTTCGATATGGATCAGGCACAGCTTGAAAATCTCCCCTGGTGCATCGGCACCTGCAAGCCCCGGATCGGCACCGATTTTATTGCAACCGCAAGAGGTATGCTGACCCCGGAGATCCGCAGAGATGTGGAGGGACTGCGGGAGTTCTCCTTCCGCCAGCACCCGGAAATTCAGGCGGAGCAAGCACGGTTGGACGCACTGGGCGCAGTCGTTCGATCACAGGCGGCAAAGATTCTGGAGTAATTCCGAAAAAAATGGTATTCAACGATTGTGCTTCTATCCAGCTCAGGTAAACCTCTGCGTCGGATAGAAGCATCTTTTTCTCAAGTGAATTTCTTGACAAACGATTGCGCACTTTCTATACTTGGAGTATCCCTTCAATAAAGGAGCGTTCATTCATGAAAAAGTATCTTCTGGTATCATTGATTGCAGCTTTATCCTTGTTGGCAGGATGTGGAACACCCGCAGCATCTGTAAGTCAAGCCCCCTCGGAAGCAGTTCCTTCTGCTGTCGAATCAATATTCTCTGCCGAGTCATCAGCAGCACCTGAAATCATATCCTCAAAGGAAGAATCAGAGACTGCGAGTACACAAGATTCTTCAGAAGTATCAGACAGTCTTCTGGATAAGCCAACAATAGCTGTGAATACCGAAACCTTTTTCCAGGATTATTTAGATGAGCCTGCTGCCAGCGATGTATATGCCGAGGTTGCGGATCAGTTTGAACTCCGGGAATACTATGACGAAGAATCCGGTTTGACGATTCCCTATCAGTTCTTTACACCGGAAGATACATCTGCGCCGCTCCCCATGATTATGTTCATTGGTGATGCCACCTGCGCAGGAACAGACATGAATTTCTCCTTGTCACAGGGCTACGGCGGCACTATCTGGGCCACCAAATCCGAGCAGGCCAAGCGCCCGTGCTATGTGCTCGTTCCAATATTCCCGGAAATCATTATTGCGGATAACGTAACCCCGCACTATATCTCTGACTATGTGGATGCAGCTGCTCGTATGGTAAAGGCTGTTGCCGCTGAGAATAATGTGGATACAAATCGTCTTTATACTACTGGACAGTCCATGGGCTGCATGACCAGTCTGTATCTAGCGGCTCATTATCCCGATTTGTTTGCAGCAGAGCTTTTTGTTTCCGGTCAGTGGGAAATGGACGAGCTACAGGGACTTGAAACACAAACCTTCTTTTACATTGCGGCAGGCGGCGATCCCAAAGCTTCTGAGGGTCAATCCAACGCAATGGCGGACTTCGACAGCAAAGGTGTTTCCTACAGTGTCAGTTACAACTGGGATGCTACGTTGAGCGATGCAGATATGGAAGATATCCTGCGGGCTGAAATCGACGAAGGAAACAGTCGAAACTTCGGGCAGTTTGCAGCCGGTTCAGTTCTGGAAGCCAACAATCGTGGGATTGAGCACATGAGTTCCTTCGACTGTGCCTATAAGCTGGATGCCGTCCGCGCATGGCTGTTTGCCCAAACAAAGGAGTAACCTGCTCATTGTATCATTGACGCAAGCAGCCTCACAAATATTAAGGCAATAACGCATACTTCGGCAAAGAGATTTGGCGAGGAATTTGTGGAGGAAAAGGGCCGCCAAAGCCCGCAGATGCAATTGTGCGGTGTTTCCTTAGATTGAATATAATAACCCACTCGGCACCATGTATGACAGACCGTTATACATGGTGCCTTTTTGCTTTCCAAAGGAGGTCAAACCCATATGGCAAAAGAACCACTGGAGACGCAATGAAGTCTCCCAATGTTAAAAGAATTTACCGCACCCTCCCAAAGCTCACACCGGAGCAGTACCGCAAGGTAAGAAAGCTCACAAACCGCTGCTGCAACAAGGATCGCGGCAACTGTCTGCTTCTGGATCACGGCGAATACGTTCCCTGCATTCAGGCACACTCCCTGTCCGTAAACTGCAAATACTTCCAAGCCGCCGTACTCCCGTCGGACAGCGAACTGGAAGCAGAATTGCTGCCCCGCACCAGTGATAAGCGCTGCACGGTCTGCGGTGCCCGTTTCCATTCTAAATCGTCACGGGCAAAGTATTGTAGAAGCTGTGCAAGGAAGGTAAAGGCAAAGCAGGACCGAATCAGCAAGCGAAAACAGCGGCTCCGTGTCCGAAAATAGGACATCAATCGCGCTGTATTTCCAATGACTTTTTATCCGGGAAACGGATGGCTATGTGCCAGAGTACCCGGAGCCGCAAAAATACACTTTTATCTTCGGACATCAGAAAGGAAAATCCATATGAACGATCCAGAAAAACGAACTACCAAAACCAAAATCACCGAGGCACAGGCCCGGCTGCTCTCCTTCCTCAGAAGCCCGGAGGACAGCTATGCCATCCTTCAAATGCCCTCCGAACCTGCGAACCGCGAACGCCTCTTTCTCTCCTACGATACACTGCGCAGACAGGGCGGAAAGCCAGAGTTCCAGCACTATGAAACCGTCTATACCGGCACACTTCCGAAAATCAGCGACATGAACTGGCTGCTGGAGCAACTGTTCCAGCAGTTTAATCTGGAGCATCCCCAGGACTATCCGGGCCGCAGCCTCTCTGTCAGCGACATTGTGCTGATGAAAGTTCACGGTCAGATGTCCAGTCAGTATGTGGATTCCATCGGCTTCAAGGAGCTGCCTGATTTTCTCGAGCCCGAGGAATATCTCCGCTGCGCCGAACTATATCTGGAAGACGACTATGGGATGCTGGACGGCATCATCAACAACGGGAAATCGGAGCAGGCCAAGGCATTGGAGGACAAGCCCTCTGTGCTGGAACAGCTGCACAATACCGAAACGGTTCCACGGCGGACCGACAGAAAGGCGGACACATGGGAACTGGAATAAACCTCAGCCAGGGCGAACGGATGATGATCCTGCTCTACGGCACCGAGACCCGCCGCGGCTCCATCCGCGGAATCCGGCGCACCATGGCCCTGCTAGAACCGGATGAAACGGAGCTGCGCTGCCTGATGGCGTCTACAATTCAAAAGCTCCAATCCATCTCTGACGCCGCCTTTGATGATCTAAATCTGATTCCATGACCGGGAAGGAGGAAATCATGCCAGAACGAACTGAAAAAATGGAGTATTACGCCCGGATGGCAAAAGAAGCCTCCGAGCAAATCACCAGCGGCTGGGAGCCCTGGACGGGCTTTCTCACCATGGCAGCCCGGCTCTACAAATATCCCTTTGCCGATCAGCTGATGATTTATAAGCAGCGCCCGGACGCCACCGCCTGTGCGGAATATGGGCTGTGGAACAACACCATGGGCCGCTATATCAAACGGGGCTCCAAAGGAATTGCGCTGCTGGATTCCAACGGAGACACCCCAAGGCTCCGATACGTCTTTGATGTTTCAGATACCGGTGTTCGCCGGAATTCCCGCCCGCTGCCCCAGTGGGAAATGCGGGAAGAATTTCATATCCCGGTTATGGCCGCCCTGGAGCATGCCTTTGGGGTTGCCGGTAGCGATGGGCTGCTGATGCAGCTCACGGAGATTGCAGAGGTTCTTGCCGGGGACTGCTGGGAGAGCAATGCTTCTGAGCTGATCGGCATCCTTGCGGATTGCTATCTTTCGCAGTATGATAGCGCTGCCGTGGGAGATACCTTCCGGATGACCGCCGCCAACAGCATTCGCTATGCTCTCTATACCCGATGCGCCGACACCCCCAACGCCTTCTTTTCCTACACGGATTTTCAGGGCATCTTTGATTTCAATACCCAGGCGGCGGCCAATGCCCTGGGTACCGCGGTCAGCAGCATCTCTGGGCAGGTATTTCGGGAAATAGAAGCAGCCATTCGCACCTATGAGCGAGAAAGGAGCCAATATCATGACAGAACTGACCTACACACAGCAGGGCGATTACCTGATTCCCAACCTTCAAATGAACCAGAGCCAGCCGGAACCCCTGGGCCGGTACGGGAGAATGCGGAGGGCGTTCCTTCGGGAGCACCGGGAACTGACCTACAACCACCTGTGCCTGACCGAGCAGCTGTTCCCGCATCTTCAGGAAGTCCAGCGCACCGCATCCCAGCGGATGGAGCAGCTGATGACCGAACTGCTCCGGAAGAATCCGCCCCCGAACAAGGAGACGGATCAGCTGGGGTGGGTCCGGCACATGAACAGCCTGAAAGCCCAGGCGGAGGAGATCATTCAGGCAGAGCTGATCTACATCTGAATTTCGATGGATCGGAACAGCTTTCCTTCCTGAACCTGATGGGCGTTCCGCCCAGTGAAGCAGAACAAATACAGAGGATCGACGAAGCGGAGCGCGCAATGCCCTCCGCTTTTTCCGTTTCTCAGGCAGTCATTGACCAGTTCCTGCGCTTTGGCAGCAACACCGCAGACAGCCGAATGAACATTGTCTCCGAGTTTTCCAGGGGCAAGCCTATTTCCGATCTGGTTCCGTTCCTCATGACGCAGTATCACGGCGGCTATGGCATTGAGGCAGACGGCGTGCAGTATTCCGTCTGGTATGCGGACGAAGGAATTCGGATTTCAGTCGGAAAGGCCGCCCGATATGCAAATCCTCACGTTCTGATTTCCTGGGAAACCGCCGCCCAGCGCATAGAAGAACTGCTGCTGGAAGGCGGCTTTGCAACGAATCTGGAGGTAGTGGAGGCTCCCACGCACGAGCGTGAACAGCTTGCCTCTAGCCTGTGGAATGTGCAGCGGGATCGTTCCGATTTGGCCCGGGAAAGCGGCTATCTCTCCGGACTGGCAGCGCTGGGGGATGGCGTTTATCCCGAGGCAGTCCAGAAGATTGCAGCTGCGCTGGGGGTCCCCGTTCGCCGGGATGCGCTGATCGCCGAGTATCAGGTGTTCTATGCTGCTCTGGCTCAGGAACCTCAGCTGCTTAATTTTCGGAATCGGGATGTTGCATGGCTGGCAGCTGCATTGCCGGAGCTGCCGATGCCCCGGAAGGATTACCCGGCAACGCTGCCGGAACTGTCAGTTGTTTCGTCCTTTATTACCACGGACGAAATCAATGCGGCCATCGCCTCCCATGGCAGTGGGATGGCCGGCGGCCGACACAGAATTTATGCGTATTTTGAGACCCATGCGCTTCGGGCTGACCGTGCCAAATTTCTGAAGCAGGAATACGGCATCGGCGGGCACGCCCCGGCACTCTCCGGAGCACAGCATTCCTCCGAGGATCACGATTTCAAGGGCGTCTGCTTCAAAAAGGGAGGCTGTGAAAACGTCCTGCTCTCCTGGCTCAGCCTTGCAAAGCGCATCGGAGAATTGATGGAGGACCGGCGCTATCTCACAGAGGAAGAGCTTGCCCAGCTGGATGATTGGGAATATGACGTAGAACAGGACCTTACCAAGGATTCCGAAGAAGCCAACGCCGTGGCCGAAGCAGAATCTGCCGCCGAAACCAACTGGGAGCCCCAGCCGGGACAGGCGGTATATCTGGACGACACCCGCTATGTCATCGAATCCGTTGGGCTCTTTGATGTTCAGCTCACCGATGACACCCAGACCTATCCCATCACCCGCGTAGAAAGTAAGGAGCGCCTACCGTCCCTTGCGCAGCTGGATGAGCGCAACAATCCGCTCTTTGCGGTTCCTGCACAGGAGTCTGTTCCCATTTCCGTGGAGCCAGATGTTACCGTGGAGCAGGCGGCGATTCCCGAAAGTGCGGCGCTTCCCGCAGAGAATTTCCACATCACTGATGACCATCTTGGAGAGGGCGGCCCTAAGACAAAGTTCCGCAGAAATCTGGATGCCATTCGTCTGCTCAAGGAGCTGGAGCAGAATTGCAGACAGGCCAGCGCCGAGGAACAGGAAATTCTGTCTCAGTATGTGGGCTGGGGCGGTCTGGCAGATGCCTTTGACGAAAGTAAAACGGACTGGGCATCGGAGTTTCAGGCGCTTTCTTCGGTGCTTACCCCAGAGGAATATGCCGATGCCAGGGCTTCCACGCTAAATGCCCATTACACCAGCCCCACGGTCATCCGCGCCATCTATAATGCAGTGGAACAGCTGGGCTTTCACACCGGCAACATTCTGGAGCCCTCCATGGGCGTGGGCAATTTCTTTGGAATGCTGCCGGATTCCATGGCGGGAAGCAGCCTCTACGGCGTGGAGCTGGACAGCATCTCCGGACGGATTGCGAAGCAGCTTTATCCCAACGCCGACATCACCGTGGCAGGCTTTGAAACCACCGACCGCCGGGATTTCTTTGATCTTGCCGTTGGCAATGTGCCCTTCGGGAACTACAAGGTCAATGACCGCCCCTATAACAAGCTGGGCTTTTCCATCCACAACTATTTCTTTGCCAAGGCCATTGACCAGGTGCGTCCCGGCGGGATTATCGCCTTCGTCACCAGCCGTTACACCATGGACTCCGCCAATATGGAAGCGCGGAAGTATATTGCCCAGCGGGCGGAGCT
>ERZ780226.3183-NODE-3183-length-10361-cov-3.603532_pt1 | contig 10361 bp, 12 predicted proteins | sample MGYA00511165_ERZ780226 | MGnify/ENA primary metagenome ERZ780226 (study PRJEB29588, sample SAMEA2152373) | human gut metagenome | biome: human gut; feature: human-associated habitat; material: faeces | place: Denmark | collected 2008/2010 ...
CCCGCCGCTATTGTATGGATGAATAGGAGAGAGGCAATATGTACGAAAAAGAAAGACGCGCCCTGATCGACTGTGCCCTGCAGATGAAGGAATGCCGCCTGATTACTCTGTGCGGCGGCAACGTGTGCATGCGCCTGGATAATGGCAACATCGCCGTCACCCCCTCCGGCATGGACTATGAGATCATGACCTCCGACGACGTGGTCATCGTGACGCCCCAGGGCAAGATCGTGGAGGGCACCCGCCGCCCCACCTCCGACCTGGATGCCATCCTGTATATTTTTGAAAAATTCCCCTGGGTCAATGCCACCATTCACACCCACCAGCCCTACGCCACGGCGCTGGGCCTGGTGCAGGACGTGTTCCCTGCCACGCTGGTGTCCCAGATCGACGCCCTGCGGGGTGATGTGCCGGTGGCGCCCTTTACGCCGTCCTCCGACAAGGGGATGGGCGTTCTAACGGTGGAGCACTATAACGGCTCCCTGGCGGTGATCCTGCGGGGCCACGGTGTGATGGCCTTCGGCCCCACGCTGCAAATCGCCCTGTATGCGGCGGTTTATCTGGAGGAGGCGTCCCAGACCTATCTGGCGGCGCTGGCCACCGGGCGCAGGGTGGAGCCGCTGGACCCGGAAATGGTAAAGGCCGAGCTGGGCGAGCCGGATTCCTGGGCCAATTATCTGCAAAAATAAGTTGCATTTTCCCAGTCGGAAAGTATAATGAGATCATGAAAAAAAGGAGGCTCTTTTATGAACTGGAAGCTGGGTAAGCTGATTAAGAATAAGACCTACAAGCTCTGGGGTGTGAACATCTTCGATTATCAGTGGACGGATACCGGCGAAACGGTGCACCTGAAGGACTACACCGATGGCATCCGTAAGGATTTCACCATCTATACCATCGATGTTGAGGGAACCACGCACACCTTTGCCGCCATTGGCCGGGGTTTGAACACCTGGCTGTTCTATGTGGGCGAGTAACGATTTCCGGCGCTGAGCCGGGGAGCTGGATAATGCCCTGTGCTATAGACAGTGCCTATTGCTGGCAGGCGTCTCAAAACAATAAATATTGGGGTCAGGTTTCAGTACCTGGCCCCAATATTTATTGTAAAAAATAATTGGCCTTTTCCGTCACTGTGTACTACCCCACCCCTGCCTCTTGGCCAAATCGCCCAAGGCGAAGCAGAAGGGTTTCCGGACTTTCGGCAAAATTAACCCTTGTGTTATTATAACACAAAAACAGCATAAAAGCCAGCAAAAAGCCGGCTTTTACTTGGTTCATGGAAGTTGAAAGGCTACATCAAACTTCCATTCGATTTTCAGATTTTCGTTGTCAAAAACAATAACGCGGTCAATGTCATCGTACATTCTATCCCGGAGTTTGTCATCCGGATCTTCTGCAGCAGTAGCGATATTTTTGGCGGTGCCTCCGATCTTTGCTCTGTCGAGCAGACTTTTGTAGGCCGTCATACGCACGGGATAAAGCTCTCCGTTTACACGCATGGCAAGCCCGAGATTTTCTGCCGTATCCTTTACGGCTTCCTCTGATGTTCCTGCGGCAAATGTAGCGCACCAGATTGCGGCAGTAATAGTCGTGCCCGCGCTCCGCCACGGCGATCACCCGCTGGTAGTCGGAGAGTCTGATCCTGAAATTGTAGCTGGCCTCCTCGACGCGTCCCTGCTTTCCCTCCAGCTTGCCGTCCACGAACACCAGGTCCCCCTGCCGCAGATCGAACCGATCGTTGTAGTAGGCCAGCGTCCTGTGCCTTGCCGGGAAATAGACCTGCACCACGGACCGCCGGGGCGCGGCCTGCTTCGGGGTTCGGCGCAGACCTCGCCCGATTTGTGGTCAGACTCTGAAATAAACCCGATTTTGAATGCCATGGCGTTCCCCTCCTTTTTTCTATGCTCCCATTCTGCGGCATCAGGTGTCCGAAAAAACGGACTTGCATCCGTTTTTTCGCCGGGTCTGCTGTATGCGCCGGCTTTTTCCGCGGTGTGACGGAGGGGGAATGGGGGATCGTCAAATGCCGGGAAATTGCCGGGGTCCGTGGTGCGGTGGAATAAGTACAATTGGCGGTATAAAATGCAATTGTGCTTGCAAACGGAGACTGCATCGTATATAATAAAGAGCATAGAGAGGAGGGATTCCTGTGGGAAAAAGCAGTACGGACACATGCTGTCTGACGTTGCCCCTTAAATTGGAAAAATGGCAGGAAGACCGCCTTGCCAAACGATTTGAAATTGCCCGGCAGATTTACAACACCATGGTGCGTGCAGAACTGAAAAGGCTGCGCCAGGTGGAGCAGTCGCCGCAGTACAGGAGCAATAAGAAAGCGATCCAGGCCCTTGATTGGAAAAATACGGCCGACAAGCCGAAGCTCAAAACGCTGTACAGGGAGCGGGATAAACTTCTGAAGGGCGGCGGCTTTACAGAATATGGGTTCAAATCAGACATAAAGAACTTTTATAAACATTTTGCCGAAAACATCGGCTCAAGCGTTGCGGTGCATGGCATTGCGCCGCAGGTCTGGGCCGCTTTTGAGAGGGTGTTGTTTAAGAAGGAAGGGAAGAAAGTCCACTTCAAAAAAACCGGCGACATCCGCTCATTGAGAGGATACTCCGTCACCGGAAAAAGCGGAGGCGTTGAGATCATTTTCCGAGGAAGCTATATTGAATGGAAGGGTCTGAATCTTCCGCTGAAATTGTCTCCCGATAATGCGTATGAAACCGAGATGCTGTCCTATCGGGTAAAATATGTCAGGATCCTGCGAAAGCCCGGCAAGACGAGGGATCGCTGGTATGCGCAGCTTTCTCTGGAGGGAAAGCCTGCGATAAAGCGCAATCCGGCCAGCGGCAACCCGGTACATCCCGTCGGGCAGGGGGCGGTAGGTCTTGATATCGGCCCGCAGACGCTGGCATATGCCGCCGAAAAGGAGGCAAACCTTGTGGAGCTGGCAGACCGGGTGCAAAACATCGAACGGGAAAAGCACCTTCTGCAAAGAAAAATGGATCGCAGCAGAAGGGCTGCGAATCCGGATAATTACGCAGAAAACGGTACCATCCGCCGAGGCGTAAAATTGACTCACAATAAATCCAAGCGATATCTCAGACTTCAGCGAGAGCTGTGCTATCTCCAGCATTGCCAGGCAGAAACCCGCAAACGGCAGCACACCGAGCTGGCGAACCACCTGCTTTCGCTGGGCAGCTGCTTTTATGTGGAGGACATGGCCTGGCCATCGCTGACACACCGGGCAAAGAAGACAGAGATATCGGATAAGACGGGAAGGATCAAGCGAAAAAAGCGATTCGGAAAATCCATAGCCAATAAAGCACCCGCTGCGCTGATCAATATTCTGCGGACCAAATGTGTATCTCTGGGTATTCCCGGGGTCGTAGAAGTCCCGACATCACTGAAAGCCAGTCAGTACAATCACCAATCAAAAGAGTACACGCCGAAGCCGCTTTCCCAGCGATGGAATGATATGCCGGATGGCAGCCGGATACAGCGTGATCTCTATTCAGCATTTTTACTTCAGCATTATGACCCTCAATCAGGTAATTTCGATCAAGCATCCCTTGAAGCGGATTACCCGCAATTTGTTCAACTTCACAACCAGTCAATTCAGCGATTGTTAACAGTGCCGAAAACGCCTTCCAGCATGGGGATCCGGCGAAGTGTAAGCTAACAGAAAATTGCGGTGCGGTTCGCGCCGCGAAAACCGGTCGATTGCCCGTCCGGGGCTGCCGATAATGGCAATATGGATTGCTTTGGCAGCAGAAGAGTATGGGAAAATAGTCAGCGCAGACGCCGTTTATGAGGCATTTGAAAAGCTATCTACCAACTCACAGCGTATTCCACAAATTTGCGGCACAGTATCTATGCAGTTTTGCCGATGCAATCCGCACGAAACGCGCTGAGGCAAAGTGGCGGGGTGGTGAGGTATGTGCTGTGATGCACGATGCAATCCGCACGAAACGCGCTGAGGCAAAGCATGACACCCGTCCCGAACATGGACAGTGCGTCAAGATGCAATCCGCACGAACGCGCTGAGGCAAAGAGCCTTACATACCCCGATGCGATGACCGGCACCGACGATGCAATCCGCACGAAACGCATTTCCAATATGTTACAGTCTCCTATGCCCGGTGGTTGGGTTCAACCGCCGGGCATAGTTTTGCTTGCCCAACAAGCTTTCCCCCTCCCGCCTTTCAGGATGAAAAAATGAAAGAGAAATGAAAGAAATGAAAAGGCAGGGGGTTGAATTTTCGGGCGCAGATGATATAATGGCCTTGTATTGCAGATAATGATAAATCAAACATATATTAATATGCTGGAGTTGAACAAGGCTATGGATAAAAAAACCATTTACGACGTGGCCCGCGAGGCGGGGGTCAGTATTTCCACGGTGTCCCGGGTCATCAACGGCAGCGCCAACGTGCGCGAGAGCACCCGGCGGAAGGTGGAGGCCGCGTGCGTGAATTACCGGCCGGTGGCATCGGCCAGGGATCTGCCGGCCAAGCGGTCCAAAATGATCGGGGTGCTGATCAATCACAGGCCGGAATACTTTTTCCTGAACGACACCTACTCCAACGCCCTCCTGGGGATCAGCGTGGCGGCCAAGGAGGCGGGCTATCGCCTGCTGCTGGATATCTGCGACACGGAGACGGAATTTGACAACCTGTTTTACGAGCAGAGGGTGGACGGCTTCGTTATGATGGGCGTGCGGAAAAACAGCACGCTGATTTCCCTGCTGAAACAGCACGAGGTGCCCTTTGTCCTGGTGGGCAGCTATCACGAGGACGAGAGCGTGTATCAGGTGGACATCAACGACCAGTCCGCCATTTTCAGCGTGACGAATTACCTGATCGGGCTGGGCCACAAGCGGATCGGCATCATCACAAGCTCGCCGGAATACACCTCCGCCTCGGACCGGGTGGAGGGCTACTGTCAGGCCATGCGGGAGGCGGGGCTGACGGTGAAAAACGAGTGGATACAGTTCTGCGAAAACCTCACGGAGGCCAAGGCGGAACAGCTGGCCAAGCACATGCTGTATCTTCCGAACCGGGTCAGCGCCATCATCGCCTTCAACGACTCCGTTGCCATGGCCATCTACAAGGCCTCCAAGGACTGCGGACTGTCCATACCCAGGGACCTGTCCGTGGTGGGATTCGACGACACCACGCTGGCGTCCTACATGTCCCCGCCGCTGACCAGCGTGTGGCAGCCCAGCTATGAAAAGGGTGAAAAGGCCATGCAGATGCTGATCAGCCAGATCGAGGGCCGGGAGACCTCCGGCAGACGGGTGGAGCTGAACTGCATCACCATGTACAGAGGCTCCTGCGCCCCGTGCGGCGAGGACCTGCAATAATTCATGAACGGAGGACAATACTGTGGAGTTTATGTTTGACACGGCGGACCTGAAGCTGATCCGCCGGTATGAGGACATGATCCCGTACACCGGGATCACCACCAACCCGGCGCTGATCCGCAAGGCGGGGATCCGCACCGGCCTCTTTGACGCGCTGCGGGAGATCCACCGGTGCGTCAGCTCGGGAAAAAGCCTGCACATACAGGTGGTGTCCCACGACAGCCGGGAGATGATCCGCGAGGCCATGTACATACGGAAGCAGGTGGACGAGGACGTCTGCATCAAGGTGCCGGTGACGCCGGACGGCATGACAGCCATGAAATATCTGAAAACCCAGGGCGTCCGGCTGACGGCCACGACGGTGGTCACACCGGTGCAGGCCATGCTGGCCCTGGAGCTGGAGCCGGACTTCATCGCGCCGTATTACACGCAGATGTGCGGCCTGGGCACGGACGGCGCGGAGGTGATCCGCCTGCTGGCGGAGACAATAGAACGGAAAAAGTTGAGGACCAGGGTGCTGGCGGCCAACATCCAGGACACGGATCAGCTCTGGCAGGTGTACCGGGCCGGTGCGCACTACGCCACGCTGAACCCCCGGCTGCTGGAGCAGGCGTTGCAGGAGCCGGCCATTCCCCAGGCGGTGCGGTTTTTTGACGATGCATGGAAAGAAGCCTTTGGCGAAATCAGGCTGACAGACTGCCGGTGAACGGGCGGGATTGGTGATACTGACGAAAACGCCCTGTAAAAATTTCTGTTTTGCCAGGTTGACGGAGTGCGCCCGAAGTGGTATATTTTTTTCAACAAGTCTGAAAGCGCTTTCTAAAACATGAAAATATGCTTTCAATGCAATCGGCAGAAAAGGAGTAATGACAATGAAGATCGCATTGATCAACGAAAACAGCCAGGCCCCCAAAAACGAACTGATTTTTCAGACGCTGAAAAAAGCCGTTGAGCCCATGGGGCACACCTGCTACAACTATGGCCGCTATTCGGCGGAGGATGTGCACCAGCGCACCTATGTGCAGGCGGGCCTGCTGACGGCGCTGCTGCTGAACTCGGGCGCGGCGGACTTTGTTATCACGGGCTGCGGAACGGGCATGGGCGCGACCCTGGCCTGCAACGCATTCCCGGGGGTTATGTGCGGCCGGGTCAACGACCCCTGCGACGCGTATCTGTTCTCCCAGGTCAATAACGGCAACGCCGTGGCAATGCCCTTCGCGTTCCAGTTCGGCTGGGGCGCCGAGGTGAATCTGCAGTATGTTTTCGAGAAGCTGTTCGGCACGGAGCCGGGCGGCGGCTATCCCCCCGAGTGGGCGGCGGCGGAGCAGAGCAACCGCAGGATCCTGATGCAGGTCAAGGAGATCACCCATACGAAGTTCATCGACATTCTGAAGAATATTGATCAGGATTTCCTCAAGGGTGCCATCGCGGAGGAGAGCTTCCCCGGGATGTTCTTCGCCAACTGCCGGGATGAGGAGATCGCCGCCTATATCCGGAGCGTTCTGGAGAAATAAGAGGAGGCGGAGTCATGTACGTTACATTGAAGCAGCTTCTGGAGCACGCCGAACAGGGTGGTTACACGGTTCTGGCTCCCAATATATTCAACCTGGAATCGCTGATCGCCGTTGTGGAAGCGGCGGAAGCCGAGAGAGCGCCGGTGATCATCGCCATCGGCGAGTCCCGCCTGAAGGACCCCCAGCTGCAGAAGTATCTGCCGGTGGCGGCGCGGCAGATGGCGGAGGAGGCCTCGGTGCCGGTGGGGATCAACCTGGATCACGGAAAAAGCTATCACGAGCTGGTGCTGGCCATCCAGAAGGGATTCAGCTCCGTCATGATCGACGCGTCCATGTGCCCCTATGAGGAAAACGTGGCCCGCACCCGGGAGATCGTGAAGATCGCCCACGAGCTGGGCATTTCGGTGGAGGCGGAGATCGGCCATGTGGGCCAGGGCGAGGACTATACCGAAAACGGCGCGGCAGACGGACTCACCGAGCCGGAAACGGCCCGGCGCTTCGCGGAGGAGACTCAGGTGGACGCCCTGGCCGTGGCCGTGGGCACCGCCCACGGCGTGTACAAGGGAACGCCCCGGCTGGATTTTGACCGCCTGAAGGAAATCCACGAAACGGTGGACGTTCCGCTGGTGCTGCACGGCGGCTCCGGCACGGGAATGGACAACCTGGTCCGCGCCTCCCGGCTGGGCATCCGCAAGCTGAACATCAACACGGAGCTTCTGATCGAGGCCCGCGAGCAGGTCCGCAGGGAACTGCAGGAGGACCCGGAGATCGATTACTCCGTTCTTCTGAAGCACGGCAAGGACGCCGTGGTGCGCCGTCTGCGGACGTATATGCAGGCGCTGCACTCCTCCGGAAAGGCCTGGTCCTGACCATGAAGCGACGGGCTATGGTGGCCGGGACGGCGGCGCTGGATATGATCCCGCAGTTTCCGGCGTCGGCCTGCCGCCGGGACGAGATCCTGATGGAGGGAAAAACCGTCTATCTTCCGGATATCCAGCTGATCCTGGGCGGCTGCGTTTCCAACACCGGCATCGCCATGCACCGCCTGGGGGCGGAGGTGATCCTCTGCAGCAAGGTAGGCGGCGACCCGCTGGCCGGTGTGGTGCGGCAGATGCTGGAGGAATCCGGCGCAGAGGTGCGTCTGGCGGAGCTGAAGGGCCACGCCACCTCCGCCACCGTGGTGGTGGCGCCGGAGGGCAGCGACCGCTCCTTCTGGCACCGGCGCGGGGCGTCTCAGGTTTATGCCCTGTCGGATATCCCGGCGGACGCGGCGGAGCGCTGCGACCTGTTCCACTTCGGCTACCCCACCGGAATGGCCTGCATGTACGGCGACGGCGGCGTGACCCTGGCGGACCTGTACGGCGGGATCAAGCGGATGGGGCTGACCACGTCCATGGATCTGAGCCTGCCGGGCCTGACCAGTGAATCGGCCCGGGCGGACTGGAAAACCATCCTGCGGCGGGTCCTGCCCTGTGTGGATGTGTTCCTGCCCAGCCTGGAGGAGCTGCTTCTGCTGCTGCACCGGCCATATTACATGGAGGTCCTGCAGCGGGCCGGGGCGGACTGCGCCGTCCGGTATGCGGACCTGTCCATCCTGCCCGCTCTGGCGGACGAGGTGCTGGCCATGGGGCCGAAGGTTTTCGGCGTGAAGCTGGGTGAGAAAGGACTTTATCTGCGCACGGCAAAGAAGGAGGCCTTCGCTTCCTTCGGGCGCATGTCCGGCGCTCTGTCTCCCCGCTGGTATGACCGGGAGCTGATGGAGCTTCCGTACCGCCCGGAACGGTTCCGCTCCGCAAACGGGGCGGGCGACACGGCCATCGCCGGTTTTCTGGCCGGGATGATGGACGGCTGCGGGCCGGAGGACTGCCTCCGTCTGGCCGCAGGCGCGGCGGCCTGCCGGATCGAAACGGGGCATCAGGGGATCCCCTCCGCCCGGGAGGTGCTGGAGCGGGCCCGCGCCGGCTGGGAAAAGCTCGGCGCCGCCCCGGAAGGCGGCTGGGCGGAAACGGCGGAGGGGCTGTACGCCTCCCCCCGGGACAGCCTGCAGGGCTGACCCATACACAACAGCGATAGCTTACAGTCTGATCGGCGCTTCGGGAAAATGAGAAGGAGAGATGTACCGGGCGGGCTGTATCCTATATAAATCAAAGCGGGATCCCGCATGGCTACGGGAGCCGCGAAACAAAAAAAAGGAGAATCAAGTATGAAGAAAGCACGGAAACTTGTGTCTCTGCTGGCAGCGCTGGTTATTGCGCTGAGCTGCCTGCCCATGACCGCTTTTGCGGCGGATGAGACCTACACCATCAAGATCTACAGCGGCAACGCACCTCAGAACAACTATGGCGAGCTCCAGGCGCTGGACTTCATCTACACCGGCTGCCTGGCGTTCAAGAACTACTGCGAAAGCAACTCCAGCGGCCGTATCAAGGTCGAGATTTATCCCTCCGGCCAGCTGGGCAGCACCCAGGAAGCGCTGCAGCAGTGCATGCAGGGCACTCTGCAGTGCGTGATGGGCGGCGACGGTGAAACCGCCACCCTGTATCCCGCCATTCAGGCCATGTCCATTCCCTATCTGTACAACAACCGTGCCGAGTACTATGCCATGCTGGACAGCGAATACATGGCAGCCGTGTACAAAGACATCGAGGCTCAGCTGGGCCTGAAGACTCTGGCCAGCGCCGACAACGGCGGTTTCCGTAACTTCTCCAACGACAAGAAGCCTGTGCACAGCGCCAGCGACATGGCCGGCCTGAAGATCCGCACCATGGAGTCCCCCATCTACACCAAGATGCTGGAGTCCTTCGGCGCTTCCGCCACCCCCATGGCCTATTCCGAGCTGTACAGCGCCCTGCAGACCGGCGTTGTGGATGGTCAGGAAAACTCTCCCGGTACCACCTTCAACGGCAGCTTCTATGAGGTGAACAAGTACTACATTCTGGATGGCCACGCCATTTCCTCCATCTTCCTGTATATGAACAGCAGCTTCTTCAACAAGCTGCCTGCTGACCTGCAGAAGATCGTCACCGAGGCCGGCACCACCGCCACCTATGCCATGCGCGGCACCAACTGCGCCAATGAGGCTCTGGCTCTGGAGGCTCTGAGCAAGAACGGCATGGAGGTTTACAGCCCCACTGCTGAGGAGAAGGAATCCTTCAAGTCCTGCCAGGAGCCCGTCATCCAGTGGATGAAGGAACAGATCGGCGACGACACCGTGGATAAGTTCATGGCCGCCGTTGACGCCGTGAAGGCCGGTGAGGCTACCGAGGCTGACGCGAACACCACCAATGCTGCGTCCAGCTCCATGAATACCGTTACCTACATCGCCATCGGTGTGGCCGTGGTGGCCGTTCTGGTTGCCGTATTTACCATCACCCGCAATAAGAAGAAGGACGAGGGCGAGGAGGCCTGAGCCGACCGCTCCTGTTCGCAGAAAAGGCGAACCCTTTGAGATGACTTTTTGCAAAAGCCGCGGCGGAGCG
>ERZ780226.3188-NODE-3188-length-10351-cov-2.929196_pt1 | contig 10351 bp, 7 predicted proteins | sample MGYA00511165_ERZ780226 | MGnify/ENA primary metagenome ERZ780226 (study PRJEB29588, sample SAMEA2152373) | human gut metagenome | biome: human gut; feature: human-associated habitat; material: faeces | place: Denmark | collected 2008/2010 ...
CGCTGACGCAACGGCAAATCAACCAGTACGTAAAGATGTATCTCCCGATTCTCGACTTACGGATGGTTACCCTCATTACCGACGCCGACGACAAGCTGGTATGCGTAGGCATCTCCATGCCGTCTCTTGCCGAGGCCCTGCAAAAGTCACACGGCCGTCTGCTCCCTCTAGGATGGTTCTATCTGCTGAAAGCACTGTTCATGAAACGCCGTGCCAAAATGCTTGACCTGCTGCTTGTAGCAGTCAAACCGGAGTACCAGAATAAAGGTGTTAACGCTTTGTTATTTTCCGATTTAATTCCGGTTTATCAAAAATTAGGTTTTATCTTTGCGGAAAGCAACCCCGAACTGGAACTGAACGGAAAAGTCCAGGCACAATGGGATTACTTTGAGACTCAACAACATAAGCGCCGCCGTGCGTTCATCAAAGAGATAAAATAAAAAAACAGCTATGGAAGAGAACGAATTGATACCTGTAGACAACAACAATGCAGTAGAGTACACTGACGACAACATCCGCCACCTGAGCGACATGGAACATGTGCGCACACGCCCCGGTATGTACATCGGTAGGCTGGGCGATGGCGCGCACGCCGAAGACGGAATCTATGTCCTCCTCAAAGAAGTCATTGACAACAGTATCGACGAGTTCAAAATGCAAGCCGGTAAGAAAATCGAAATTACCGTTGAAGAGAACCTCCGCGTCAGCGTACGCGACTACGGACGAGGCATCCCGCAGGGAAAGCTGGTAGAAGCCGTAAGCGTACTGAACACGGGTGGTAAATACGACAGCAAGGCATTTAAGAAAAGCGTCGGACTGAACGGTGTCGGTGTGAAAGCCGTCAACGCATTGAGCTCTCGTTTTGAAGTACGCAGTTACCGTGACGGTAAAGTGCGTATCGCCACATTCTCCAAAGGAAACCTGCAGACCGACGTGACGCAGGACACCGAAGAGGACAACGGAACCTTTATCTTCTTCGAACCGGACAATACGCTGTTCGTCAACTACTGCTTCAAGCCCGAATTTATCGAGACCATGTTGCGTAACTATACGTACCTCAACACGGGACTCGCCATCATTTACAACGGTCACCGCATCCTGTCGCGCAACGGTCTGGTAGACCTGCTGAACGACAACATGACGGCAACCGGGCTTTACCCGATCATCCACCTGAAAGGGGAAGACATCGAAATCGCCTTCACTCACACCGGACAGTACGGAGAAGAGTATTACTCCTTCGTCAACGGTCAGCACACCACACAGGGGGGTACCCATCAGAGTGCTTTCAAAGAACATATCGCCCGTACCATCAAAGAGTTCTTCAACAAGAACATGGACTATACCGACATCCGTAACGGACTGGTTGCCGCCATCGCCGTCAATGTGGAAGAGCCGATCTTCGAAAGCCAGACCAAAACGAAACTGGGATCTACCAACATGACTCCCGGCGGCGTGACAGTCAACAAATACGTAGGCGACTTCATCAAGTTGGAAGTAGACAACTTCCTGCACAAAAACGCGGACGTAGCGGAAGTAATGCAGCAAAAGATACAGGAATCGGAAAAGGAACGGAAAGCCATCGCAGGCGTCACGAAGCTGGCACGCGAACGTGCCAAGAAGGCCAACCTGCACAACCGCAAGTTGCGCGACTGCCGCATCCACCTCAACGACCCGAAAGGGAAAGGAATGGAAGAAGACTCCTGCATCTTCATCACCGAGGGAGACTCGGCGAGCGGTTCCATCACCAAAAGCCGTGACGTAAACACTCAGGCAGTATTCAGCCTTCGCGGTAAACCGCTGAACTCGTTCGGACTGACGAAAAAGGTAGTCTACGAAAACGAAGAGTTCAACCTGCTGCAAGCTGCGTTAAATATAGAAGACGGCATAGAAGGACTCCGTTACAACAAAGTGATCGTTGCCACCGATGCCGATGTGGACGGTATGCACATCCGTCTGCTGCTCATCACGTTCTTCCTGCAATTCTTCCCCGACCTCATCAAGAAAGGTCACGTATATATTCTGCAAACGCCGTTATTCCGCGTGCGCAACAAGAAGAAAACGGTGTACTGCTACAGCGAGGACGAACGGGTGAACGCCATCAACGAACTAAGCCCCAACCCGGAAATCACCCGATTCAAGGGACTGGGAGAAATATCACCGGACGAATTCAAGCACTTTATCGGCAAGGATATGCGCCTGGAACAAGTGACATTGCGTAAGACAGATGCCGTAAAAGAACTGCTGGAGTTCTACATGGGCAAGAATACAATGGAACGACAGAACTTTATTATAGACAATCTGGTTATAGAAGAAGACTTGGCATCATGAGAAAAGCAATATTCCCGGGTACTTTTGACCCCTTCACCATCGGTCATTATTCGGTAGTGGAACGTGCACTCACCTTTATGGACGAGATAATCATCGGGATCGGTATCAACGAAAACAAGAATACCTATTTCCCCATCGAGAAAAGAGAAGAAATGATCCGGAATCTCTACAAGGACAATCCCCGCATCAAAGTGATGTCTTACGACTGTCTGACGATAGACTTTGCCCAACAGGTAGAAGCACAATTCATCGTTCGCGGCATCCGCACGGTCAAGGATTTCGAGTACGAGGAAACGATTGCCGACATTAACCGCAAACTGGCGGGCATCGAAACCATCCTGCTCTTCACAGAACCGGAACTGACTTGCGTCAGCTCAACGATTGTACGCGAGCTGCTGACTTACAACAAAGATATCAGCCAGTTTATCCCCGAAGGAATGGAGATAAATTGAAAGTCGGTAGTATCTCTATTGAGGCTGACTTTAAAGTCAGCCTCAGGGGAATGAAGATAGTTTGGATAACGCAAAGGTAACTTGCGAAACTTGAAATAATAATTAATGATGATGAAGAAGATTAAAGTATACGCCCTCCTGGTTTGTCTGTTGGCAACGTCTGCTGCACAGGCCCAAAGTTTCGGCTCTGCCGCCCTGCGCAAACTCCAAATGGCGGAATTCGCAATTTCCAACTTCTACGTAGACAAAGTAGATGAAGACAAACTGGTAGAAGAAGCTATCATCAAGATGCTGGCACAGCTCGACCCGCACTCCACTTACTCGGATGCCGAAGAAGTGAAGAAGATGAACGAACCGCTTCAAGGCAACTTCGAAGGCATCGGCGTACAGTTCCAGATGATCGAGGACACCCTGCTCGTCGTACAACCCGTCAGCAACGGCCCCTCCGAGAAAGTGGGCATCCTTGCCGGCGACCGCATCATTGCCGTCAACGACTCCGCCATCGCAGGAGTAAAAATGAGCACGGAAGATATCATGAAGCGCCTGCGTGGCCCGAAAGGTTCGAAAGTCAACCTGACCATCGTCCGCCGTGGAGTACAAGACCCGCTCGTGTTCACCGTGAAAAGAGATAAGATACCTATCCTGAGTCTCGACGCTTCCTACATGATTCAGCCAAAGATCGGATACATCCGCATCAACCGCTTTGGCGCAACCACCGCCGAAGAATTTAAGAAAGCAATGAAAGACCTGCAAAAGCAAGGCATGAAAGACCTCATCCTCGACCTGCAAGGCAACGGCGGAGGATATCTGAACGCCGCCATCGACCTTGCCAACGAATTCCTCGGACAGAAGGAACTGATTGTTTACACCGAAGGCCGGACCGCACAGCGCAGCGAGTTCTTCGCCAAAGGAAACGGAGAGTTCCGTGACGGCCGCCTCATCGTACTGGTAGACGAATACACCGCTTCCGCCAGCGAAATCGTGAGCGGCGCAGTGCAGGATTGGGACAGAGGTATCATCGTAGGCCGACGTTCTTTCGGCAAAGGACTGGTGCAACGTCCTATCGACCTGCCGGACGGTTCCATGATTCGCCTCACTATCGCCCGCTACTATACTCCTTCGGGCCGTTGTATCCAGAAGCCTTACGACAGCACTGCCAACCTCGACGGCCGCCTAACCGGCGAGAACAGTCAGGATAAGTATAACCAGGAACTGATAGACCGCTTCAATCATGGAGAAATGATTCATGCGGACAGTATCCATTTTGCCGACTCCCTGAAAGCACAGACCAAGCGTATGGGACGTACCGTTTACGGAGGTGGAGGTATCATGCCCGACTTCTTCGTCCCCATCGACACGACACTCTACACCGACTGGCACCGCCAGCTGGTGGCCAAAGGCATCATCATCAAGGCGACGACAGGCTACATCGAGAAGCACCGTGCCGAACTGAAGAAAGACTACAAGGACTTCAAGACCTTCAACGACAAGTTCCAGATAGACGATGCCTTTATGGCAGACATACGCTCGGCGGCAGACAAAGAGAAAATAATGTTTGACGAAGCGCAATACGAACGTGCACTTCCCCTGATACGCACGCAACTCAAGGCTCTCATCGCCCGCGACCTGTGGGACATGAGCGAATACTATCAGGTGATGAACGCCACGAACGAAAGTGTGCAACAGGCTCTCAAGGTGCTGCGCGAAGACAAATACTTGTTTTAGCGGTGAGTGGTGAACGGTTAGCGACAAATACTAACCATTAACCACTAACCGTTCACCGCTAACCACTCGCACCACTACCTTCCATCCCCGAACAGCCACTTGTTCAGCCAACGGTTCACATAGACATTGACGACGGCACAGCCTGCCCCGATAAAAGCTCCGGCCAGCACGTCCGACGGGTAGTGAACGCCCTCGTTCATGCGCGACACGCCCACCGAACAGGCCCACAGGGCTGAAGGGGCAATGACATACCACTTGGGATAGGTGATGCTCAAGGAGGTAGCCAGCGCGAAAGCCGTCGCCGTATGTCCCGAAGGGAAAGCCGGACTGTCCTCACGGCTGTAGGCATGCACGCGATCAGGCCAACGGTCGTAAGGCCGCTCCCTGCCCACCAGATACTTCATGCCATAGGTCACCACAAAGGCACCCGCCACGCTGGTACCCACGTATACCGCATCCTTCAGCAGGTCCTTGTCGTGCCTGATCCAGGCCGCCAGCGCCATGGCTACCGGTACGCCCACGGCCACGTAAGGCTCCGACTTCGATATTACCTTATTATAATTGCGGACGAATTTCCCGTCCCAACTGTTCACCCGATGCAGGAGGTCGACATCCCAGTTCTGCGCCCGCAGAGCCGGAGCACACAACAGGACCATCATCATTCCCAAAAAGAGTCTCTTCATAACCATATTCGTTTGGATTTCACCGCCAAAGATAAGGCAAATCTACCAAGTATACACAAAAATCCTTATAAAACCATCCGACGACCGTCGCCGTCCTCGCGAAGGGACGCAGACGAAACATCGTTCCCTTTCATCGAAAACATTGCTTTTTCCGACGCAAAACATTGCTTCTTTTGGCAGAAAACATTGCTTCTTCTGATGCAAAACATTGCCTTTCGTTCCGTGCCTCCAAGCCGGCTTCCGCCCGAAGCCTACACGCACTGATTACGGAAATATTTCCTTAATCCCTTGCTTAATCAATGTTTTTCCTCTATTTTTGCAAGGAAATATCGTCCAACCATAACCCAAGGATATATTTGTAACTATTAAATAACTTAAATTCAATCATTTATGTGGTTAAGTAATTCATCTGTAGGAAGGAAAGTGGTGATGAGCGTTACCGGCATCGCCCTTATCCTGTTTCTGACGTTTCACATGGCGATGAACCTTGTTGCGCTTATCTCAGCCGAAGGCTACAACATGGTTTGTGAGTTCTTGGGAGCGAATTGGTATGCGGTAGTCGGTACACTGGGACTGGCTGCATTGTTCATCATTCACATCATCTATGCCTTCTGGCTGACCATGCAGAACCGCAAGGCACGCGGTAGCGAGCGCTACGCTGTAACGGAGCGTCGCAAAGAAGTGGAATGGGCTTCTCAGAACATGCTGGTGCTGGGTATCATTGTCATTGTAGGCTTGTGCCTGCACCTGGTACACTTCTGGTCCAAAATGATGCTGCCCGAATTGGCCGGCTGCGAGGACCTGAGCGTTATGGCATACGCTGCTGACGGTATTTACCACATTCAGAACACATTCGGCAACATCGTCAACGTCGTTCTGTATCTCATCTGGCTGTTTGCCCTGTGGTTCCACCTGACTCACGGTTTCTGGAGCTCCATGCAGACATTGGGCTGGAACAACAAGACGTGGATCAACCGCTGGAAATGCATCTCCAACATCTACTCCACCATCGTTGTCATCTGCTTTGCCCTGGTAGTTGTGGTATTCTACATCAAATCGCTGATGTAAAAACGCAAAGCTCGCGAATTCGTAGACTGTAAATGACTAAATTGTAATTACATTATGACCAAGATAGATTCAAGAATACCGGAAGGACCGGTAGCTGAGAAATGGACAAACTATAAAGCCCATCAGAAATTAGTGAACCCCGCCAACAAGCGTCGTCTGGACATCATCGTGGTTGGTACAGGTCTGGCAGGTGCCAGCGCTGCCGCCTCGCTGGGCGAAATGGGTTTCAAAGTATTCAACTTCTGCATCCAGGACTCTCCCCGTCGCGCACACTCCATCGCCGCACAGGGTGGTATCAACGCAGCAAAGAACTATCAGAACGATGGCGACTCTGTATACCGTCTGTTCTACGATACCGTAAAGGGTGGTGACTACCGTGCCCGCGAAGCCAACGTTTACCGTCTGGCCGAGGTATCGAACAACATCATCGACCAGTGTGTGGCACAGGGCGTTCCCTTCGCTCGCGAATACGGCGGTACGCTGGCCAACCGTTCGTTCGGTGGCGCACAGGTATCACGTACCTTTTATGCCAAAGGTCAGACAGGCCAGCAGCTGCTGCTGGGTGCCTACTCCGCACTGAGCCGCCAGGTAAATGCCGGCACTGTGAAACTCTATACCCGTTATGAGATGGAAGACATCGTCATCATCGACGGTCGTGCCCGCGGTATCATCGCCAAGAACCTGGTAACAGGCAAGCTGGAGCGCTTTGCCGCCCATGCCGTAGTTATCGCTACCGGTGGTTACGGAAACACATACTTCCTCTCGACCAACGCCATGGCCTGCAACTGCTCGGCTGCAATGGCCTGCTACCGCAAGGGTGCCTGGTTCGCCAACCCGGCTTACGTACAGATCCACCCGACCTGTATCCCCGTACACGGCGACAAGCAGTCCAAGCTGACGCTGATGTCCGAGTCTCTGCGTAACGACGGTCGTATCTGGGTTCCGAAGAAACTCGAAGATGCCAAGAAGCTGCAGGAAGGTACCCTGCAGGGCAAGGATATCCCTGAAGAAGACCGCGACTACTACTTGGAGCGCCGCTATCCGGCCTTCGGTAACCTGGTTCCGCGCGACGTGGCCAGCCGTGCCGCCAAGGAACGTTGCGACAAGGGCTACGGCGTGAACAACACCGGCCTGGCCGTGTTCCTCGACTTCTCCGAAGCCATCAACCGTCTGGGCAGAGATGTTGTAGCACAGCGCTATGGCAACCTGTTCGACATGTACGAAGAAATCACCGACGTCAATCCGTACGAGAACCCGATGATGATCTATCCGGCCATCCACTACACCATGGGCGGTATCTGGGTAGACTACGAACTGATGACCTCCATCAAGGGTCTGTTCGCTATCGGCGAATGCAACTTCTCCGACCACGGAGCCAACCGTCTGGGTGCTTCCGCCCTGATGCAGGGTCTGGCCGACGGTTACTTCGTATTGCCCTACACCATCCAGAACTATCTGGCCGACCAGATTACCGTTCCCCGCTTCTCGACCGACTTGCCCGAATTTGCGGCTGCCGAGAAGGCCGTTCAGGACAAGATTGACCACCTGATGAACATCAAGGGTAAGGAATCCGTTGACTCCATCCACAAGAAACTGGGTCACATCATGTGGGAATACGTCGGCATGGGCCGTACAGCCGAAGGCTTGAAGGAAGGTCTGGCTAAGCTGAAAGAAATCCGCAAGGAGTTCGAGACCAACCTCTTCATCCCGGGCAGCAAGGAAGGCATGAACGTAGAGCTCGACAAGGCCATCCGTCTGAACGACTTCATCACCATGGGTGAACTCATCGCTTACGATGCACTGAACCGCAACGAATCGTGCGGCGGCCACTTCCGCGAAGAATATCAGACCGAGGAAGGCGAAGCCAAGCGTGATGACGAAAACTTCTTCTACGTGGCTTGCTGGGAATACCAGGGCAGCGACGACAAGGCCCCGGTATTGCTGAAAGAGCCGCTGGTTTACGAAGCCATCAAGGTACAGACTCGTAACTACAAGAGCTAATCGGGAATGTTGAACAATTAAAGAACTAACAAAAATGGATAAAAATATATCATTTACACTGAAGATATGGCGTCAGGCAGGCCCCAAGGCCAAAGGCGCTTTCGAAACCTATCAGATGAAAGACATTCCCGGTGATACTTCTTTCCTGGAAATGCTGGACATCCTGAACGAGCAACTGATTTCTGAAGGCAAGGAACCGGTTGTATTCGACCACGACTGCCGCGAAGGTATCTGCGGTATGTGCTCACTCTACATCAACGGACATCCGCACGGACCTGCACAGGGCGCAACGACCTGCCAGATCTACATGCGCCGCTTCAACGATGGCGATACCATCACTGTAGAACCCTGGCGTTCGGCCGGTTTCCCTGTCATCAAGGACTTGATGGTAGACCGTACTGCTTATGACAAGATCATGCAGGCCGGTGGTTATGTAAGCGTTCGTACAGGCGCTCCGCAGGATGCCAACGCTATCCTGATTCCGAAGCCCATCGCTGACGAGGCTATGGATGCTGCCAGCTGTATCGGTTGTGGTGCTTGTGTGGCTGCTTGTAAGAACGGTTCTGCTATGCTGTTCGTTTCTGCCAAGGTGAGCCAGCTGAACCTGTTGCCCCAAGGCAAACCGGAAGCATTGCGCCGTGCCAAGGCTATGTTGAGCAAGATGGACGAACTCGGTTTCGGTAACTGTACAAACACTCGTGCGTGCGAAGCTGAATGCCCGAAGAATGTTTCCATCAGCAACATTGCTCGCCTGAACCGCGACTTTATCATTGCGAAACTGAAAGACTAATCCGGTCTTTCTGCAAATAATATAGGATGCGCTTCGGATAAACCTTTTGAGCAAGCTCAGATTTATCACTCAGCTTTCACTATATTTGATTAATATCACAAGAGACTCCTCTGCCGGGAAACCGCCGGAGGAGTTTTTTTATGACATGCCGTTTACTTCAGATAAATTGCCGGCACGCAAGCTACGGGGAGAAGCCCCGAAATTATTTTTGCAGAAATTGGAAAAATGAGGCAGCGATTCAAAGCCATATTTATAGCAAATCTCTGATATAGAAGCATCCGTATAACGAAGTTCATAAACCACGCTTTCCTTCCTCCGTTCCATCATCCACTCGTACACCGGTTGATGAAAAACAGAATTGAATATACGCCGGAAAGTAGCTACTGTATATCCTCCCAACTGGGCAAGTTCCTCTACCGTCTTGACTTTGGCATGATTCTGCAAGACAAAGTAGTGGAAGGAATTAGTATACTGGGCAAGAGGATGTATCAGCATGGAAAGCTCATAGTCGGAGTAGTAATTTCCAAGAATGAAAGCAAGTTCTTTCCGTTTGAAACAAAGCATTTCCCGGCAAATCTTCTCCTCGGACAAATAGGCCTTGGAACTTTCCAGAAAGAGCTGCAACTCGGGAGTAATGGTCAAAGGATAGAATATCAATGGAGGGGTAACCTCTTTCATAATATGGTTATACCGGTCCTCACAGAAGAATTCAGGCTTACTGAACCGGTAACAAACGCATTCCACATCCGTCATGGCAAGTATTTCGTACTTGGAACCAATAGCTTGAAGGATGAACTCACCTGCATGCAACACAGTTCCCGCATACTCCTTACTGTTGACAAGCACTTCTCCTTTCAGCAGGAAAATTATAATATTTTCCTCACACTTTCGCGCCGGCAGATGGAATCCTCTGAGGTGGGAAGCATATATTATTGCATTGTCCACAGCCTTGGGACATTGAGCGCATTGTTTTTTACCTCTGCAAGCAGAAGAGTTGGGCATCGGCAAGTAGATTTGTTTGTTTGTTGCAGTGACAAAAATAGATAAATAATACTCATAAAAGAAACATTCCCCGAAAACTTTCATAAAGAAGTTTCGGGGAATGAATAAAATAGAAGTAATTCAGTTTTTTATTGCGGACAGTGCCGTTTTATTTTTCCACGTTCGTATCATCAGCCGTACTCCATGGACCAACTTCAGGTACAAAGGTTACTTTTGCCGCCTTATTGGCCAGCGTCAGCGTATAACGTATCTTTTTGCCTTCACCCCAGGCTTGTGTATCATTCAAGTCAATGGCGGAAGTT
>ERZ780226.3189-NODE-3189-length-10349-cov-2.779289_pt1 | contig 10349 bp, 6 predicted proteins | sample MGYA00511165_ERZ780226 | MGnify/ENA primary metagenome ERZ780226 (study PRJEB29588, sample SAMEA2152373) | human gut metagenome | biome: human gut; feature: human-associated habitat; material: faeces | place: Denmark | collected 2008/2010 ...
TCACCGGACGGAACAACCGCTTCTTCCAAAGCCAGCTGCCCAAGGCGGCGGCGCTGGGGGTGGACAAAACCTTTGCAAAGCGGTTTGAGCGGCTTCCCGTGCCTCGTCCGGAATGGCTGAACGGCAAGGGACCCGCCAGCACAACGGCTTCCGGCTTGCAGCAGGAAACCGCCGCAATTCTGAAGGGGCTGCGGGAATCCTTCCGCTAAATACGCAATAGATATTGTAACCGCAGCAGAGGATATCTCGGCTGCGGTTTTTGCAATATGCGGCGGAAAATGGCGTAGGATCTTCAAGATTGAGGAGAAATGGTCGAAAATTCAACAAAAACCTGGCGGTTTTCCTGCATTTTCGCGAGAAAACCGGCGTTTTTTCTTTGCAATCCTTTACACAGAACATACTTTGTGTTATACTAGCCGCGCTGGACATATTTATGTCAACAGGTTTTGATACATTTGCTGTCAATGCGGCATACTATAGAACGTAAGATAGATCAATAGAGATTGAGAGGGTGCGTTATGGCACAATATGTGATACACGGCGGAAATCCGCTGAACGGTGAAGTAGAAATCAGCGGCGCAAAAAATGCAGCGGTGGCAATCCTTCCGGCGGCTCTGCTGGTAGACGGTGTTTGTCGAATCGAGAACGTCCCGGATGTGTCGGATATTCAGCTTTATTTCGATATCCTGACTCGGATGGGCGCTGCAGTTCGGATGATTAACCGGACCACCTTTGAGCTGGACTGCACCGGCGTCCACACCAGTTCTGTGCCCCATGAGCTTGCCTGTCAGATCCGCGCGTCCTACTATCTGGTGGGAGCACTGCTGGGTCGCTTTGGCAAGGCAACGGTTTCCATGCCCGGCGGCTGCGATTTCGGCGTCCGTCCCATCGACCAGCATATCAAGGGCTTTAACATCATGGGCGCCGACGTGCAGATTGTCAGCGGCGATATCATTGCAACCACCCAGACAAAGCTCCATGGCAGCCGCATCTATCTGGATGTTGTTTCTGTGGGCGCAACCATGAACATTATGATTGCCGCTGTTTTGGCAGAGGGCACCACCATCATCGAAAACGCTGCCAAGGAACCGCATATTGTGGATTTGGCAAACTTCCTCAATGCCATGGGCGCCAATGTGTCCGGCGCCGGTACCGATGTTATTAAGGTCCGGGGCGTTAAGCGGCGGCGCGGCGGCTCCTATTCCATCATTCCCGATCAGATCGAAGCAGGCACCTATATGGCGGCTGTTGCAGCAACCGGCGGCAAGGTGCTGGTGAAGAATGTCATTCCCAAGCATCTGGACTGCATTACCGCAAAGCTCAGGGAAATGGGCGTTAAAATCACCGATCAGGGCGATGCACTGCTGGTGGAGTCCACCGGTCATCTCAAAAAGACAAAGGTTAAGACCATGCCCCATCCCGGCTTCCCCACCGATATGCAGCCGCAGATTGCCGTTTGCATGTCCGTGGCAGAGGGCACCAGCGTTGTCACCGAAAGCGTGTGGGATAATCGCTTCCGCTATATCGGCGAACTGAGACGGATGGGCGCACAGGTTCAGGTAGACGGCAAGGTTGCCATCATTGAGGGCGTTCCCAAGCTTCGGGGCTGCCCGGTAAAGGCATGCGATCTGCGGGCAGGCGCGGCAATGGTCATTGCCGGTCTGGTGGCAGAGGGCACCACCACCATCTCCGACATTAAATATGTGGAGCGTGGCTATGAGAATATCGCCGAGAAATTCCGTGCACTGGGTGCCGACTTCCAGAAGGTCGAAACCCCTGAGCCGCGGCTGACGGTGGTTTCCGCGGGCTGATCTTTGAATAACAGCATGGGCAGAAATGCGGCAGCGCGTTTCTGCCCGTTTTCTATGCACGGGGGATGACAATGCGCAGAATGTGACTGTAAAAAGCCGAAAATGTATATTTTCCCGCAGTGAAAACTGTGGTATAATCAGAATGTGAAATATTCGGATTCCACATATCTCATTTGAAAGAAGGGTACTTATGAACACCATTCAGGCAAAGATTCCGGCATACGGCATGCCCATTCTGGAAGGTCCCGTGAACAAGCCGGAAAAAGTCAACATGATGCCGCCTATGGGCGATATGCCCGGTCCTGGTCCTGGCGGTCCCGGCGATATGCCTCCCATGCCCGGCGGCCCTGGGGTAGACGAATTTGGACGCCCTGTGGCTGCAGAGCTCAAGCCCTGCCCGCCTACCTGCCGTCCCTCTGAGCATCCCGGCTCCATTCCCGGTGCAGATGTAGAGCCTGGCAAGCCCGGTCCCGGATTCCCCGGCGGCGGTCCTCCCAAGGCACCTCCGTTCCCCAGAATGGAATCCATGGATGTGCTGGACGGCAAGCTCTATATGGCAGAGCATCCCTATGCGGAGATTTCCGGCGACATCACCGATACCGAGATGAAAAACGCTTCCTATAAGACCGACGAGGTTTGCCTGAACGGTCTGTATATCGGCGGCGATTCCGTCTATGCCATCAAGAATTCTCAGTTCGATCTCACCGGCTATGGCATCGATGATTTTGCAGGCAACGGCTCTGCCATCATGGTCAACGATACTGCAAAGTGCGAGATGGACAACGTGCAGGTAACCACCCACGGCGTCATCCGTCCCTGCACCGTGGTCACCGGCAACGGCACGCTGATTGTTCGGAACTGCGTGCTGGATGCCAAGGGCGGCGAGATTCCCAAGAGCTATGTGCCCCGTGTGGCTTCCGGCATGATGGAGCCCCCTCCGGGACTGAAGTTGGGCGGCAACTGCCGGACCCATCTGTCCATGGGCAATTCCCGGGCATATTTCTATGACTCCAAGATTCTGGCGCATTCCTGGGCGGCACTGTCCACCGACGGCTCCAACGGCGACCTGTATCTGGAGGCAAACAACTGCGATGTGGTCTGCGATACCGTCGGCTATGGCACCTATGCAGACAACGGCTGCCATAACGTGCTCAACGACTGCCGGATTACCGTAGACACCCATGTTGCAATTATTGCAGGCGATGCCTGGGTGAAGTTCAACGGCGGCACCGTCAAGTCCGGACAGTATGGCGCCATGCTCCATGGCGTGCGCGGTCACTACACCGAGACCACGGAGTGCCATATCACCGGCGGCGACTGGGATGTTGGCGAGGCATTGTTCTTCGTGAAGTCCGAGAACGTCTATTTGAAGCTGGACGGCGCAAAGGTAAAGACCGGCAAGTATCTGGTCCATGCCATTGTCAACGATGATGATGCTGCCACCAAGGTGCCCGACGACATGAAGCTCAAGTGCTATGGTGTCAATGCCGTCATTGCCAACGGCGACTATCAGGGCGATATTGTCAACGACGATACGGACCGCACTATGAACGTCTCCATCCTCAACGCCAAGGTTGCAGGCGTAATTACCGATGCCTATATCTCTCTGGAGGGAAGCCATTGGACGGCAGCCGGCGACTCTACCGTTTGCCTGGTGGGCGACGTAAAGGAGAATCAGATGGATGCGGGCGCTGGCATCACCATCCATGCAGTGGCTGGCGAGGGCTGCGGCTTGAAGGGCGAATATGCGCTGACCTCCGGCGGCAAGCTGGTAGTGGAATAATTCCATAGAGCATATGAAAAGAGCTGGAACCGCAGAGTTCCAGCTCTTTTTCTGTATTTTGAATCCGGATGAATTAACCGCGGCTGGGCAGCTTTACGGTTGCGGGAATCTCCTGCCCAATGTTGCCGTCCAGATCCTCACACCAGCAGATCAGGTCTACATAATGTCCGCCATCCTCGCCGATGTACTTGGCATAGACATAGCCCCGGGTGATGAAGGCGTCGTCGCCAAAGCCGTGAATGTTGGCATAGCGGTCCTGCATATAGGGCACCTTTAGCAGCTCCGTGGGACGGTAGAAGCCTGCGGGGAAGTGGTTAAACTGCTCATCCTTGGGCGCGTCGTTGACAAACCGCCAGCCCAGCTTTGTGACAAAGCCCTCGTCACCGCACCAGTTGGTGAGAATACGGGTGCCCATGAGCTTTGCGTGGAAGTTATAGAGATAGGCGATACAGCCCAGTCCCAAATGACCGGCTTCGTTGTCGTAAAGGCCGGTTTCGGGATTATAGCGATAGAAATGGGGATCGCCGCCCTTGCCGGTGAGAACCTCCTGAAGTCCGTTGTTGTCCTTCATGATATTCCAGGCGGCAATGGTGCGCACAATTTCAAAGCCCACCTGAGGGGGGGCTGCTACGGGCGTGGGCTCGTCGCCAATGTTGACGTCCTCCCAATACAGGGTGTCCTTGCCGCGGATTTTCTCGTTTTTCCAGATTTCTTTGAAGATATCATAATCCGCAGGAGTCATGAAATGGGATTTATGCCGCGCTGTACCGCCAACTCCGCCGCCGGGCATGGGTGGGGGTGCTTTTTTCTCGCCGCCGGGTTTTCCCTCGGGCGCCTTTTTGGGAGGTGCACCGGGAACCTCGGAAGCGAGGATTTCGTTGATTTCCGGATCCTTGGAACGCATCAGCTGCTCCGGCCAGCGACGGGTACACCGTGCCACCAGCTGATCGTTCTGATTATAGACGTCGGTGCAGCAGATGAAAATCATCAGGCGCTTGACGCTGCCCTCCTTGGGAGTAACGTCTACCACCTGCCAGCCGCTGTCCTTGCTGTGGAAGGTATCACCCGGGAAAACCGGGGCAAAAAACTCATCGGTATGGTCATAGCCGTCGCCTAAAAATGCGGTGCCATCGGGACGAATCAGATAGCCCAGCTCTGGCGGCACATTATACCGGGTTTCGGTGGAAACATAGCCGGGAATGGCAGGAAGGTTCCCCCAAACCGACTGCTTTGCATACTCCGGATCGTTGAACAGCGGGTTCCAGCGGTCCCAGCACCGGGCATAAAGCTGCATAATCCAGGGATCGGTGGAGGGTAGCGCAGGGGCTTTTCCGCCAAACATCCGCCCGGTTTCGCCGCGGTTATAGCGGTCAATGGCAGCCTGCTCTTCGGGGGTGTAGACGCCGGGATAGAATATTTCCATCTTTTCCTGAGGAAAGCGCATGATAATCATCCTTTCTCCATGAGGTTCCTATGGTTCCTGATTTTCTTCTCTCATTGTATCACGAATTCTAACTATCCCGCAAGGGACAGTTTGCGTTGTAAGCTCCCATATGGTGTGCGCGCAAAAAAAAGGGCTGTCGCCCAAAGGCGGCAGCCCTTTTTAATCAAAGAATTACTTCTTCTTTTTCTTGACCACAACGGCTACAACAATTGCTGCAACTGCCAGAATGGCAATGACGATGCCGGCGATTGCGCCGCCGGACATGCCGCTGGTCTCGGCAGGAGTCTCGGAGGTTTCTGCGGGAGTTTCAGCAGGAGCCTTAGTCTCAGCGGGGGTAGCTGCCGGAGCGGCGATTTCGGAAGCGGCGGACTCCGCAGCGGAGGCATGTGCTTCTTCGGGCTCGTTTTCAGTGTAGCTGATGCGGATTTCTCCCTCATAGGTGCCGGGCACCAGCTCGGTGGGCTCGCCGTCCACGGTCATTTCCAGGGTGCCGTTCTGTGCTTCCACCACAGCATCGTCGCCGATGGTCAGGGAGGACAGCAGGCAGTCGCCGGTGACGTTCCACACTGCATTATCCGTGAGGTTCATGACCAGCGTGTTGTCGCCGTTGTTGTAGAAACGGTTTGCCACGTGACCGATGTTATAGTACTCAGCGATGGTAAAGGAGGTCAGCTGACCGGCATCCTCTGCGGAGGTGCCCTCAGGGAGAACCTTGGAGGTGTAGTTGATGGCATCGGTATGGATAGTTTCAGTCTGTGCGGCTGCGCCGTTCAGTACGGCGTCCTTGCCCAGATTTACTTCGATGCCAACTGCGGTCTGACCGTAGTAGCCGGAGCCGTTATAGATATCGCCGGTCAACTCGGTGCCGGTGACATTCAGATGGTTGACCACAGGACCGGAGGAACCGCCCTCGCCGCCGGGACCACCGGGGCCGCCAGGACCGCCAGGTCCACCGGGACCACCAGGACCGCCAGGACCGCCAGGTCCGCCGGGATCACCCTCGGGAGGTGCCATATCGCCGCCGCCCATGTTGCCGTCTGCGCCGATCATGCCTTCCATATCGCCTGCCTCGGTGGTATCGGAATCGGAGGACATTTCGGTGGAGACGTTGCCGTTTTCGGAGGGCCAGCCTGCAGGCTCCTCATGGGTGGTGTTAAAGCTGAAGGTTTCGGTGTTCATGCCGGTGGTGGAGTCGTCGTTGTCCATAACCTGCATGAGAATACCGTTGTCGGAGTTCAGGGTTGCGCCGTCGGATACGTTGACGGTGGTATCGCCCTGGGTGTTCTTAATCAGCAGGGAAGCGTAGCCGGAGTTGACCTCGGTGCCGCCCTCCAGATTGATGGTATCCTCACCCTGATGGGACATAAAGCCGAAGGTGTCGGAGTTGATGACGGTTGCCTTATCCTCCGTTGCCTCGTAGGTTTCGGAAACCTCGCCGTTGGCGTCCATCAGCTCATAGGTCTTGCCGGCTTCCAGATTGGTGTAGGTGCCGGAACCGCCGGTAAAGATGGAGGCATAGGTGCCCACGTTCATGGTAACGCCCAGGAACTGCTCGTCGGCGGAGCCGATCACATAGGTGCCATAGCCGGAACGCTGGGTGAAGGGGTTGGGATCACCGTTTTCGTCCTTGTAGGTGCCGTCCGCCTGCATGATTTTGTCGTTGCCGGTGAGATCCATGGTGGAGTTGACCACGTTGAGCTTCATGTTGGAGCCGGAGTCGGTGGACAGAATGGCCCAGCGAGCCGCAGAGGTCTGGCTGTCGATGACGTTCATGGTGGTGTTGTTGCCCTCCAGATTGGTGCAGCGGGAAGCGCCCATGATGCCGAGAATCCAGGGTGGCGCAACCATGGTGTTCTGAGAGGGAGAGTTCTTATAGCCGTCGTGGAGCGTGCCGCCGTCGGAATGCAGGGTAGAATTCCGGACGGTGAGGGTGGAGCCGGAGTCGGCAAACAGGGTCATGTTGGCAACGCCGGATACGTTGATGTCGGAATCCTCGACGGTGAGCTTGGTGCCCTCGCCAAAGGAGGTGATGGCGGTACCCTTGCCGGAGAAGTCGCATGCCTGAAGACCGTTGCCGTCGGTGTCAAAGCGAATGGTGGCTTTGGCGATGGTGTAGTCGATGCCGCCTGCAATGATGATGCCGTTAAAGCTGGGATCGGTGCTGTCGATGGTGACGTTTTCGGCATGGGTACCATCGTATACTGCGTCCTTGCCCAGAGCTTCGGTGACGGACTTTTCGTCTACCACGCCGGTCTCATTGACAAACAGGGCTGCATGATAGGCGTAGTCGTTGTCGGTTTCGTCTGCACCGCCTGCGGTAAAGGAGGACAGACGGCTGGAAGCATCGTCCAGATCGTCGGTGTAGACCACCTCAGCCTTGTCGGCATCGGTGTAGACGGCGTCGCTGCCGTCAAAACGGGTGACCTTGCCGTCTACCAGCAGCGTTGCCTGCTGCCCTGCGGGGGCAGTGATGTCGGCGGCAGCGCCGGTGTAGGGGGCTGCTGTGGCAGCCAGCGCTGTGGTTGCCAGCAGAGCGGCGCACAATCCAAGGCTCATTGCCTGGGAAAGGTGCTTCACATTCTTCTTCATAATAACTCCTTCCTTTCGGAGCCGGATTGGCGGATGGTGAATGCCGCCATGCTCCGAGCCTGGCTATATTATAGCACAATGACGAATACTTGCCAGAATAAACCTGTGGTTTTTGGGCGGAATGTACGGGTCTGTTTTTGAACCTGAGCGCCCAGTTGTGCTGTTTTTCGCAAAAAAGAATTTTTGACCGAAGATGCAACCCATGCTAAAATATCGGTTCGTATAGGGTGAAAGGACCTTTCGAAGGGAGTATGTTATGAACGACAACGAGATCATCGACCTGTTTTTCGCCCGGGATCCCCAGGCAATTCAGGCGGCAAAGGAAGCCTACGGCGGCTATTGCGGCTATGTGGCAGGGAATCTACTGCAAAACCGGATGGATCAGGAGGAGTGCCTGAACGACACCTGGATGCATGCCTGGAACGCCATTCCCCCGTCCCGTCCGCAGCATCTGGGGCCGTTCCTTGGAAAAATCACCCGAAACCTGGCGCTGAACTGCATCCGGCGGGAGCAAACCCAGAAGCGGGGCGGCAGCACAGTACAGGCGGCAATGGAGGAGCTGGAGGGCTGCATTCCCGCAGTCGGAGATGCCTATGCGGCGCTGGAGGAAAAGCAGTTGCCAGAGCTGTTAAACCGCTTTTTAGAGGAACTTCCGCAGGAAAAACGGGTGGCATTTGTGCTGCGGTATTACTATGGTACATCAATTCTGAAGATTGCCGGGCAGCTCCGGTGCAGTGAGAGCCGGGTAAAATCCATGCTCCACCGCACACGGAAACAGCTTAGAGCATTTCTGGAACAGGAGGGCATTGACCTATGAAAGACGATAAACTGTTTCGCGCTATGGGCGATATTGACGAAGGCTATCTGGACGAAGCCTATACCTATGGAAAGCACGTCAAAAAATTCCGAAAGACCCAGCTGACCCGCTGGCTCACTGCAGCGGCGGTACTGACGGTGGTGTTCTCTGCCACAGCGGCAGCAGAGAATTTGGGCTGGGGCGCACAGATTCGGTCCTGGCTGGGCATTGGCGAAAATCAGCAGGTGGAGGGCTTTACGGACTACACCAGCGGACAGGAGGACGGCACATCAGTGGACACTGCCATAGTGCAGTCGGAGGACGGCACGGTCAAGCTGCTGTCCAGCTTTGTCAGCGGCAACCGGATGGTTGCCTATCTGTCCGTGAACCCGATGAAGGATTCTCAGGTGGCAGCGGACGAGCCCTGGTCGGCAGAGTTTATCTGCGATAATCCGGAGGATACCTCGGAGCTGGAATTCTATGGGGCGTTTCTGCCTGCTGAGGCGACGGTGAAGAGTCAGAGCGAGGACGAAATCGTGCTTCAGGTCACTGCGGTCAGCGAGCAGCTGGAGCCTGGGCAGAGCCTGAACATTACATTGGTCCATGGGAATCGGGATACGGAGAATCCGGTGGTGGATGAATATGAGACCATTGCGGTTCCGCTGACAGAGAGCCCGTCACTCCATACCAACGAGCAGATGACCATTCACAATGACCTGGCAGATGCCGACGGTACCGTAACCGATGTTGCGGTGAGTGCAGGAACCATTGAAGTGACCGTGAACCATGAGTATGCGGAGCAGTGGTGCACCCGGGTGTGCGTGCCGGATCGGGGCAAGACCTTTATGGAGCAGTACACCGGAAAAGAGTGGAATCCTGGCACCCCTGAGGACGGCGTATATTTTACCCAGGGGGATGAACGTGCCATCTTCACTGCCTATGACGACACCTGGGACCAGACCGTAAGAAGTCTGGTGGGGAATGTGAAGGTCCATATGAAGGACGGCAGCGTCATTCAGCTGGAAACGCCCCAGGCGCAGAACTATAGTCGTACCGCCAGCACCAAGGGAAACGACGCTTATGTTTACAGTTGGGTGATGAACCCTGTGCTGGAGCTGGAACAGGTGGAATCCATTGAAATTGCCGGAACCGTTTATGCACTGAGCTGACGACAAATACAAAAAAGCGCCATGCTGCGGAATTTGCAGCATGGCGCTTTTGCGATACGGCGGAATCAGAATCCGACAATTACTTTGATAAACAGGATGCACAGTACAGTAAGCACCACCGGGCGGACAATTTTCTTGCCGTCCTTTGCCACCAGTCCTGCGCCGGTATAGTGTCCGGCGATGGAGAACACCGAGGCGGTAAGCCCCAGCGCCCAATAAATCTGCCCGTGGAAAATAAACGTAATCAGCGCAGCAACGTTGGAGGCAAGATTGATTACCTTGGTGGTTCCGGCAGCGGATTTCAAATCCATGCGGCCAAGACCCGTGAGAATCAGCAATAGAAAGGTGCCGGTGCCGGGACCGTAGATGCCGTCGTAAATGCCGATCACCAGCCCTGCACCCATGGCAATGGCATACAGCGCTTCCTGGGAGCGGGTGCCGGTGTTTTCACTTTCGCCCATGGACTTGTTTTTCAGCACGTAAAATGCCACCACAGGCAGCACCACCAGCAGCATGCCCCGGAGAATTTTTTCGGACAGCAGCATGGAGATATTGGCGCCGATGGTGGAGCCAATGAGCGCCATGGCGGCAGCACAGAGAGAGAGCTTTACCGGGACATAGCCGTTTTTCAGGAACCGACCGGTGGAAACGAAGGTGCCGGTACAGGAGGAGAGCTTGTTGGTGGCAATGGCGGTATGGGTGGGAATCCCCGCAATCAGATAGGCGGGCAGGGAGATGAGTCCGCCGCCGCCGGCAA
>ERZ780226.3199-NODE-3199-length-10298-cov-4.051059_pt1 | contig 10298 bp, 2 predicted proteins | sample MGYA00511165_ERZ780226 | MGnify/ENA primary metagenome ERZ780226 (study PRJEB29588, sample SAMEA2152373) | human gut metagenome | biome: human gut; feature: human-associated habitat; material: faeces | place: Denmark | collected 2008/2010 ...
GAAAAAGCTTTCACTAAAAAGACGAAAGAATTAATAAATCAGTTATCCTTTATATATAAAATTGACACATTAAAAATGATAGAATTAATAAGAAGTATCTTAAATGAATTTGGTATGATTGATAAAAATGCTTTAAGATTACAAGCCCGTAGAATGTATCAATTTAATAATGGAGCTTTACCGACATTAATTTATCGTTCCCAACCGGAATACTTAAAGTCTCCAGCTGGAGATACTTCCATGCGTGGTAAGATTATTGCTATGTTTGAAAGTATCAATCCAGTTGACTTTTTAAGAAATAAGTATGGGGGAACCAAACCCACAAATAGAGATATTAAAATAATAGAAAGTTTAGTAATTGATTTAGAGATGCCCCCAGCAGTTGTAAATGTTTTACTTGATTATGTTTTAAGAAAAAATAATAATAAACTTGCAACTAATTATATTGAAACAATTGCAGGACAATGGAAGCGAGCTGGCTTAAAAAATGCAACTGAAGCCATGAACTTTGCTGAAAAAGAAAATAAAAAATATACTAAAAAGTTTGACAATGAAAAAGTAACTAAAGAACCAGTTTGGTTTAATAAAGTAAATGAAGCAAGCGAAGTAACTGAAGCTGATAAAGAAGAACTAGAAAATTTATTAAAGGAGTTTAAATAATGGAACATATTAACATGACATTAAGTGAAAAAATAGAAAAAGAACTAGAAAAAGAATTACAAAAATCATTAAAAGATGAAGACTTTTGTAATTTAGTTAAAAGAAACAAACTACCTAGAGATATAACACTAAAAAATAATACTAAATTAATGGATACATGTGATGAACTTAAAAATTGTAAAATATGTAAAGGTTTATTTATGTGTAAAAATAAAGTAAGTGGTCATGTTTTATATCCAAGTTTTAGTGATGAAACCCTAAAATTCATTTATATGCCATGTAAGTATCAAAAAGAATTAATAAAAAAAGAAAGTGAAAAGAAAGAAAAGTTAAATGAAATAAAAAATGCTAGAATGAAAGACATAGATATAGAAGATAAAAATAGATATAAAGTAATAAAATGGTTAAAAAAATATTCGCTGTTGTAGCGTTAGCTTTATTATTTTTATTAATAATTGGAGCTAGTTCTGCAGCAGACATTGATATAAATAATGATGGAACATTTAGTGATGTTCAAAATGGAATAAATCAGGCTCGATCTGGTGATACAATTTATTTAAACAATCACACTTTCACAGGATCTGGCAGTGAGATTTCTGTAGATGGTGGATGGTTTTCTAATAAAGATAAGATTACTATTGACGGTTCTATTAATCCAAACAAAGGTGGAACTGGTAATGAAATGTCTATATTAGATGCAAAATTAAGTTCTCGTGTGTTTAACATTGGAGCCAGCAGTATAACTTTGAAGAACATTATTATAACTAATGGTAAATATTCCGGACGTGATGCAAATGGTGCTGGTGTTTACAGTTCAGGTTCTAATCTTGTTTTGGAAAATTGTGTTATAAGTAACTGTGAAGCATCATCTAGCTCAAGAGGAGATGTTCATTCTGCATTATATTCAGAAAATACAGTAACATTATCTCGTTGTACTTTGGTTAACAATAAAGCTACCAGTACTTACAATACTGTAACAAATAGTTATGTTGTCAGAACTGCCAGTTTTGACGGGTCAATGACTGACTGTATTGTTCGTGATAATTATGTTTCTTCTATAGGAACAATGGCTATTGGAATTACAATTGTTGGTTCCAGCAGTAATAAAGTGACAAACACTAAATTTATGAACAATAATGCTACATCAACAAAGGGAAATGCCTTTGGTGCTGCATTACAGGTATTGGGTACAGTTTCTAATTGTACATTCGAATATAATCAGGCAAATTCAGATGTTAATAATTCCCATGCTGGTGCACTTTGTTTCAGACCGGGAAGTAATGTTTATAACTGTACTTTTATAGGTAATATTGCATATAGGGGAGCAGCTACCACTTTCCATGCAAGCGGTGAATTGAAAGATTGTATCTTTATTAACAACACTGCAACCGGTTTTGGTGGTGCAATATCTACAGGATATGACGGTACTACAGGTCAACAGGTAAAAATTTCAAATTCTTATTTTGAAGGAAACACTGCACCTATCGGTGGCGCTATTACTACTCACGGTAACGATATAACTGTAGATAACTCTACATTCATATCAAATAAAGCTGCTGATGATGGTGGAGCTATTTATGTTGTTGATGATGGAATAACTGTTTTAAATTCTAATTTTGGAAATAACTCTGCTAAAAACTATGCCGGAGCTATTTATGTAAAAGGAAATAATGTTAAAATTCAAAATGCAACATTTGTAAATAATTCCGCACACTTCGCAGGTGCTGTGAGAGTGGAAGGAAATTATGTCAATGTTTTGAACGCTACTTTTATAGGAAATAAAGCTATTTCTGATGGTGTTTCAAAATCTCAAGCAGGAGCTTTAGGAATCAGTGGAAATAATGTTAATATAGACAGTTCTTACTTTGCAAATAACACTGCAGAAGGGGATGCGGGAGCTATAGGTGTAAAAGGAAGTCATATAAAAGTAACCAATTCACAGTTCTACTCCAACCATGCTGATCCATTTAACCATGATTTAAATACTGGTTTAGGTGGAGCTATATATACTATGGGTAATAATGTAACTTATGATAATGCAATATTCAGATATAATACAGCTGTTAACGGTTCTGCTTTATTTGTAGACGGTGCAGCTTCTCTTAAAAATATTGTATTTTACAGAAACCAGGCTTACACTTATGTATTGCCGATTATTGTTCAAAATCCGAAAACTCCTTATGGAGTAACTGTTAATGTTACTGTAGTGATTATTGGTGGAAACAATATTGCAAATGCAATACATCATGTAGGTCAGCTTAATGATATTTCATTTGATAATGTAACTTACTTATTTAATGTAAACGGAACAATCATGAACAGAACAACCGGACCAGATGAACTTCATCCAGTTGATGGTGTGGAAAACAGTAAAAACGGTACTTTAATCTATAGGGATGAACGTGAAAACACTCAGTCAATCAATCCGATTGTTATTTATGATGAGAATGGAAACATTATTTACAATGAAACTTTAATCTCTTCAATTTATGGTGATGTCCGGTTTTCATTAAGCGGTCTTGCTCCGGGTAATTATACCGTTAAAGCAGAACACCCTGAAGATCTCTTCTATAAAGCTATCAAAAATGAAACTAATTTTGAAGTAGTTGGTTTTGTTGATTTAGATGTTAACATTACAACTGATAAAGATTATTATGGATTAGATGAGGAAGTTGAATGGACTATTAGTTTGACTAACCATGGTCCGCATACTGACAATTATTGTTATGTAAATGGAATTAAACTTGATGATATTGTTGGTTTTACTCCTTCAAAAGGTACTTTTGATGCAGCTACAGGTGTATGGAATGTTGGAAAATTAGCCAAAAATGAAGTTGTTACTCTCAAAGTTAAAACAAAAACTACAAGTCTTGGCACTATTACTCTAACTGTTAATGCAGTAAACAGTACTGAAGATACTAACATAAGTAACAATGTGGCTACTAAAACCATATACATACAAGAACAGCCTAAGGTAGTTCCTACAAAAGATGTAAATGTTACTAACCCTAACTATGGTGATAAAGTTAAATACACTATAGTAATAAGTAATGTTGGTAAAATTGCTGCGGATGTAACTTTAAGAGATATTCTTGATGAAGGTTTAATATTTGCCGGTGCTAGTGGCAATTATGAATATGATTCTACTACCCGTACTATTACCTGGAATATTGGCGGTTTGCCTGTAGGTCAAAACTTAACATTCTATGTATATGCTACTGTAAATGCTTATGGTGTTTTAAACAATACAGTTGCTGTTGGAGACAATACTTTTATAAGAAATGTAACTGTTCCTGAAATTACTCCGGATAAAACCATTGACAATGATTCACCTAATTTCGGTGATAATGTATCTTATACTGTTACTGTTACCAATGGTGAGTTTGGAGCTAATGATGTTGTTGTTAAGGATGTTGTTGGAGAAGGATTAACTGTTACTGGCATTAGTGATAACGGTCAATATGATCCTGTTACCCGAACTATCACTTGGATTGTTGACTTAGCTAAAAACGAAGTAAAAACATTTACTGTTGAAGCTACTGTTTCAGGCTATGGAAATATATCTAACAAAGTTGTTGTTGGAAATAAAACAATCTTTAAAAATATAGATGTACCTGAAATTACTCCTAAAAAAGATGTTAACAATACAACTCCTAATTTCGGTGAAAATGTAGCTTATACTATTGTTGTTTCTAATGATGGTATTACTGATGCAAAACAAGTTATTATAAAAGATGTTCTTGCAAAAGGACTTAAGTTCATTGAAGCTAATTATAATGGTGTTTATGATAAATCTACACATACTGTAACTTGGATTTTAGATATTAACGCAAAAGATAAAGTTACTTTAAATGTAACTGCTGCTGTAGATGCTTATGGTGTTTTAAACAACAATGTGACTATTGGTGATAAAACAAGTTCTGTTGATATTACAGTTCCTGAAATTATTCCTGATAAAACAGCTAATACAACTAACACTAATTATGGTGATGATGTAACTTATAGTGTTATTGTCACTAATGATGGTGATGTAGATGCTAAAGATGTTATCATTGTTGATCAGTTAGGTAATGACCTTAAATATGTCAGTTCTTCAGATGGTGGTGTTTGGGATGAAAAAACCAACACTGTTACTTGGATTATTGATTTATCTAAAGGTGAAACTAAAACATTTACTGTTGTAGCTACTGTAGTCGGATACGGCAATGTAACTAACTCTTTAACTGTCGGAAATAAAACTTCTAAAATAAATGTTACTGTTCCCGAAATTACTCCGGATAAAACTGTAGATAACGAAAACCCTAATTTTGGCGATAATGTAACTTATACTATTGTTGTTTCTAATGATGGTATTGCTGATGCTAAGAATGTTGTTGTAAAAGATGTTCTTGCAGAAGGTCTTAAGTTTATTGAAGCTAATTATAATGGTGTTTATGATGAAGCTACAAGAACTGTAACTTGGATTGTAGATATTAATGCTAAAAATCATGTTGATTTAACTGTTAAAGTTAAGGTTGAAGATTACGGTGTTTTAAACAACAATGTAACTGCCGGTAATAAAACCAGTTTCGTAAACATTACAGTTCCTGAAATTATTCCTGATAAAACTGCAAGTATTGATAATCCTAACTTTGGTGATGAAATAACATACACTGTTAATGTTACCAATGCAGGTAAAGTTAATGCTAATAATGTAGTTGTTCATGATGTTTTAGGTGAAGGTTTAGAACTTATTTCAGCAGATGGTGGGGTATATGATGATAAAACTCGCACTATTACATGGACTGTTAATCTAAATTCCGGTGAAACCAAATCATTTAAAGTAGTTGCTAAAGTAATCGGATATGGGAATGTAACCAACTCTTTAGTTGTAGGTAATAAAACCTCTGCTGTAGATGTTAATGTTCCTGAAATTATCCCAAGTAAAGATGCTAATAATAAAGCTCCTAACTTTGGTGATAGCATAGATTACACAATTACTGTTAATAACATTGGTAAAGCAGATGCTAAAAATGTTGTTGTTGTAGACCATTTAGCTAAAGGATTGAAATATATCAGTTCTTCTGATAATGGTGTTTATGATGCAGCTACCCATACTGTTACATGGGTAATTGATATTGCTGCAGACAGTTCATTTGATTTGACTGTAACTGCTGCTGCTAATGAATATGGTGTTTTAACCAATATTGTATCTGTTGGAGATAAAAGTGCTTCTGTAGATGTAAATGTTCCTGAAATTATTCCTGACAAAACTGCAGACATTGAAAATCCTAACTTTGGTGACAATGTAACATATACTGTAACAGTCACTAATGGCGGAAATGCAGATGCTAAAGCAGTTGTTGTTCGTGATGTTTTAGGTAAAGATCTTAAATTTGTTTCAGCTACCGGTACTTATACCTTTGATGAAGCTACCAATACCATTACATGGACTGTTGATGTAGATGCAGGTAAAACAGAAACATTTACTGTTGTAGCTACTGTTATCAACTATGGTAATGTAACCAACTCTTTAGTTGTCGGTAACAAAACATTCAATAAAAATGTAACCGTACCTGAAATCACTCCGGACAAAACAGTAGACAATGAAAACCCTAACTTCGGAGATAATTTAACTTATACAGTTACTGTTAAAAATGAAGGTAATGGAAATGCTACTGATGTAATTATTGTTGATACTCTTGGCAAAGGTTTAGAATATATCAGTTCTACTGGTAACTATGATAATAAAACCAATACAATTACCTGGAAAGTTAACCTGGCTTCTGGAGAAACTAAAACATTTACTGTTGTTGCTAAAATAGTCGGATACACAGATGTAACCAATAAAGTAACTGTAGGTAATAAAACAGCTGCTGTAACTGTAAATATACCTGAAATCATTCCTGCTAAGGATGTTAACAATACAACTCCTAACTTTGGAGATACAGTTGAATACACTGTAACTGTTAACAATAATGCAAATACAGCTGCAAAACAAGTTGTCATAGTTGATACTCTTGGTAAAGGTTTAAAATTCATTAATGCAAGCCATAACGGTAAATATGATGAAGTTACAAGAACCATTACATGGATTGTTGATTTGGATGCTGGTGAAAGTGTTGTATTTAGTGTAAATGCTACTGTTGAAGCATATGGAAACATAAATAACACAGTAGTTGTAGGAAACAAGTCATTTACTAAAAATATTACAGTACCTGAAATTACTCCAATTAAAAAAGTTGAAATTACTAATCCTAATTTCGGTGAAGAAATAACCTATTTCGTTTCTGTTTTCAACAGTGCTGTTGTTGATGCTAAGAATGTAGTTGTTGTGGATCATTTGGATAAAGGATTGAAATATTTCAGTTCTTCTGATAATGGTGTTTATGATGCAGCTACTCATACTGTTACCTGGATAGTTGACATTGATGCAGACAGTTCCATTGATTTGACTGTAACTGCTGTTGCTGAAGCTTATGGTGTTTTAACCAACATTGTATCTGTTGGGGATAAAAGTGCTTCTGCTGATGTGAATGTTCCTGAAATTATTCCGGGTAAGTCTGTTGATGTTGAAAATCCTAATTTCGGTGATACTGTAACTTATACTGTTGTTGTTACCAATGATGGTGTTGGTGATGCTAAACAGGTTGTTGTTAGGGATACTCTTGATAAAGGATTGAAATTTATTAAAGCTACAGGTACTTACACTTGGGATGGAGATAGTCGCACTATTACGTGGATTGTTGATTTGGCTAAAGGTGAATCTCAAACTTTCTATGTGACTGCTGTTGCTGATGAGTATGGTGTTTTAACCAATAATGTAACTGTTGGGGATAACACTGCTTCTGCTGATGTGACTGTTCCTGAAATTACTCCTGATAAAATTGTAGATATTACTAATCCTAATTTCGGTGATGCTGTAACTTACACTGTTACTGTTACCAATAATGGAATTTGGGATGCAAACAATGTAGTTGTCAAAGATGTTTTAGGTGAAGGTCTTAAATTTGTTTCAGCTACTGGGGAGTATACTTGGGATGGAGATAGTCGCACTGTTACATGGGTTGTTGATTTGGCTAATGGTAAATCTCAAACTTTCTATGTAACTGCTGTTGTTGAATCTTATGGTGTTTTAACTAATGATGTAACTGTTGGGGATAAAAGTGCTTCTGCTGATGTGACTGTTCCTGAGATTATTCCTGATAAAACAGTTAATATTACTAATCCTAACTTTGGCGATAAAGTGGAATACACTATCACAGTTAGCAATAATGGTGTTGGTGATGCTAAACAGGTTGTTGTCGTTGATACTTTAAATGAAGGTTTAACCTTTGTAAGTGCTTCTGATAATGGTGTTTGGGATCCTGTTAAACGTACTGTTACTTGGATTGTTGATTTAGCTAAAGGAGAAAGTAGAACTTTCTATGTAAATGCTACAGTTGTCGGTTATGGAAATGTTTCTAACTCTTTAGTTGTTGGTAATAAGACTGCTGGTGTTAATGTGACTGTTCCTGAAATTAACCCTAACAAGACTGCAAATATTGAAAATCCTAACTTTGGCGATAATGTAACTTACACAGTCACTGTTACTAATGATGGTATTGGTGATGCAAACAATGTTGTGGTTAAAGATACTCTTGGTAAAGGATTGAAATTTATTAGTGCTACTGGTAATTATACCTTTGATGAAGCTACTAATACAATTACATGGATTGTTGATTTAGCTAAAGGTGAATCCAAAACATTTAAAGTAAATGCTACAGTTTCCGGATATGGAAATGTAACAAATACTGTAATTGTTGGCAATAAAACATTTAACAAAAATGTAACAGTTCCTGAAATCAATTCAAACAAAACAGTTAACAATGAAATTCCTAATTTCGGTGATAATGTAACTTATAGTGTAACAGTCACTAATGATGGAATTGGTGATGCTAACAATGTAGTTGTTTGCGATATTTTAGGTAAAGGATTAAAATTCTTAAATGCAGATGGAAATTTCACATATGATGAAAAAACTGGTACAATTACTTGGATTGTTGATTTGGTTAAAGGCGAAACTAAAACATTTAATGTAAATGTTACTGTTTTAAGCTATGGTGATTTATCTAACAAAGTAGTTGTCGGAAATAAAACAGTTATCAAAAACATTACAGTACCTGAAATTAACCCGGGAAAAGAAATTAACATTGAAGTTCCAAACTTCGGTGATAATGTAACATACACTGTAATTGTAAACAACACCGGAAAAGTCAATGCTACTGATGTTGTTGTAGCTGATAAATTAGGTGAAGGTTTAGTTTTCGTTAGTGCTTCAGATGGTGGAGTATACAATGAAACTACCCGTACAATCACTTGGATTATTAACTTAACTGCTGGTGAAACCAAATATTTATATGTAAATACCACAGTTTCAGCATACGGCAATATAACTAACAGTGTAATTGTTGGCAACAAAACATTTAACAAAAATGTAACAGTTCCTGAAATAATCCCTGTAAAAGAAGTTAATTCCTCTGATATCCATATTGGAGATGAAATAAATTACACTATTGCTGTTTCAAATCCTGGAAAAACCAATGCAACAAATATCGTAATTAAAGATGTACTTCCTGAAGGATTAAAATTCATTAATGCTTCAAATGGCGGAGTATATGATCCAGCTACTGGAATTATTACATGGATTGTAAACATTACAGCTAATTCAACTGTTGATTTAACTGTTGTAGCTAATGTAACTAAATCAGGAAATATTACAAATACTGTAAATGTTGGAAACAAAACTGCTAACTGCACTATTGAATCAAAGGATATTGCTGATTTGGAAATACACATAGTTGCTGACAAATCTGAAATATACATTGGAGACTCTGTTGTCTGCACAGTTACTGTCATAAATAATGGACCAAGCGATGCAATAAATACAATTGCTAATGTATTTGTACCAAATACTTTAAGCATTATTTCATATAATGCAACAAAAGGAACATTTGACATAACTTCTGGCAAATGGTATGTAGGAAACTTAACAAATGGTGAAAAAGTCGTATTAACATTTGTAGCTAAAGCATTAAATGAAGGCAATTCAACAGTATATGTTAATGTAACAAGCGAAACCTTTGAGGTAATCTTGGAAAACAACTACGACAATGTAACTGTTAAAGTCCTTAAAAAAGCAGCTCCAATCGGTCCGGATAAACCAGTTCATCCAGACGATTCATCTTCAGCTGATGATGGTTCATCTTCAGATGCAGGTAGTGAATCTGTAAGCTTACCAAATACAGGAAATCCACTAGCAATATTGCTCTTATGTATTTTAAGTGTAATATTCGCGGGATCTAGAAAAAGAAAAATATAATTTATTTGTGATTTGGGTTTAAATACTCAAATCAGCTTTTTTTATTTCAAATTCAAGCAATACATCTGTATTTGTTTCATCTCCCCAAATATAATTAGGATCCTTTAAAGAAATAGTAATAATCTGTTTACCCGCATTTACTCTAGTATTTCCTGATATAGTCATCTTATCTTCTAAAAAATTATCAAGTAAAGCCTCTTGTTTTTTTCCATTATAAACATAGTCATGATTTTTCATTGTAGGTTTTTTTATTTTTTGCGGTAATACTTCTATATCAATTTTAAATTCCTTTTCTTGT
>ERZ780226.3201-NODE-3201-length-10295-cov-3.850488_pt1 | contig 10295 bp, 9 predicted proteins | sample MGYA00511165_ERZ780226 | MGnify/ENA primary metagenome ERZ780226 (study PRJEB29588, sample SAMEA2152373) | human gut metagenome | biome: human gut; feature: human-associated habitat; material: faeces | place: Denmark | collected 2008/2010 ...
AGAACAAAAGATATTTTAGATGAAAAAGATCCTAGAGTTAGAGCAAAAAACACAGATGTAGAATTTCCATTATGTGAAGAGTATAAAAATATTATTCCTGAGATGCTTAAACATCTTCGTTATTCTCAAATAGAAAAATATTCTAAGAAATATAATCTAAGACCCGGTATGGGACTAGCAGCCCCTCAACTTGGTATCAATAAGAATTTTTTTGTCAATAACTTTCAATAAATTTAAAAATATTTTCACAAATTTATAGAATTCTTCATAAATTTATAGAATTTTATCTGAGTCCCGATATTGCATCTGAAATAGTTTTATCCTGAGCTTCCTTTCCGAATTTGTCAACCTGTGCCCTGTTTCTGGGGTTGTGGGTCAGACAGCCAGCTCCGCCTATACATCCGCCGAGGCAGGCCATTCCCTCTATAAAGTTGGCATCAAGCACACCCTTTTTCTTTTTAAGCAGGGCGACGCGGCATTCGTCTATTCCGTCACAGGAATACGCCTTAAGCTCAAAGTCATCGCGACCGTGTTCTTTAAGAGCCTGCTGGACCGCGTCAGCAAGTCCGCCACAGCGTGCAAAGATTCTTCCGAAGTACGATGCATTATCAAGCGAGCGTTCTTCAAGGGTTGTTATATCTATATCCCTGCTGTCGAACAATGCCTGAAGTTCCTCAAAAGTTATCGCCGCGTCAACATAATCGCGGACATCCTCTTTCTGAACCTCCATCTTCTTCGCGGTGCACGGACCTACAAAGACTATCTTTGCGTTCCTATCAACCTTTTCTTTTATATATTTTGAAATAGTGGCCATAGGCGAAAGATTATGCGAAATATATTGGCTCATCTCAGGAAACATTTTTTCTATGCACGATACAAAAGCAGGGCAGCACGAGCTTGTCAAGAATCCCTTTTCGGCGAGTTCCTCAGACTCGGCATACGCAACCATATCAGCGCCAAGTGCCGCCTCCATTATGGTCGAAAAACCAAGCTCTTTAAGTCCCGAGATAACCTGACCGAGTTTCGCGTATGTAAACTGACTTGAAATTGACGGAGCAACAACGGCATAAACCTTATACTTCGTGTTATTCTCGCTCTTTTTTATTATATCGATACATTTTAAAATGAATGATTTATCCATAATTGCACCGAACGGGCACTGATATACACACGCACCACAGCTTATACACTTATCATTGCTTATTGACGCCGACTTATTCTCATTGACAGAGATTGCCTTGATTCTGCACGCCTGAAGGCACGGACGCTTTCTGTCAACTATAGCGGAATAAGGACAAACCTTTGCACAGGCACCGCAGTCAACACACTTTGACTTATCGATATGCGCCTCGTGATTACGGTCAAAGGTAATGGCTCCGCGTTTGCAAACATCCTCACACCTGTTTGCCATACAGCCACGGCAGGCATTGGTAACCTCATATCCGCCCATAGGACACTCGTCACAGGCTATTTCGAGAACCTCGATTACATTCGGGTTATCCTTGTGTCCGCCCATAGCCATCTTAACATACTCATTGATTATCGCGCGTTCTTTATATACACAGCAACGCATTGTCGGAGTGTTCCCCGGAATTATTATCTGTGGAATATTAAGTAAATTATCATTAAGAGTATCATTCCAAGCCTGTCTTGCAACCTCACGCAAAACTTTATACTTCAAATACTGTACCTTTGTGTCAAACTTTCTCATAGCAGTTATGCCTCCCTAAATCTAAAAATAACTTACTTTAACGCGTTTATATAACTTTCAGAACCTTTATTCTATATCATCCTTCTGTTGAAAATCAATTTTTTTGTTTAAGTACGCAAGCGACAAAGCCATATTCTCATACTGAACAGTCACCTCGTCGGGAACATTAAGCGAACACGGCGCAAAGCACCAGATTGCACGGATTCCGTCACTGATGAGCCTGTCACAGACCTCCTGTGCGTGTTCCGCGGGAACAGTGATGATTCCGATACGGACGTTGTTCTCTCTGCAAAATTCATCAAGGCTTTCCATCGGCATTATTGGCTTACCGAGCTTACTCATATCGGTATCCTTGCACCTTATGTCAAAGGCCGCCGAAATTTTAAGCCCATAATCCTCAAAGCCCCTGTAATCAAGAAGTGCACGGCCGAGCTTACCTGCGCCGACAAGAACAACATTATTGTTCTTGTCGGTGTAGAGAAATTTTTCAAGAGTGTCGATAAGTTCTTTTATGTTATAACCAGTCTTAGGTCTGCCCGCACCGCTGACCGAGCTTAAATCCTTTCTGACCTGAACCTCACCGAGGCCGAGCTGTTTAGCAAGAGCGGTAGCCGAAATATTCTCGCTTATATGACTTGCGCCTTTGAGATATTTCAAATATGTGGGTATACGCCCCATTGTTGCTCGTGATACTTCGATTTGCTTCATCTAAACCACCTTTTTAAAATAAGTAGTAAAACCTTTTTAACCAAATATTACAATCAAAAACTGTGAAACCAAAACAACCGCAAGAAGTGCAATCGGATAGGTTGCCGCATAGGCTGCAGCAACGTCCTCTGTCTTTGCCACATGGATAAGCGTTCCGAGAGCCGGTGTACTTGTCATTCCGCCCGTAATAGAACCGAGAGAATTTAAAAGGCTCAGCTTCAGCACCTTTGTCGCTATAACATATCCGACAAGCATAGGAACAAGCGTCATTAATGCTCCGTACAGGAAGTAAATCGGTCTGAAGTATTTCACAAAGCTTGCCCCGCCGGCTACACCTGCGCCGATGAGGAATATCATAAGTCCCAGTTCTCTTAAAACCTCAAGAGTCTTTTTCTCAGGCATAATATTAACTCTTCCGATGTGTGAAAAATGTCCGAATAAAAGCGATGTTATAAGCGCACCGCCGGTGGTTGTAAGCGAGAAACAAGTTCCCGAAAGGCCCTGTGCCGTCAGAGGAATCTTTATGTTTCCTATTAAAATTCCGATAAGTGCCGCAAGGCCGAAAGCGCCGAGTCCCATATCGTCAATGTTAATCAATTTTCCGGTAATGACTCTCGCCGCACCGGTGTCAACGCTTGCAAGCTTCCTGCGTTCTTCATCCATATCCGCGTGCACAATTTTGGGCATAATCTGAACAAAAAGAACAACTCCTATAACGCCGAACAGATACGCTATTCCGTGACCGACGGTAACCGCGTCCTCGTATTCGCTTGCAAGCTCGGGCGTTGCCGCATAGAAATTCTTAACTGTTTCCTTTGCCGCCGAGAAACCCGGTGTGGTTGTGAGCGAACCGGAAAGCAGTCCGTCTATCATTGCCAAAAATCTGTTGTTGTCGGCTTCAAACGGCCTTCCGATAAGATAGCAGGCAACGCAGGTAAGACCGCCGGCAAGGATTATTACGAATCCAAGTAATATATATGACTTAAAATTATTTTTCAGATTCTTAAAAAACTTAGGTCCGGCGATAAATCCGACCGATGTAACAAAGAATACAAGGCCTAAGTTTTCAACTATTTTAAGTCCGTGCTGTGCAATTTCCGCATTTTTCATTGCATCTGTGAGATTATTATAGAAAAACGCACCGTAGAGAAGCGACACAACGAAAACCCCGGCCGTTCCGAGAGACACACCCTTCACGGTAATACGGCCGAGCAGATAACCGAGTGCAACTATTGTCATAATCGAAAAAATCAAGTATGACACACCTGATATGGATACAACTTCATTAAATAAATGCATTGGTTTAAACCTCTTTCTAAATTCTAAGGCTAATACTGCACTATGTCAGCATTAGCCACCACCGGACAGAGCAGTATTGCCCTGTCCGATGGTGGCCTTCGCCTGTGTTTATTTATTTCTGTTTTAATTTAAATTTCACTTTTTCTTCTTGTGTAGTTAGGAAGGAGTTTTGGTGAAACAGCATCCGTTTTGATTCCTGCTGCTTCTCTCTCTGCGTCAAATTTAGCTATGTGGTCAAGTGTAAGCTCAGAAACAGTAACGTTCTTTGAAGTCTCCGCCGCATGAACTCCGGCATTTCTTCCGAATACGATAACGTCGAGAAGTGAGTTACCCATAAGACGGTTTCTGCCGTGGATTCCGCCGACAGCCTCACCTGCAACAAACAGATTTTCAACGTTTGTTGTCATACCGTTTACGTTGATGTCAAGACCGCCGTTCTGATAATGAAGCGTCGGGTATACCAAAATCGGTTCCTTTCGAATATCGATTCCATAGCTCATAAACATACGCATCATAGCCGGAATACGCTTTTCGATTGTTCCCTCACCGCCGATTGCCTCAATCATAGGTGTATCAAGCCATACCGCCTTACCGCTTCCTGTATCTACGCCCTCATCTCTGTCAGAGCACTCACGGATAATCGAAGCCGCAGCAACGTCACGTGTTTCAAGCGGATGCATAAATACCTTTCCGTCACGATTAATAAGCTTTGCACCGAGCGAACGAACCTTCTCGGTAACAAGCGCACCGAAAATCTGCTGCGGGAAAGCAGCACCGGTCGGGTGATACTGAAGTGTATCGGCATAGAGAAGCTTTGCACCAACTCTGTAGCCGAGAACAAGACCGTCGGCTGTTGCACCGTAATGGTTAGATGTCGGGAAGCCCTGATAGTGCATACGTCCTGCACCGCCTGTTGCTATAATAACAGTCTTGGCTCTTGCAACCATAAGCTCCTTTGTTTCCATATTCATAAGAACAGCACCGGCCGCTTTGCCGTCCTTATCAAGGATAAGCTCTATTGCGGAGGTGAAGTCAACTATCGGAATACCGCGGTTGATAACCTCGTCACGAAGGGTTCTCATTATTTCAGCACCGGAATAGTCCTTAGCCGCGTGCATTCTCTTACGCGAGGTACCGCCGCCGTGAGTTGTAATCATAGTGCCGTCGGGCGCCTTATCGAATTCAACTCCGAGGTTGTTAAGCCACTGAATTGCCTCAGGTGCGTCACAAACCAACTTTGCGAGAAGCTCTCTCTTCGCGGCAAAGTGACCGCCGCCGAATGCGTCAAGGAAGTGGATAGCAGGTGAATCGTTTTCCTTATCAGCCGCCTGAATACCGCCCTCAGCCATCATGGTGTTTGCATCACCGATTCTGAGTTTGGTAACTATCATAGCCTTTGCGCCAGCATTGTCGGCCTCTATGGCCGCCGATGAACCTGCACCGCCGCCGCCGATGATAAGAACATCCACATCATATTTAACGTCAGAGAGGTCAACATCCTCTGCTGAAATTCTGCTGTGTGCCTCAAGAAGCTCACACAGCTCATGAGGAACAAATTCGCCCTTGTTGGGGCCGATTTTCAGTTCCGAAAATTCTTCTTTTTTATAGTCGGGATGATATGCCGCAAGAAGGTCGTCCTTTTCCTTTGCAGTCATACGGACGGGCTCATATGCAATATTCGCCTCACGTGCAGCTTCAACCGCCTTTAATGATTCCTGAAATTCAGATGAATACATATGTTTTTCCTCCTTACTTTTCTATCTCTCTGTTATTGTAAAGCTCCTGAAGTTCTTCAACAGGCTTACCCATAAGCGCCTCAATCAAATCATTGAATGTACCGTCTTTGATTTCCTTTACACGGTTTTCAAGGTGCTGAGTCTTAGGCGCGAGGTACTTTCCGTTAAGTCTGCGCGCAAGCATAGCAACCTGAGGGTGTGAAATCCCGGCAGGGCATCTCGAAGAACATACTCCGCACATTACACAGTCAAAAGATTCCTCAGCACACTTTTCAAATTCACCGCGCTGAGCATAAGCTATGTACTGCATAACATTAAGGCTCTGAGTACAGCTCTTTGTGCAGGCGTTACAACCAACACAGGCATAAATCTCAGGATAAAGCTGCATCATAATCTGTTCGGTCGGCTTTATCTCTTCAATGTTGTATACCTCTTTAACGAGAGGGAAGAACGGGAGTGTTGCCACATACATATTATTTTCTACCTTTGTCTGACAAGCCAGACAGGTTTTTAATTCCTTGTCGCCCTTAATGCGGTAAATCGTCGCACAGGCACCGCAAAAACCGTTACCGCAGCCGCGAACAAGCTGATAACCCGCGTATTCCATCGCACGCATAATTGTCAGATTATCAGGAACACTATACTGCTTGCCGAAGAGGTAAACATTTACCATATTATCCATAATAATTGCTCCTTTCAAGCGTTAATCTCATTTCTCGGCTGCGGCTCTTGTCCGCAGCCGCATTATTTAATATTCGTCGGGAAGTTCATCAATTTCATCAAAGCGGAAAACAGGGCCGTCCTTGCAGACATACTTAGAGCCGATGTTACATCTTCCGCATTTGCCGATACCGCACTTCATACGAAGCTCCATCGTGGTATACACCTGAGTCTTGTCAAAGCCAAGCTCTAAAAGACCCGCAAGCGTAAACTTAATCATTATAGGAGGTCCGCAGAGGATTGCGATTTTATCGGTCGAAAAGCCGAGTTCTTTAACATAGTTCGGAACGAATCCGACATGGCCATCCCACTCGGGCTGTTCTCTGTCGATTGTCAGATGAACATTAACGCCGGCATCCTTCGACCACTCGTCGATAATTTCCTTATAGTCAACCAAATCCTGCATACTGCGCGAGCCATAGACAATATCAATCTTTCCATAGCGGTCGCGGTAGTGACGGCAATAGTTTATAACCGAACGCAGCGGAGCAAGTCCGATACCGCCGGCGATAAAGAGCATATCGTGACCCGCAAACTCGGTATCTACCGGGAATGGGTGTCCGTACGGCCCGCGGATAGTAATCTGCTGGCCTACCTCCATAGAATGGAGCCACTGGGTAACACAGCCGCACTTTTTAATTGAAAATTCCATAAATTCGGTGTTTGTCGGCGATGATGTAATAGAGAACATAGCCTCACCGACACCGGGAATAGAAAGCATAGCACACTGACCCGGCATATGTTCAAACGCCTTTTTTCCGTCCGGTGTAACCACGCGGAAGGTCTTAACATCGGGTGTATCTATACGAATATCGGTAACAACTCCGACAACGGGTATAAGAGGTTCTTTAATATCAATCATTGCTCTTACCTCCAAGCTTCTTCATAACCTTAACAATGTTCATCTGAACCGGGCATTTTGACAGACATCTGCCGCAGCCGACGCACGAGAACAGGCCGTCATTATTGGTCGGATAATATACCAGCTTATGCATAAATCTCTGACGGAAGCGTTCAACCTGAGTAAGTCTCGGCTGACCTGCTGACATCTTTGTAAAGTTTGAATACATACAAGAATCCCAACAGCGGAAACGCTTAACGCCGTGACCGGTATTAAAGTCCTTAATATCATAGCACTGACAGGTAGGACAAACAAATGTACAAGTTCCGCAGCCAAGACATGACTGAGAAAGCTCTGCCCACTCGGGTCTGTCAAAGAACTCCTTTGTCTTATCCGCACCGAAGGCATCTGCCGAAAGCGAAGCAAGCGGAAGCCTACTCATACGCTCGTGAACGGTCTTAACCTGTTCATCGACAGCGCTTCTGTCAGTATCTTCGGTAATATCATTTAAACTGTTTAAGAGAGCCTCGCCCTTTTCGGTCTTTGCTTCAAGATAAAGAGCATCATCGGTTTTATGACAAACAACATCGCCCTCGGGATTTGCCGCATCTATGTCAAACGTCTGACAGAAGCAGGTCTCGACAGGTCTGATACAAGCCATCGAAACGATAGTTCCGTGATTGCGGCGGTTTTCATAATAGCTGTCAGCCGGGTCGGCGAGAAATACTCTGTCGAGTATTTCAAAGCTCTTTACATCACAGGCACGAACGCCGAAGATAACAAATTTCTCCGCCTCGTTTCTTGTGTCAATTATTTCTATATTCTTGCCCTCCATCTTAAAGTCCATAAGATTTTCGGTCTGAGGAAAGAAGAAATCCTTTGCGCTTCTGACCGTATTCAAAGCATCGGAAAGCTCCTTGCCCTCCTCCCACTTCTCATACCTTGCGCCGGTCTTTGTATCAACGGGCATATAGAGAGTCTGAGTCTCTGCAATCTTTGAAAAAAGCTGATTAAGCTTATCAAGTGAAATTTTACGCATTTTCGTCACCTCTCTCTACTGCTTCGCTCGGCTCTGCGTCATCTAATTTATAGTCAACGATAGGAGCGCGGTTGCCTACAACCGAACCTGCCTGATATTCTCCGTAAAGCTCGTCAATATCCTTTATGAACTTACGGTTGAGCAGGTGAAGCGGAATGTGCTGAGGACAAACTCTTGAACATTCACCACAGTCGGTACAACGACCCACAACGTGGAATGCACGGATAATGTGGAACATCTTTTCTTCAAACGAATTTGCCGGAGCCTTATTTTCAACCGGTGATTCGGGGTTATCAAACACGCACTTCTCACAGGTACACGCCGGACATACATCGCGGCAGGCATTACAACGGATACAGCGTGAAAGCTCGTTCTGCCAGAATTCAAAGCGCTCGTCCGGAGTCATTTTCTCAAGACGTGCAACCTCATCGAATCTTCCGGAATCACAGACCTCGCCATCCTCCCCCAAAAGCTCGTCATACGCAACGTGCTTTTTAGACTTACAATTTACGCATCTCTCAGAGAGAAGCTTTTCGGTCGGGAGCGATAAATCTCCGTCATAAAGAGTGTGAACAACAGTGCTGTCACCGTCAAAATCGATTGAAACAACCGAATCGGTTTCTTCTTTAATTTTATTTACATCAACCATACCGTTACAGGGAACGCCGACAGCGTAAACCTTTTCACGGTCAAAGCGATGTTCGGTCAAAAGCTGGTTAAAGCTGTATGTATCACACGGCTTTAAGAATACCAAGACCTTACCGTCGCCCTTTAAAGTTTCTTTTACAAGATATTTTGAAAAGTTTGCGCCGCAGAATCCGTTCCATACGAAATCGCCTTCGATTTCGTCAGCGGAATTAAAAACCGCGGGCGTAACATCATAGTCAAATTCTCCGGCCTTCCAGCCAAGCACACGGTCAACCGTACCGTCCGCCAAAAGCTCTTTGGCCTTATTTATGAGAACCTCGCGTTTTATTTCTTGCATCGCAAATCCTCCAATCTCTTGTTTTCGCCGAGGGCGGTAACCTTCTCGACAAAATCATTCATAGTTGCGGCGAACTTAGCGCCCTCAGCCGCACTAACCCATTCAACACGGGTACGTTCTCTCTCGATACCGAGGTAGTCGAGCATAGAGAAAAGCAGCGACATACGGCGTCTTGTGTAATAGTTTCCCGATGTATAGTGACAGTCACCGGGGTGACAGCCGCACAGGATTACGCCGTCTGCTCCGCGCTGAAAAGCACGAAGAATGAACATCGGATTTACTCTGCAGGAGCAGGGAACACGAATAATTTTTACATCTGCCGGATAGTTCAGTCTATTATTGCCCGCCAAATCCGCACCGGCATACGAACACCAGTTACAGCAGAAAGCAACGATAAGCGGTTTATACTCATTTACTTGCATATTGCGTCCACCTCCGCTATAATTTGTTTATTCATAAAGCCCTTGAGGTCCATAGCGCCGGACATACAAGCAACGGTACAAGCACCGCAGCCCTGACATACTGCTTCGTTTACCGAAGCAACGCGGCGAACTTTCGTAGTTCTGTCGGGCATTCTGAATTCTTTGTCTACATAAGTGATTGCGCCGTATGGACAAACCTTCTCACAGGTCGAACAGCCGTTACACATCATCTCATCCGAGTGAGCGACACACGGGTTACCCGTGAGCTTATCCTTGCACAAAAGTCCGATTACTTTTGATGCAGCCGCCCCTGCCTGAGAAACTGTCTCAGGAATATCCTTAGGTCCCTGACAGGTACCCGAAAGGAATACGCCCGCTGTCGGGCTCTCTACCGGACGAAGCTTAGGATGAGCCTCAGTAAAGAAGTCGTTTGTATCCATACTTGCGGTAAGCATTGTCGCAAGCGGTCTTGCCGACTTATCGGGCTCGATTGCCGCGGCAAGGACTACCAAATCCGCGTCAATGTGCAGTTGCTTGTTGTCAAGCAGGTCTGACGCCTGTACCTTCAGCTTTCCGCCCTCCGGCACTACCTTACCGACCATACCCTTTATATAGTGTACACCGTATTCCTCAACGGCACGGCGATAGAACTCGTCAAAGTTCTTACCCGGTGTACGAACGTCAATGTAGAATACATAAACGTCTGTGTCCGGATACTTGTCGCGGATAAGCATAGCGTGCTTTGCCGTATACATACAGCAAATCTTTGAGCAGTATTCCTTGCCCTTTTCCGCGCAGGATTCGCACCTTGAGCCGACGCACTGTACAAACACG
>ERZ780226.3204-NODE-3204-length-10277-cov-2.941010_pt1 | contig 10277 bp, 8 predicted proteins | sample MGYA00511165_ERZ780226 | MGnify/ENA primary metagenome ERZ780226 (study PRJEB29588, sample SAMEA2152373) | human gut metagenome | biome: human gut; feature: human-associated habitat; material: faeces | place: Denmark | collected 2008/2010 ...
GCGGGTAAAGGAAACATAGCCGCCGATGAGCATGACAATGCCAACCACGCCCCCAAGACCAAAGGCATAGGAGACGGCAGTCACCGGCAAACCGGAAAGCAGCAATACCGCAAAGCAGATCAGATAAAGCGCCAGGGCAAACACCACCGGCATACGATATTGCTTTAGATAAGATCGCAGCATCCCTGGCTCCTTTCCGGGCTACGGAATCAGATAGCCCATGCCCTTTTTTGTAACGATAAAGTCCGGAAGTCCTGCGGCAGCGAGCTTTTTGCGCAGTCTGCCAATATTGACGGTCAGGGTATTTTCGTCCACATAGCTGTCGGTTTCCCAGAGCTTTTCCATCAGCGTATCCCGGGAAACCACGGTGCCGGTGCGCGCCATCAATGCCTCCAGAATCCGGTATTCGTTTTTGGTCAGCTCAATCCGCTGCCCCTGAAAGCTGAGACTGGCGTCGCCGGTGTTTAAAACCGCACCCTGGGCTTGAGGCTGTGCCGTGACGCCGGAAAAGTCATAGCTCCGCCGCAGCAGCGCCTGAATCTTTGCCATTAAAATGCTGAGATCAAAGGGCTTGGCAATAAAATCGTCCCCGCCCATATTGATCGCCATGATGATATTCAGATTTTCTGCGGCGGAGGAGATGAAAATCACGGGAATCTGCGAGGTTTTCCGGATTTCCTGACACCAGTGGTAGCCGTCGTAAAACGGAAGGGAAATATCCAGCAGCATCAGCTGAGGCTGGAAGGCTTCGAATTCCGGCATAATATCCCGCAAATTTTCGGCAATATGGACCTGATGCCCCCAGCCGGCAATAAATTTCGATATGGAACCGGAAATGACCGGATCGTCCTCCACAATCATAATACGGTGGGACACGGCTTATCCCTCCAATGCTTCGTCAATGGCTTGACGAATGTTTTTCACCCGCACAACGGTCATTCCCTCCGGTGGCAGAACCTTGGCGCTGCCCTGATGGGGAATCAGCACCCGGGTAAAGCCCAGTCGGCTCAGCTCCCCCAACCGCAGACCAAGATTGTTGACCGCGCGGATTTCACCGGTCAGTCCAACCTCTCCAATGGCAGCCACATTGTTGGCGATGGCTTTGTCACGGTAGCTGGAGGCAAGCGCCAGGATCAGTGGAAGATCCGCCGCAGGCTCCGACAGGCTCAGACCGCCGATGACGTTGATATATCCGTCACATGCGGAAAGCCGCATACCGCCGCGCTTGTCCAGCACCGCCATTAAAAGCGTTGCGCGGTTAAAATCAAAGCCGTCGGTGGTCCTGCGGGGGACGTTAAAGCTGGAGGACACCACCAGCGCCTGAATTTCCGCGAGAATTGGACGGGTTCCCTCCATGGCGCAGGCAACGCAGGTGCCCGGTGCATTGAGGGGACGCCCGGACAAGAGCATCTCAGAGGGGTTCTCTACCTCTTGTAAGCCGCTTTCGTGCATGTCGAAGACACCTAACTCATTGGTGGAGCCAAAGCGGTTTTTCGCGGCACTGAGCAGCCGATAGGAGGTGTTCCGGTCTCCTTCAAAGTAGAGCACGCAGTCTACCATATGCTCCAGCACCTTGGGACCGGCAATGGAGCCCTCCTTGTTAATATGCCCGACTACGAATACCGTGATGCCCTGGGCTTTGGCAAGGTGCATCAGGGTCATGGTGCATTCCTTTACCTGGGTGATGCTGCCGGGCGCTGAGGTGCCCTCCTGGGTATAAAGGGTCTGGATGGAGTCGATCACCAGTACGTCCGGGCTGAGCTCATCTACGGTTTCCAGAATATCCTCCATGGAGGTTTCGGACAGTACAAACAGCCCGTCTCCGGAAACACCCAGCCGTACCGCCCGCATTTTCAGCTGGGTTTCCGATTCCTCACCGGAGACATAGAGCACCTTGAGACTCTTTGACACATAGTCGCACAGTTGGAGCAGCAGCGTAGATTTGCCGATTCCGGGGGCGCCGCCAACCAGCACCAGAGAACCGCGCACAGCGCCGCCGCCCAGTACCCGGTCCAGCTCTCCCATTCCCGTGGTAAAGCGCACCTCGTCGGTGGTATCCAGCTCCTTCAGCGGACGTGCATTGCGCCGAACGACCGCCGCCGGTGGAGGCAACGGCACGAGAGACGCCCTTGGGCTTTGGCGCGGCTTTATGCTCCACAATGGTGTTCCACTGCCCGCAGGCAGGACATCTCCCCTGCCACTTCATGGTTTCATTGCCGCAGGAGGTGCAGTAAAATACAGTCTTTTCTTTCATAATACGTCCTCAGCGATACGCCGGAGCTTTGCTCCGGGGATTGGTTTGCGGCGGTAACAGCAATGGTCACTGCCAGCCGGCTTTGATAGCCCGGGTTCTTCAAATTGCTTAGCTCCTCTTGATTGGTGAGAAAGCCGCACTCAATGAGGATTCCGGGGGCATCAATATGATTCATCAGATAGACGTCCGGAGAAATGGCCTTTGCCATTCGGGCATTGCCGGGGTCTACCGCAGTTTTCAGGGCAAGCTGCATGGTTTCGCCAAATTCCTTCGCCGTCCCGGCGGGGGTATAGAACACCTGCGCCCCATGATATTTTTCCTGAGAATAGGTGTTGCAGTGGATGCTGATCAGAATGGCTCCGGGCTGAGCGTTGACCAGCTCCACCCGACGGCGAATATCCGAGACTTTTTTCTGGGAGATGGACTTGGCGTCGGAGGAGGAAAGATCCGTATCGGTACTGCGGAGCAGCATCGTATTTTCCCCCAGCAGTCCCAGAACGGCGTCGGTTTTCAGGGTGATGGCAAGATTCAGGTCGCATTCCCGGGTGCCGTCGGGTCCGGATGCGCCGCCGTCTGCTCCACCGTGACCGGCGTCGAGCACAATGATCCGTGGAATGGCTGCTTCTCCGGCTGCCGTTGCCTGTGCCCGAAGCCCGTGTAGGGCAAAGGCGGTGAGCAGCGTCAGCGACAGCATATACATACAGGACAGAAATCGACCTTGCTTCATAAAAACACCCCCATAAAATCTATGAGGGTGTTTCCGAGTTATGCCTTACCGCAGGCGCTTATCCTTATCCCGGGATTTGTAGATGAGCTTATAGAAAATGCCCACGTTATTGTAGCCGTTTTTATAGGCAAGATAGCCGATGAGGGGCTGGAACACCATGGGGATAATGTAGAAAATCGCATAGCCCCAGACGGAGGTGTTGACAGCCATTTTTACGGCGCCCACAAAGGCTGCGAAGGGAGCATAGAACACCAGCCACAGCATGGAAAACAGATCGGACCAGGTGCCGGAGCCCAAGGACAGCACGCACATAAACAGCACGCACACCAGTCCGGGAATCTGCGCCAGAAGTCCGGTTTTCAGACCGCGCTTGGGATTGTATTCGATGTAGCCATATTTTACCACATTGTAATCCCGCATGGCAAGCTTGTAGATATCCGTGTAGTCAAAATAGACCCACAGAATCAGTAGAATCACCGAAAACGTCCAGTTGAGCCACAGGGGAACGGAAAAGGAGCTGGTGAGAATGGCGAAAATCATATACAGGGCTGCGGTTTTGACGCCCACATACCAATGCTTCCGGACAAAGGAGAAGTCCGTACTGGTCATCACATTTGGATCGGCGGAGCGGGCGGAAAATTCGGGCTTTTTTTTCTCGTTTGAAGCCATAGATGCAGGATTCCTTTCTGAACATAGGCGGGCAATGATCCCGCAAATCGGAAAATCGGATTGGTTAGATTCTTATTATAGCACAGATATTCCCCTGTGAAAAGCCATAATCCGAACAGATTTTCCCGGAATCGCATAGACTGCTCATGAGATCAGGTAAAGGAGGTACATGTCAATTGGACACGAACAAACAGCAGACCCCATGCAATCCGCAAACCACCGGGATCCTGCCCCATTGCGGCATGCTGGCAGTTCCCTATGTGCCGGTGCAGCGGAATACCGACGGCAGCTATCAGGCAGATCAGGCGCTGGCTAGAGGCACGCTATTCCCGGGCTTGGATCTTCCCTATCGGGGGATGGTCAATGAGACAACGGAAACGCCAACACCCTTGCAGGAGCTGATGGCGCTGGGCTTTGCGGTGCAGGAGCTGGGGCTGTATTTGGACACCCACGGAGAGGACCGGGAGGCACAGCAGCTGTTTATGAAGTACAATAAGCTCTATGGCGAGGGCGTGGCGGAATATGAGCGGCGCTATGGACCGCTGCAACTCACTGCCAGCGACGGCACCGACTGGGCAAGAGATCCCTGGCCCTGGGACGGTCAGAGCGCACAGCAGGCGCATATGGCGCGCATAGAAACCGCGGCACTGGAACAGAAAGGGGTGTAGCCCATGTTTGTCTATGAAAAGCGGCTCCAGTATCCTATTCATATTCGGAAGCCCAATCCCAAGCTGGCAAGTATTATTATCACGCAGTATGGCGGTCCTGACGGCGAGCTTGGCGCATCCCTTCGCTATCTGTCCCAGCGGTACAGTATGCCTGACTCCAAGCTCAAAGCTTTATTGACAGATATTGGCACTGAAGAGCTGGGGCATTTGGAGATGATTGGCACTCTGGTCCATCAGCTCACCCGCAATCTCAGCGACAGTCAGATGGAGGACAGCGCCTTTGCACCGTATTTCGTGGATCACGGGGTTGGCGTTTATCCCACTGCGGCGTCCGGTTCCCCCTGGAATGCAGCCAGCATGGCATCCAAGGGCGATCCGGTGGCAGACCTTACAGAGGATATGGCGGCGGAACAGAAGGCACGGGCGACCTATGACAACATTCTCCTGCTGTCTGATGACCCGGATGTAAACGACGTGATTAAATTCCTGCGTGCCCGTGAGGTGGTTCATTTCCAGCGGTTTGGAGAAGCCATGGAGGTGCTCAAGGACCAGCTGGACCGGAGGAATATCTATGCGTTCAACCCGGCATTGACGCCGAAGCAGTAACCGCAAAAATTGCCTGCGGCAGAGTATTGCGCTTCTGTCGCAGGCAACTTATGTTCAGGAGGAATAGCCGCTCTCCGCATCCGGAATCTGTGCATAATCGTCCGGTTCAAAGCCCTTGTCGATCAGGCAGCGAAGAACTGCCATAACATCATCGGGATCTACCGTATTAAAGGCGGCAATCTGGCAGTAGGCGCCGTTGGGCAGTGTGAAAATCAGATAGGATGCCCGGGTGAGCTCGGTGCCGTCGCCATATACGGTGATGTCATGTCCACCGGAATCGTTGAGCACGGTTTTGGTCAGCTTACGGGGTTCAAAGAGGATCATGCCGTCGGTGTTTTCAGGGTCCTTGGGCTTTTCGCTCCAAATGGTCAGAGTGAGCTGCTGATACTCACTGGGATCGTCCGATTCATAATGCCATCCGGCGGTATAGCACCACAGGCTGCCATCCGTTTGATATTGTCCAAGGCTGTAGCTGCTTGTATAGTGGTCAAGCTCCGGCAGTGTGCCGCCTTTGACTAAGGACTCCATGGGAATATCCGCGGCGTATTCATAGGGGGCAACGTGATAGCATATGGTCTGGGTTTTGCCGGAAATCCCGGAATTGTTCCGCAGCAGTCCAGAAAGGGTAACATAGTCCGGGTTATGGATCCACTGCTCCTTGGGAATGGGATCGCCCTTGCTGAGCAGCAGTTTGACAAGATTCTGTTCGATATCAAGATCCAAATCGGTCTGATACCATTGACCGTCCAGATTGACATAGCTTTTGTTGTCGCCGGAGGTAAGCACCAGGTCATGGTCGGTATCCCCCAGGGTAAAGGAGAAATCATAGCAGCCAGCCAGGTCGGGTCTGTCGCAGGGTTCGCCGTGAAGCTGAGCCAGGGCAGTTTCCACCTGAGAAAAGCCGCGATCTCCCGCGTTGATTACATACCAGGTTTCGTCAAAATCCCGATAAATCACGGATTCCAGCTTCTCGGTATCCGCAATCAACGGCTTCCCTTCCGGCACAGCAGGTGCAGCCGCAACCGGCGCATGGGCGCAGCTGGTGAGCAGCGCCATACACAGGGAAATGGCAAGCAGCGATGCTTTCATGATGGTTCCTCCTTATCTGTCCGCTTACTTATATAGACGCAGAAAACAGCCAAAACGTTCCGCCTTTTACCAAAAATATATCATTTGCCTGTGTCCCAGGTGTGTCTTGACGCCAAAACACCCGGAACAGCCGATGCTATTCCGGGTGAATGCGGTGCTTGAGTTAAGGAACGATAGAAACCTGAAAATCGATGGTGACGTCAGGTACGCCGGGGGCGGAAACGGTCAGGCTCCCCTGCCCTTCCCTGCCCAGGGACTTTACATAGGTTCCGCCCATGCCACCCTTGAGAGAGATGATACTGGGACCGATTAGCGCGATATCTCCGCTGACGGAGAGCTGCATCGGCTCCTGGTAGAACGGCAGCAGATTGCCGCAGTCGCTTCTGGCTTCGATTCGGACGGCTGCAACATCGTAGGTATGCCGTTCTGTCAAATGGATGTGAGAGGGATTCAGCCGAAGCTGTACCTGCTCTGTGGGCTGGCGGGTAATCACGCTGACCACCTTTCCGTACTTGACTGCCTCAAACCGATAGCTGGTGGCGCTTTGCCCCCAGTTGCCGATATATTTGCCATAATACACGGCGATTTCCCCGGGGGTGATGCCATAGCAGCTTTGGCACTGAGCTTGCAGCTCCAGAATTTCCTGGGGCAATGTCTGGAGCCCATAGCGGTTGGCAGCAAGCAGGATTTCCTTCACCGCATGAGCGGCATCCTCAGGAAGACCGGCGTCTTCCTGCAGCTGATTGCCCACAAAATCATCGATGAGAATGGGACCGTGGGGCATATTCCGGTAGGGCGACTGGTCAAATTCCGCAATAAACCGTCCGTTTTTGTAAAGCCTTACGGAATCGGCGTTGGTGATGGCATAGATATCGCCAATGACGCCGGCAGGATGCTCGCCGATGTCCATGGACGAGGAAAGCTCCAGCACCGGGTAATTCTCCTGCTGGGCGGCATAGAGATATCCGGCGAGCTTGCGGTTCCGGAACATATCCATCACGCCGTGATAGCAGATTCGGTCCCCGCTGCCAAAGTCCTTATGGGTGTTATAGTCAAACATGCACCAGCCAAAGCCGCCTGCAATATCCTCCTGACCGTAATAGGCGTCCACCACTGCGGCATGGCGCAGCATATGCTCCAGCCGATGGGCTTCAGTATCAAAGGACTTGGTGGGGAACATATGACCGTTATATTCCGAAATCAGATAGCCCTTTTCCATATCCGGCGTGACCTGTGCCTTGGGCAGACAGCCGCTGCCGGTGCCGTTGTAGGAGAAATCATTGAAGGCATAGACATCCTCCAGCAGACTGCTGTTTTGCAGATAGCGGACGCCGCTGGTGGGTCGGGTGGAATCCAGGCTGTGGGCAACGCGATTGGTTTCCATATACAGCGCATCGTTGTCCACTGACTCGTTGATTCGAACGCCCCAGAGGAAAATGGAGGGGTGGTTTCGGTACTGGGTTACCATCTCCCGGGTGTTCTCCACTGCCTGCCATGCCTTGTCGCCGATATGCTGCCAACCGGGAATTTCGGTGAATACCAGCAGTCCCAGCTCATCGCACCGATCCAGAAAATGATGGGACTGGGGGTAATGCGAGGTGCGCACGGCATTGCAGCCCAGCTCGTTTTTCAGCAGGTCGGCGTCGTATTTCTGCATGGATTCCGGCATGGCATAGCCCACATAGGGATAGCTCTGGTGACGGTCAAGCCCCCGGAGCTTGATTTTTTCGCCGCTCACATACAGACCGTCGGACTTGAAATCCACCTGACGGAAGCCGATACGGTCATCCCTCAGGTCAACCACCGTATCCTCCACCAAAAGCTCGGTCCGGAGCACATAGAGATTGGGATGCTCCGGGGACCAGAGCGAGACATTGTGGAGCAGGTAACGGCTGTGGTCCTGCGGCAGCTGCGCCACCAGAGAACCGTCCAGCCGATGAAGGCTTTGGCGAATATGGCAGGGCTGCTCCTGGCATGCGGGGGAAACATAGACCTCACAATCCATGCGTACGCCGTCATCGGTGAGCTGGATTTTCGGAAAAACGTCACGGATATGGCAGGGATCCTGTACGTCCAGATAGACCTCCCGATACAGTCCGCCGTAGGTCATGTAGTCGATCACATTTCCAAAGGGCGGAATGTTCAGATCCTCCCGGCTGCTGAGCCGCACGGTCAGGAGATTATCTTCCTCCGTGAGCCTGCCGGTAAGATCCACGGTAAAGGCGGTGTAGCCGCAGCTGTGCTCCCCAATCAGTTCACCGTTCAGGAATACCTGCGCCTGATGTGCCGCGCCCAAAAAGGTCAGCCGGAGGCTCTTCCCCTCCCACTCTGGAGTATGGGGAATCATTCGCTGGTAGCAGGAGATTTTCTGATAGAGCTTTTCGTCAAAGTAGTTGTATGGTGTCTCCGCGACCGTATGGGGCAGACGTACCTCTATGCCCTGGGTTCCGGTCATAGGCAGATGGCGCATTTCCTCCTGATATTCCGGAGAAAACATCCAGGAATCGTTCCAATGAATCCGCATAATAAAGCTCCCTTCGTCAGTTGTTGATATGGTGGTGTGCCGGTGGGCTGTTGTAGTTCAGGGGCAGGAAGGTATAGCCGTTGTCCAGTCCCCACTGAATGATCTGCTCCACTGCATTTACACTGAATTGCTTGATGTCGTGCTGGAGCACCACCGAAACGTTATGCTGTTGAATACCAGAAATGACGTTGTCTACCACCTGCTGGGTATCAGTCGTCTCCCCTGCATCTCCGCTGGACACATTCCAGTCAAAGTATTGATAGCCGCGGTTCTGGACCTCCTGGGTCAGGGTGGTCATAAGTCCGGGGGTGATATTGGAGACGGTGTTGGAGCTGCCGCCAGGAAAACGAATGATACTGGTGGACTCGCCGGTCTGGGCAACAATGACCTCCTGCATGGCTTCCAGGTCCTCGAAATAGGCGTCCTCGCTGGCATAGATTTTATTATAGTCATGGCAGTAGGTGTGGATCCCGATGGCGTGTCCGGCAGCGTATTCCTGATAGATCAGATCCTGATATTTGGAGTTGGAATTGGTGACGAAAAACGTCGCTTTGACATTGTATTTCGCCAGCACGTCCAAAAGCTGCTGGGTATAGGGACCGGGACCGTCGTCAAAGGTCAGGTACACCACCTTGTCGCCGGGATTTTCCGGAGGCTGCTTGACATGCACCAGCCGCTGAGCAGTACCGGTGTTTCCGGCGGAGTCTGTTACGCTGTAGGTAATGGTGTAATCTCCGGGGGTGCCGGGGTCTACGCTGCCCTCCGTGGTAACGGACGCGGTGAGGTCGCCATCACCGGTGTCCTGGGCGGCATAGCCGGGATCGGTGAAGTTCTCGCCGGATTGAATGGTCATTTCTCCGCTGCCGCTGAGAGTAATCACCGGAGGTGTGGTGTCTACATACACAAGAGAACGCTGCACCGTGGCAGTATTGCCGTGGGCATCAGTGGCAGTGTAGTTGATGACGTCTTCGCCCTGGGTCACGGTGACCTGGTCGGTGATATCGCCGTCGCAGTCGTCGATGGCGGTATAGCCCGGCTCCTGCATCTCGGTTCCCTTCTCTACGGTAAGCGGATTGTCGCCTGACAGGGTAATCACAGGGGCAGTCCGGTCGTCATAGACAATTTTACGTTCTGCGGTAGCCGTATTGCCGGAGGAATCGGTGACGGAATAGTATACCACGCCGTCCCTTTCCTCGCTGGTGACCTGATCGGTGAGATCGCCGTCATAATTGTCGGTGGCGGTGAAGCCTTCCTCTTCATAGGGGTGACCGGGAAGCGTATAGGCGTCCGGATCGGATTTCAGCGTGATTTCCGGTGGGGTATCGTCGATGACCTGAACGGTACGTTTTGCTTCACCGCGGAAGCCCAGCACATGGGCGGAATAGCGAATGGTATAGGTGGTCAGGGTATCAGTTTCAATGAGCGCCTGTTCGTCCTCCACCGGCACGGAAATTTTGATAAAATGCAGCCCGGTCAGCCAGGCGTCAGCCCCGGCGTCGGTATAGGGTTCCCGATATGCAACCTGCATATCCGCTTCGCCTCGGGGAACAACGGTGACCTTCCAGTCTCCAAAGAAATAGATTCCTAGCGTCAGCAGACACAGCGCCAGAACAACGCTGCCGGTGATGATCCATGGCTTTTTATGTTTCACAGAACTAACCTTCTTCCATCCATGAAATGTTCTTAGGCAATACCGCACAAATCGGCAAGAGAGTCTGACGAGAGATTTTTCGTCAGAAA
>ERZ780226.3208-NODE-3208-length-10270-cov-2.092413_pt1 | contig 10270 bp, 10 predicted proteins | sample MGYA00511165_ERZ780226 | MGnify/ENA primary metagenome ERZ780226 (study PRJEB29588, sample SAMEA2152373) | human gut metagenome | biome: human gut; feature: human-associated habitat; material: faeces | place: Denmark | collected 2008/2010 ...
GCGAGGTGCCGTGTCGCTGCTCGGCGGCGATGGTCGAGCGCTATCGGTCTAAACTGCGCGGTCCTTTGGCCGACCGTATCGACATGATGATCGATGTGACCCGTCCCGACCCCCAAGTGATTATCGAGGGTGCGGAGGGTATGTCGTCGGCCGAGTTACGTGGCTACGTTGTGCGCGGTCGCGCCTTTCGTGCCTGGCGCGAGTCCCGTATGGACGATGCGGATGCCGAGGCCGAGGATGACGAGACACGGTCCATTGACGGCGTCGTTTCGACCTTTGAGCTCGATGATGCTGCCGAGAAATGCGTGCTCGGTCTGTCCAAACGCACGCATCTCACGGGCCGCGGTATCGTGCGCCTGGTGCGTATCGCGCGTACAATCGCCGATGTCGCCGAGAGCGAGCAAGTGACGCAGGACCACGTGCTCGAGGCGGCGATGTACCAGGGAAGGAGGGACCAATGATGGCTGAGGGGACCTTCGAGCTGCATCCAGGTGACGCGTTGTATCCCGAGACCGTTTTGGAGCTTTCTGATGTACCTCAGACGCTCTATGTGCGCGGCAACCCCGAGGCGCTTTCGACGCCCGCGCTCTCCATCATCGGTGCGCGAAAGGCCTCGCCGTATGGTCTTGCCGTGGCAGAGCTTGCGGCGAAGGTGGCGGTTGAGGCGGGAGTGACGGTAGTTTCGGGCGGTGCGGTCGGTTGTGACCAGGCCTCGGGTTGGGCTGCGGTCAACGCCGGCGGCAAACACGTTGTGGTGCTGGGGACGGGCGCCGACGTGGTCTACCCGCGTTCGAGCGCGGGGCTGATTACGCGCACGCTTGATGCGGGTGGCGCGGTCGTGTCGATCTCTCCGTGGGGCATGGGTCCGCGCAAGTTCGCCTTTCCGCGCCGCAATCGCGTAATCGCGGCCCTGTCGCAAGCCCTCTTTGTATCCGAGGCGGGTATGCCTTCTGGGACGTTTTCCACTGCCGAGGCTGCTATGGATTTGGGGCGCGAACTTCTTGCCGTGCCGGGGTCGATCCTATCGCCCGAGTCGCGTGGCACGAATTACCTCATTGCGAACGGTGCCTGCTGCATCATCGACGAGGAATCTATCGAGATGGCTATCTCACGCATCTACGGAACCCTGCGCTACTCGCGCCCCGATGCTCCCGGCATTGCCGACTTGGATCCAACGCAGCAGACCGTGATGCATGCGCTCATCGCCTCTCCGCTCAAGGTCGACGACATCGCGGCGCTCGTCTCGCTCGATGCTGTCGGCGTACTCAAACTCTTGGGTTCGCTTGAACTCGAGGGCCTTATCGAGCGCATGATGGATGGAAGGTATGCGCCCTCCAAGTTTGCCCTTCACGCCCAGACACCCTTCGGTCACAATGGAAAACGTGTCAATTAGAAAGGTGTTTGCAGATGCAGTTCGATCAGGTGACGGTTATCGGTGGCGGTCTGGCGGGTTCGGAGTGCGCGATCCAGCTTGCAGACCGCGGGTTTGCCGTAAAGCTGTGCGAGATGCGCCCCCAGGTGAGCTCCCCGGCTCACCATACCGATCACCTGGCAGAGCTCGTCTGCTCCAATTCGTTTAAGTCGACCCGTCCGGATTCCGCGGCTGGTTTGCTGAAAGCTGAGCTTGAGCGCATGGGTTCAGTCCTGCTCGATTGCGCCCATCGCGCGGCTGTTCCCGCCGGCGGTGCCCTGGCGGTCGACCGCGTCAAGTTTTCCGAGCTTGTCGAGGCCGAGGTTGCCGCTCGTCCCAATATCGAGGTCGTGCACGGCGAGGTCACGCAGATTCCCGAGGGTCACGTGGTCATTGCCGCGGGCCCGCTGTGTTCACCGGCGCTGAGCGAAGAGGTCATGAAGCTCGTCGGTGGCGACGCCCTTGCGTTCTTCGATGCCGCGGCGCCGATCGTCGATGCCTCCACGCTCGATATGGACGTGCTGTTCTCGCAGTCGCGCTACGAGGAGCAGGGGAGCGGCGACTATCTCAACGCTCCGCTCAACAAGGAGGAGTACGAGGCCTTTATCGAGGCGCTTACTACGGCCGACCGCGTGGTGCTCAAAGACTTTGAGGGCGGCGATCTGTTCCAGGCCTGCCAGCCTGCCGAGGAAGTTGCGCGCACCGGCAAGGACGCCATTCGCTTTGGCGCCATGAAGCCCGTCGGCCTCACCGACCCGCGTACCGGACGTCGCCCCTGGGCGGCGATTCAGCTGCGTGCCGAGAACAAGGAGAAGACCGCCTATAACCTGGTGGGCTTCCAGACCAACTTGACCTTTGGCGAGCAGAAGCGCGTCTTCCATATGGTGCCGGGCCTGGAGAACGCTGAGTTCTTCCGCTACGGTGTCATGCACCGCAATACCTTTGTCGACGCCCCACATGTGCTCGATGGCACCTTTGCCGTGCCCGGTACCGGTGTGCGCCTGGCCGGTCAGATCACCGGCACCGAGGGGTACATGGAAGCCGTGGCGACAGGTCTGCTCGCGGCGCTTAACACTTATGCCGAGGCTATCGGTGCCGCGGACGTCGAGTTGCCGCGTGTGGGCGCCCTGGGTGCGCTCGTGGGCTATGCGACCGATCCTGCCACCGTGGGCTATCAGCCCATGCATGTCAACTTTGGCCTGGTGCCGCCACTCGAGGATGGTAAGCGCCGCAGCAAGCGCGACCGCTACCAGGCCTATGCAGACCGTGCGCTCGAGGCCCTCGATGCCTACTTGGCCACGCGTTCCGACTTGTTTGGAGGCGACCAGTCATAGCCTTTGACCTGTACGACACCGTCGACTCGTTTATCGCCTATATCGCACGCGTCGAGGGACTTTCTCCCAACACGGTGACGGCCTATGGCTCGAGGCTGGAGCGCTTCGCTGCCTGGTGCGAGCGCGAGGATATCGATGCTTTCGCTGCCGACGTGCGCACCATTCGTCGCTATCTTGCCGAGCTTTCGCGTGAGCAGGTGGCTCCCCGAACGCTTGCGGCGCACCTGTCGGCTATTCGATCTCTCTATCGCTGGATGGCTGCCGAGGGGATTGTCGAGGGCGATGCGGTCTCGGCGATCGCATCGCCCAAGCTGCCGCGTGACCTGCCGGGTGTCCTTACGACCCAGCAGGTTGAGGCGCTGCTCAAGACGCCTGATACCTCGACGCCCGCGGGACTGCGCGATGCGGCGATGCTTGAGTTGCTCTATGCCTCGGGTGCCCGCATCTCAGAGCTTGCGGCGCTCAATGTGGAATCCATCTCATGGTCCGAGCGCACGCTGCGCCTGTGGGGCAAGGGAAGCAAGGAGCGCATCGTTCCACTGTATCGTCGTGCGCTCGATGTGACGCGTCTCTATATTGAAGAGGGGAGGCCGGAGTTGCTCGCTCGGGCAAAGCGCCGCGACCTCGCTACCGGGCCGCATCCGCTGCTTATATCGGCGCGCGGCAATCGCATGAGCGCCGCGATGCTCCGGCGGCGGTTCCATACGCTGGCGACGCTCGCCGGCATTCCGGCTGACATCGCCCCGCATGCGATGCGCCATACCTTTGCGACCGACTTGCTCGAGGGCGGTGCGGACCTGCGCTCGGTTCAAGAGCTGCTAGGTCATGCGAGCCTGTCCACAACGCAGATCTACACGCATCTCACACCCGATCGGCTCAAACGTGCCGTGGCTCAAGCCCATCCCCGCGGCGAATAGTGGCTGGGACGTCCCGCGCCGCACTCAGGTGTGTGGTTTTGATTGCGGGTTGGCAGGAAGAGGCATTCCTGCTATCATTCATCGGGTTGCTTCACGGCAACATGTTTTTATCACGCACGCGCGGCTACTTCATACCGTGGTGCCCGGGCTTTGGTAGCACATGTCCGGGTTGGTTTTGGAGGATGACCCCGCGCGGAGGCAAACCACAGGAGGTTTAACATGGCTACCAAGATTAATATCCGCACCCTGCTCGAGGCCGGCTGCCACTTCGGTCACCAGACCCGTCGCTGGAACCCCAAGATGAAGCCGTTCATCTTCGGTGAGCGCAACGGCATCTACATCCTCGACCTCAAGCAGACCATCCTCGACGCCGACCAGGCCTACACCTTCGTCAAGAACGTCGCCAAGGGCGGCAACGTGCTGTTCGTCGGCACCAAGAAGCAGGCTCAGGAGGCCGTCAAGAACGCTGCTGAGCGCGCCAACATGCCTTACATCAACCAGCGTTGGCTCGGCGGCATGCTGACCAACTTCGTCACCATCCGCTCCCGCATCAACCGCATGGAGGAGCTCGAGGCCATGGTCGAGGACGGCCGCATGGCTGTTCTGCCCAAGAAGGAGCAGGCTGTTCTCGGCAAGGAGCTCACCAAGCTCCAGACCAACCTCGGTGGCGCCCGCGACATGAAGGGTCTGCCCCAGGCTCTCTTCGTCATCGACACCAAGCGCGAGGAGAACGCCATCAAGGAGGCTCAGCGCCTGAACATCCCCGTCGTCGCTCTGATCGACACCAACTCCGATCCCGACGAGGTCGAGTACGGTATCCCCTGCAACGATGACGCTATCTCCGCTGTCACCCTTATGTGCGAGCTCATGGCCGACGCCTGCCTCGCTGGCTCCGGCAAGGAGCAGGTCTCCGAGGCCGAGATGGCCGCTGAGCCCAAGGCCGAGTAAATCAGTCCTATTTAAGTCTTTTTCATCTCTTTGAAAGGAACCACAATGGCCCAGATTACTGCCGCTATGGTCAAGCAGCTCCGCGAGATGACCGACTCCCCGATGATGGAGTGCAAGAAGGCTCTCGTCGAGGCTGACGGCGACATGGACGCCGCTGTCGACGTTCTGCGTAAGAACGGCCTTGCCAAGGCTGCCAAGAAGGCTGGCCGTGAGACCAACGAGGGCGCTGTCGCCGCGTTCGTCTCCGAGGATGGCAAGACCGGCGCTCTGCTCGAGCTCTCCTGCGAGACCGACTTCGTTGGCTCTAACGCCAAGTTCACCGGCTTTGCTTCCAAGGTCGCTGAGGTTGTCGCTACCACCGAGCCTGCTGACGTCGACGCTCTGCTCGAGAAGCCGATGGGCGAGGAGACCGTTTCCTCCGAGCTCACCGAGATGATTCACATCATGGGCGAGAACATGAAGATCTCCCGCTTCGCTGCCCGCAAGGCCGAGAACGGCGCGCTCGCTTCTTACATCCACATGGGTGGTAAGATCGGCGTCCTCGTCGAGTTCACCTTCGAGAAGGCTGAGACCGCTCAGGCTGAATCCTTCAAGACCTTCGCTCACGACGTTGCCCTTCAGGTTGCCGCCGTCGCCCCGATCTGCGCTACCCGCGATCAGGTTCCGGCCGAGACCGTCGAGCACGAGAAGCAGATCTACATGGCTCAGGCTGCCGAGTCCGGCAAGCCCGAGGCTATCCAGGAGAAGATGGCTGTCGGCCGTCTGGAGAAGTTCTACAAGCAGTCCGTGCTCACCGAGCAGGAGTTCATCAAGGACAGCTCCCTCACCATCAAGAAGTATGCTGAGCAGGTCTCCAAGGAGCTCGGCGACACCATTACCGTCGTTGCCTTTGACCGTCTGGTCCGTGGCGAGTAAATAAGCTCTTGTAGCTGGTAATGAGCAGGCTGTGGGTTTTACTCACAGCCTGCTTTTTCATGGCTCTTATCAGAGCCTTTGATATCATATTGAGAGTCTAATTAAAGGAGGATCGCTTTGTCCGACATCCGATATAAACGCGTGCTTCTTAAGCTTTCCGGCGAAGCACTGATGGGCGACGGCCAATATGGCATCGACCCTAAGGTTACCGACCATCTTGCCAAGCAGGTCAAGGAGCTGCTCGCCGTTGGCCATGAGGTCGGCGTCGTTGTCGGCGGCGGCAATATTTTCCGCGGCATGGCCGGCGCTGCCGGTGGCATGGAGCGCGCCCAGGCCGACTACATGGGCATGCTGGCAACCGTTATGAACGCGCTTGCCCTGCAGGATGCCTTCGAGCACAACGATGTTCCCTGCCGCGTGATGAGCGCTATCCAGATGAACGAGATCTGTGAGCCTTATATTCGCCGTCGCGCCATCAACCATCTTTCCAAGGGCAACGTTGTCATTTTTGCCGCCGGTTCGGGCAATCCGTACTTTACGACCGACACTGCCGCGGCTCTTCGTGCGTGCGAGATCGGCGCCGAGATTCTGATTAAAGCCACCAAGGTTGACGGCATCTACGACAAGGATCCCGTCAAGTGCGCCGATGCTGTCCGCTTTGACAAGATTACCTATCACGAGGTTCTCGTCCGCGGCCTGCAGGTTATGGATTCTACGGCTACGGCACTTTGCCAGGATAACCGTATGCCGATTTTGGTCCTCAACATCGATGGCGAGGACACCGTCAAGCGCGCGCTTTCGGGTGAGCCCGTCGGCACGCTCGTCTATCAGGAGGATTAAGCATGGCAGAGAACATCACCGCCCATATGGACAAGTCGCTCGAGTCCCTCAAGCATAACTTCTCCAAGGTCCGTACCGGCCGCGCCAATGCCAACATTCTGTCCGACATCACCGTCGATTATTACGGTGTTCCCACGCCGGTCACGCAGGTTGCCGCCGTCAAGACCCCCGAGGCCCACATGCTGCTCATCGAGCCGTGGGACAAGGCACTCATCAATGCTATCGTCAAGGCCATCGGCGCTTCCGATCTGGGTATTACCCCCAACTCCGATGGCACCGTCGTTCGTCTGCCGTTCCCGGCTCCCACCGAGGAGCGTCGTCGCGAGCTCGTCAAGGAGTGCCGCGAGTACGCCGAGCAGGCCAAGGTGTCCATCCGTAACATCCGTCGCGACTTCAACAACAAGCTCGAGCGCGATGAGGAGCTCACCGAGGACGATGTCCGTCGCGAGCAGGCCAAGGTCCAGAAGCACACCGATGAGTATGTCGCCAAGGTCGAGGAGCTTCTGAAGGAAAAAGAAGCCGAGGTCATGGAGATCTAAGGTGCAATACGACGAGCATAAACTGGTCGAGTACTTTGCCGACGCCCCTGCGGGCGTCGGTTTTTCCGACCTTGACCTCAATAACATTCCGCACCATATCTCGTGCATCATGGACGGCAACGGTCGTTGGGCTACGTCGCGCGGTCTTGCTCGCACTGAGGGCCACAAGGCGGGTATCGTCTCCCTTCGCGAGATTATTACCGCCTGCGTGCGTCTGGGCGTCGACGTGCTTTCGGCCTATGCGTTTTCTACCGAAAACTGGAACCGTCCGCAGCACGAGGTCAACGTCTTGATGCACCTGTTTGCCAAGACGTTTATCGACGAGCTGCCGCTTCTGAAGCGCGAAAACGTGCGCGTTGTCTTTTTGGGTGACATTTCCGCGCTGCCCAAGAAGACCCGCGACGTTTTTGAACGCGGTCTTGCCGAGTGCGCCGATCACACCGGTATGACGCTGGCGCTTGCTGTCAACTACGGCGCGCGTTCCGAGATTACCCGCGCTGTCCGTCAGATCGCACTCGACGCTGCTGCCGGTAAGATCGATCCTGGCGCAATTGATGACGACATGGTGGCCTCCCACCTCTATACCGCCGGTCTTCCCGATCCTGAGCTTGTGATTCGCACCTCTGGTGAGCTGCGCCTTTCGAACTATCTGCTGTGGCAGGTGGCTTATTCCGAGTTCTATGTCACCGATACCTATTGGCCTGACTTTGATCGTTGGGGCCTTGTCGACGCCATTTTGGCCTATCAGGGCCGTGACCGTAGGTTTGGTGGACTGAGCAAGACCGAGGAGGCTTAATCGTGTCCGATCGTCCCAAGGCATCTGCTCCCAAGACGCCTGCGCGCAAAGCTACCACTGTGGGAGCGCCCGCAGCGAAGAGCGGCACCGGTTCGTGGCTGTCGGGCTTTATTACCCGTGCCGCCGCCGGTATCGTCTATGCCGTCGTCTTTATCCTGTGCCTGGTTTTGGGTATCGTGCCCACGGCCATCTTTGTTTCCGTCATGAGCGGTCTGTGCTGTTATGAGTTTTTCCGTATGACGAGGCTCGATGGCAAGATGGCTAACGAGCGCATGGGTATCGTTGCCGCCGTACTCTTTCCGCTGTCGGCGTTGGGCGATTCGATGTTACTGAATGCCCTGCTTTTTGCCCTGATGCTCGCTGTGGGTATTTGGTATGTCTGGTCGCCGCGTACCCGCATCTCTGATGTGGCCGTGACGCTCATGGGTCCCATCTACACTGGCTTTATGCTGTCGGCTATCGTGCTGCTGCGCGATGCCGTGCCCGGTTTTGCCGGCGCCCTGCTTTCGGTGGGCGTTTGCGCGTCCCTTTGGGTCTCCGATTCGTTTGCCTACATCGTGGGCAGCCGTATCGGTAAGCACAAGATGGTTCTCAAGATCTCTCCCAAAAAGAGCTGGGAGGGCTTTGTCGGCGGCATCTTGGGTTCGGTTCTCATCTGGCTCATTTTGTGGGCGACGCATTTCTATAAGCTGAGCTTGCCCTATGCGCTGCTGTGCGGCGTGGTCGTGTCCGTCCTGGGCGTTATCGGCGACCTTATCGAGTCGCGCATCAAGCGTGGCGTGGGCGTCAAGGATTCCGGCAACCTTATTCCGGGTCATGGCGGCATGCTCGACCGTAGCGACTCGCTTATCTTTGGTTGCATTACCGCTCAGCTGCTTTTGATGATCGGAGGCGTGCTGTAATGTCCTTCCAAACGACGTATGGCCCCGATGGACGCCTTCGCGTTGCCATCCTGGGTTGTACGGGCTCCATCGGCACCCAGGCACTTGATGTGTGCCGTCAGCATGCCGATCGCCTGCAGGTGACGGCGCTGTCCGTTAACTCTAGTACCTCCGAGCTCGTTGCCGCTGCCCGCGAGTTCTCGGTTCCGGCGGTTGCCGTGGCCGATGTCGCTCATGGCGATGACGCCGTGCTGCAGGAGTTGCCCGAGGGAACGAAGCTCGGCGTTGGCGCGCAGGCGGTTTGCGAGCTCGCGCGTCGCGACGATGTCGACTGCGTGCTCGTCGCTATTGTGGGCGCCGCCGGTCTCGAGGCGAGCCATGCGGCCTTGACCTCAAATAAGCGCCTTGCTCTTGCCAACAAGGAGTCCCTCGTCGTCGGTGGCGACTTGCTTATGCCGTTGGCACAACCGGGCCAGCTTATTCCAGTCGACTCTGAGCACTCCGCCATCTACCAGTGCTATCTGGGGGAGGACCCGCGCGAGGCTCATTGTATTTGGCTCACCTGCTCGGGCGGTCCGTTCTTTGGCCGCACGCGCGACGAGCTCAATCGCGTGACGCGTGCCGATGCCCTCGCACATCCCACGTGGGCCATGGGCGCCAAGATCACCATCGACTCCGCCACCCTGATGAACAAGGGCCTGGAGCGCATTGAGGCCATGCATCTGTTTAACTGCGACCTCGATTTCATTAACGTGGTCGTGCAGCGTCAGTCCAAGATTCACTCTATGGTCGAGTTTGCCGACGGCTCCGTGATGGCGCATCTCGGTGCTTCCGACATGCGTATTCCCATCCAGTTCGCGTTCTCGTATCCCGAGCGTTGGGATACCCCGGCGCCTCGTATCGATTTCCGCGAGCTGGGGAAGCTCACGTTTGATGCTGCCGACATGGATACCTTCCGCTGTCTGGCACTGGCCGAACGTGCCGGCAAGACGGGTGGCACCATGCCGTGCGTGCTGAATGCCGCCAACGAAGTTGCCGTCGATGCCTTCCTGCACGATGGCTGCAGCTTTACCGATATCGATCGCATTGTGGAATCCTGCATGGATGCCCACGATATGCAGGCGGTCGATTCGTTTGAGCAGCTTCGCGACATCGATGCGTGGGCGCGTGAAAAGGCTGCGCAGGTGCTCGCCGCAACCCGTTCCTAACCCATAAGGATTGCTTTTTCGTTTTATGGATACTGTTCTGAGCGTTCTCTCATCGGTCTTTTGGGGCCTGCTGATGCTTTCCGTCCTCGTGTTTTTGCACGAGGGCGGCCACTTTTTGGCGGCGCGTGCCTGCGGCGTCCGTGTGACCGAGTTCTTTTTGGGCCTGCCGTGCCGCTTTGACATCCATTACACGTCGCGTCGCATTGGAACCAAGTTTGGCGTGACCCCGCTGCTGCTGGGTGGCTACGCTGCCATCTGCGGTATGGATCCGACCGACGTCTCGTGTGCCGATCGCGTGCTCGCGGCTATCTATCGTCATGGTCGCGTGACCGTGGCCGACCTTGCTGTCGAGCTTGAGCTATCCGAGGAGGTTGTGCTCGAGGCATGCGCCTTGCTCTTGGGTTGGGGCTCTATCGCGCCTTGGTATGAGGAAGGGGAGAAGCCCTCGCCGAGCTACTATCCCACCAAGTATCAGACGCTG
>ERZ780226.3213-NODE-3213-length-10259-cov-4.822129_pt1 | contig 10259 bp, 10 predicted proteins | sample MGYA00511165_ERZ780226 | MGnify/ENA primary metagenome ERZ780226 (study PRJEB29588, sample SAMEA2152373) | human gut metagenome | biome: human gut; feature: human-associated habitat; material: faeces | place: Denmark | collected 2008/2010 ...
CGATGTTCAAGCCACTTTTTCAAGTCAATAGTTATAACAAACGCCTGCGCAGGAGCAAATCGCTGCACTGCGAATCACTATTAGATTTTTTTAATCGGCGCGGTTTAGCCGCTTTATCGAAGCCTGTCGATTACTTAATGATAGTGCCCATTGTGTTAGGTGCCATACCTGCGGCATTTGCCTCGTCTGTATCAATATGCATTGCAAGAGCATAGTTGTCTGAAACACGGCAAACAACATCGCCGAAAACGAGGTTTCTTTCGTTTGATGTCGGAATTTCGACAGAAACGATTTGGCCGTTTTGGATACCAAGCTCCTCGGCATCCTTTGTTGTAGCGTGAATGTGGCGCTTTGCGGCAATAACACCGTAAGGAATTTCAACCTCGCCTGCAGGTCCTACAAGTTTGCATGTGCCTGAGCCTTTAACATCGCCCGACTCTCTTACCGGAGCGGTAACGCCAATTGAACGGGCGTCTGTAAGTGAAAGTTCAACCTGTGTGTCCTTTCTTACGGGACCGAGGATTGAAACTCTCGGGAACTCACCCTTAGGACCGATAACTCTTACTCTCTCCTCACAAGCGAACTGACCCGGTTGTGACAGCATCTTTTTAACTGTAAGCTCATAACCTTTGCCGAAAAGTGTTTCCAAATCTGCCTGTGAAACATGAACATGACGGGCAGAAATTTCAACCAATACCTGATTTGCCATTTTAAAAATCCTCCAAAATTAAAAAAATATATTTTTCATTGATATTTTATAACACTTTTAATTGTATTTCAACCATAAATTTGTTATTATATAGGTAAATTAAGTTTGAGGTGAAAATATGACGCTTGACCAACTTGAAACCGAATGTCAATCCTGCACAAAATGCGGACTTTGCGAGGGCAGAACAAATCTTGTTTTCGGCGTGGGCAAAAAGGACGCCGACATTATGCTTATCGGTGAAGGCCCCGGTGAAAACGAGGATTTGCAGGGTGAGCCGTTTGTCGGCCGCTCGGGCAAGTTGCTTGACAAGTTTCTTGAAAGCATTGATTTAAGCAGGGAAAAAAATGTGTATATCGCAAACATGGTGAAGTGCCGTCCGCCGAAAAACAGGGACCCAAAACCCGAGGAGCAGGAAATGTGCATCAATTGGCTTCGCGAGCAGTTTAAAATCATCCGACCGAAAATCATAATCTGCGTAGGCAGAATTTCGGCGCAAAAGCTGATTTCGCCCGATTTCAAGGTGACGAAACAGCACGGCGACTTTATCGAGAAAAACGGCGTTTTGATGATGGGCACATATCACCCTGCCGCAATTTTGCGCAACCCCAACAACAAGGAGGCGGCGTTTGCGGATTGGCTTAAGGTCAGAGATAAAATCAAAGAACTTAATATTGAAATATAAACGTAAGGACAAATATAAAAAATGAGTAAAAACTTAATCATCGGTCAGTCCGGCGGACCGACAGCTGTTATCAACTCAAGCCTTGCCGGTGCAATCGACTATGCACTCGGTTGTGACGAAATCGGCAGCGTTTACGGAATGATAAACGGAATCGAGGGCTTTCTTGATGAAAATATAATGAATTTGAGCAATATGTTTGAGCATATGCCGTATGAACTAAACAGACTTAAACTGACACCGGCAATGTTCCTCGGCTCGTGCCGTTTGAGTCCCACTCTATGCCTGTCTAAGCTGTCGGGCAATGAGGAAGAACTTGCAAAGGTTGTATCCATTATGCAAAAATACGATATAGGATATTTTATCTATATCGGCGGCAACGATTCAATGGACACGGTCAAAAAACTATCTGACTACACAACATCACATGCCATCGACATAAAAATCGTAGGCGTGCCCAAAACAATCGACAACGATTTAAACGGCATTGACCACTCGCCCGGATTCGGCAGTGCGGCAAAATACATCGCATCATGTGTGCGCGAGGTTGCATACGATACAAGCATTTACAGCATCAAGAGCGTGCACATTATAGAGGCTATGGGCAGAAACGCAGGCTGGCTGACCGCCGCATCATGTCTTGCAAGGCAAGAAGATATGGTGGCACCGCACCTTATTTATCTGCCGGAGGTTGATTTCAGCGTTGAACAATTCGTAAGCGATGTTAAGGCAAAGCTTGAGGAATACAACTCTATCATTGTTGTTGTCAGCGAGGGAATACACGACAAAGACGGAAATTATATCAGCGCACAGCACTCGAAGGTTGACGAATTCGGTCACGCTCAATTGAGCGGAACAGGCGCATATCTTAAATCCGTAATTGAAAAAGAAATCGGATGTAAGGTCAGAGCACTTGAGCCGAGCGTTATCCAAAGAAGCGCCGGCCACATTTCATCTCTCACAGATGTTGAGGAGGCATTTAACCTCGGAACGATTGCCGTAAGGGCGGCTGTTTCAGGCAAAAGCGGCGTATTTTCAACATTGCGCAGAATTTCCGACAAGCCGTACAGTGTTGAGTATTCGACAGAAAATGTCGCCGTTGTCGCAAACACGGAAAAGCTTGTGCCGAGGAGTTGGATTAACCCCGAGGGCAACGATGTTACGCAGGATATGGTGGATTATTTAAGACCGCTTATTGAGGGCGTTGTTCAAACACCGTACAGAAACGGATTGCCCGATTATATCGACGTTCGCCACCTTGATGTGAGAAAACAGAAATACAGCGATTAGTTTCGCAGTATATATAAACAAAACAAAAATATATTTGAGGAGTTTTACATTATGAAAAAATGTCCAAATTGCAATTTGTATTATGATGACAGTGCAAATGTTTGCTCTGCATGCAACGGTGCATTGGTAGACGCCAATGCCGCACCGCAGGCACAGCCTGCACAGCAATATGAGGCACAGCCTGCACAACAGTATGAGGCACCGCAATATGAGGCACCAAGCGAGCCGGCACAGTATTATGCGCCGCAACCGACACAACCGACACAGCCGGCATATGACTATTCACAGCAGCAGGCGCAGGCTCAACCGCAATATCAACAACAATATTATCAGCCACAGCAACAACAGCAATACTATCAGCCGCAGAATGTTGCACCGAGCTATGACAACACATCAAAGCCGGTTACAGTCGGCAAATGGGTAGGTCTTTTGATTCTTTCGGCAATTCCGGTTGTAAACATTATTTGCTGGATTGTTTGGCTTTGCAGCAGCACAACAAACAAGAGTATCAAAAACTTCCTTGTTGCTGAAATTGTCGTTTACGCAATTTGCATAGGAGTTGGTGTTCTTGTTTCGGTTTTGTTAGCCTCACTCGGAGTTTTGGCAGGAAGCAGTTTTCCCGATTTTAATGAAGTGATGATAGGAATGTTGTTTTAAGTACATAATTAATATCTAAAAATCAAAGGGAGGCAATACCTCCCTTTTTGTGTGCAAAAATGTTTAAAATAGGTCGAAAAATGCCGAGGTGAATACATTTTGCCTCCGGTTTGTCGTTTTGCAATCGGGCGAACACAGTTCGCACGCTGTAAAGGGAACAAAGACAAACTCCGACCGTTTATAAGAAAAAATCCCGAGGGCGATGCTCTCGGGATTTATATATAATGTATGATTATGCTCTGTGGATAATTGCTTCTCTTTCAGGGCCGTTTGAAACCATTGTAATCTTATGGCCAAGCTCGCCCTCAATGAATTCAACATAATTCTTTGCCTCCTGCGGAAGGTCATCGTAATTTTTGATGCCTCTGATGTCGCAGTGCCAGCCCTTGAGGGTTTTGAAAACAGGTTTTGCTTTTTTGAGAACATGAGTTGTCGGGAAATCCTTTGTTATTTCGCCGTCAATATCATAAGCTGTGCAAACCTTGATTTCGTCAAGATATGAAAGACAGTCGAGAGCCGTCATTACAACCTGGGTTGCACCCTGACACTCAATACCGTATTTTGATGCAACGCAGTCAAACCAACCGACTCTTCTCGGTCTGCCTGTTGTTGCGCCGAACTCGCCCTTGTCTCCGCCGTGAATACGAAGTTCTTGTGCCTCATCGCCGAAAATCTCGGAAACAAACTCGCCTGCACCAACTGCCGACGAATATGCCTTTGTAACAACAACAATATCCTCGATTTTGTGAGGCGGAATGCCTGCGCCTACTGCACCGTAGCCTGCAAGAGTTGAGGAAGATGTAACCATAGGATAAATGCCGAAATCAGGGTCTTTAAGTGTGCCAAGCTGACCCTCGAGGAGAATGTTTTTGCCCTCCTTGATGGCATCGGCGATATACTTGTGAGTATCGCAAACATAAGGAGCGATTTTTTCCTTATATTCCATACAGGTATTGAAAAGCTCGTCCTCGTCAAGAAGCGGCTTGTTGTAAACATATTTGAGGGTGAGATTTTTGAGTGTGCAGATATTTTTAAGCTTTGCACGGAGTGTTTCATCATCAAAAAGCTCGTTTACCTGAATACCGATTTTTGAATATTTATCCGAGAAGAACGGAGCAATGCCGCTTTTTGTCGAGCCAAATGCGTTTTTGCCGAGTCTTTCCTCCTCGTATGTATCAAGAAGAATATGATAAGGCATAAGGATTTGTGCTCTCTCGCTGACCAAAAGGTGCGGATTGAGTCCTGCCTTTTTAACATCGTCAAGCTCCTTGATGAACTTGTTAATATCCAATGCAACGCCATTGCCGATAATGCAGGTTACGTGGTCGTAGCAAACACCCGACGGCATAAGGTGCAATGCAAATCTGCCGTGCTCATTAATAATAGTGTGTCCTGCGTTGGCACCGCCCTGAAAACGAACGACAATATCGCTTTGTTCAGCGAACATATCGGTGACTTTACCTTTACCCTCGTCGCCCCAGTTAGCGCCTACAATTGCTCTTACCATAATTTATAATCTCCTTTGATATGGTTTTTTATTAATTAATCAGCGGAATTATTTTTTGATTTTTCCGCTTTTATTTTTGCTGTATTTAACTTTGCTGACTGCAACTTTTTTGGCTTTTTTCGTTTTATAAATGCCATATTTTTTGTTGGAAGTGATTTTTGTTGATTTTACACTTCCGCCTGCGCCGCTTGTAAAATAAATTCCGTTGCCCTTGTTTGATGAAACCGTGCAGGATGAAATTGCGGTTGAGGATTTGTTGTTGCAGTAAATACCGTCCTTTTTATTTGACGATACAGTGCATTTTGCGACGGTGACTCTGCTTTTCTTGCTTGAATAAATTCCGTAACCGGAGTTTTTGGAGCTTGTGACGTAAGTCAACTTGCCCTTTGATTTGCTGAAAGCAACGCCGTGCTCGCCGTTTGCGCTGATTTTGTCGCCGCTCATTGTGTTTGCGGCGGTGGTGTCCTTAAAATAAACACCCTTGTATTTATTTTTTGAAACGGTGTTTTTTGAAAACGCCGCTTTTGACGAATTTCGAACATAAACGCCGTGCTCACCACTGTATGACACCTTGTTTTTGCTCAACGATGCCGAAGATTTTTTATCAAGCAAAACACAGCTCTTTTTGAATTTTGTAACCGTGTTTGATGTGAGCTTTGCACCGCTTGTGCCGGTGAGATTGATTCCGTTGCCGCTGTAAGAAAGATTGTTGCCGTTTATGCTGTTTGACGAAACGGTCGGTGACGAGCAATAATCCGCACGAAACGCGTGTACGGTATCTTTAACGGCAGTGTTTTTCGCCAAGGTGATTTTGTTTGACGAAACCTTTGTGCCGACAGAGCCGTTCAGCCAAATACCGTAGCCGGTATAGCCAACGGTGACGGTGTTTGACGAGACAGTAACATTGTATGCCCTGTAATCGCCTGCCTTGATAACACGCTGTTTACCGGTTGAATCCTTATCGCTCGGTAAATTTGAATTTTTTGAAACATTCACACCGTAAATTTTAATGCCGTACGGAACAACATTAAAACATTTGTCGGGTGATTTTTTTGTCGAAATAACATTGTTGCAGATTTTTGTCGCCGGGTCGCGCGTGATGCCGTCCTTATAATGATAGGTGTTGGCAAAATTCTGATTCACCGTGCGATAAAAAATGCCTGCGCCGCAGTTGTTGATTTTGTTGTAGCTGATGTCGCAATTTATAATTCCGACTGCGGTAACGGCGTAGCCGTCAACATAGTTGAAGGTGTTGTTTTTCACAACAAAGCCGTTCATATAATTTCCCGTTTGCGAGCTGTGAGAGCCTACGCCGCGGTTAACCTTGTTAAAACGGCAATTGGTGATTTTGATGTTTTTGTTTGCCGTGCCGTCATATGACGCCGCAGGCAAGCCCGAATAGTGGCGCTTGTCAAGAATGTCAAGCTGGACAGCCTCGTTGTTTGCGGTGTTGCCGGAGGAGCGATAGCTGTTTTCAAATGTGCAATTGTCAACGGTGACATTGCGACAGCCGGCAATCGAAATATGGTGGCTGTTGCGGCAATTTTTTAATGTTGTGCCGCTGACCTTGAAATTATCCGTATGATGAATTGCCCAAATTCCGCCTGCGTTTGATTCGATTGACGCGGCATTTGCGTCAAATGTGCCGCCGATGACTGTTATGTTTTTATAATAATCGTAGCCCTTGCTGACATCATCAGCCAAGCCGGTTTTGAGCATTGTTGCGCCCGAAAAGCCGTTTGCTTTTATGAATGTGACACCGGTGAGGTCAAAATTTGTGTTTGAATAAATATTAAGCCCTCTTGTCAGTTCATAGGTGCCCGGCTCAACCTTAACGGTGAAGCGATTTTCGGGTGTTGCGCTCAATCCCGCCTGCTTTAATGCGGCACGCAAATCCTCTGTAATATCGCTTGAATCAGCTGAAACGGTTATTTGATTATCCTCCTGCGCAAACGATGCAACAGGTGTGCAAAACAGCACGCTTGCCGCCATAACAGCACAGAGAAAAAGCGAAAATATTTTTTTCATTAAATCACAAGCCTTTTCAAAATGAACCGGGGTGAATATCTTATCAGTGGTGGAAAAGACGGATGCCTGTCATCGCCATTGCAATGCCGTGCTCGTCACAGCAATCGATAACATTTTGGTCTCTTACCGAGCCGCCCGGCTGAGCGATATATTTAACGCCCGATTTAACGGCACGCTCGATATTATCCTCAAACGGGAAGAAAGCGTCGCTTCCGAGAGCAACATTGTCCATTTTCTCATGCCATTGAGCTTTTTCTTCGGCTGTGAACGGCTGTGGCTTTTCGGTGAAATATCTCTGCCATACGCCGTCCTTCAAAAGTTCCTCATAATCGTTGCTGATATAAAGGTCGATAGCGTTGTCGGCATCGCACTTGCGAATACCGTCGATAAACGGAAGACTCAAAACCTTTTCGTTTCTTCTCAGCCAAAGCATATCTGCCTTGTCACCTGCCATTCTTGTGCAGAGGATTCGGCTTTGCTGACCTGCGCCGACGCCGAGGGTTTGACCGCCCTTTGCATAAACAACGGAGTTGGACTGAGTATATTTTAAAGTAATCATTGATATGAGAAGGTCGATTTTTGCAATTTGCGGAATTTCCTTGACCTTTGTCGGCATATCGTCAAACAAATCCATTGTGATTTTGGCGTTGTTGCGCTTTTGCTCAAACTTGATACCGAAAACCTGCTTTGTTTCGATTTCATCGGGAGCATAGTCGGGGTCCATTTTAATAACAAGGAAATTGCCGCGGCGCTTTGATTTAAGGAGCTCAAGCGCCTCGTCTGTATATCCGGGAGCAATGATACCGTCGGAAACCTCTTTTTGGAGGAATTTTGCAACGGAAATGTCACAAACATCGGAAAGAGCCGCAAAATCGCCGAAAGATGACTGTCTGTCACAACTTCTTGCTCTGACATAAGCTTGGGCAATCGGTGAAAGCTCGAGCCCGTCGGGAACCATACAAACCTTTCTGTCAACCTCGTCGAGCGGTTGAGCAACTGCCGCACCTGCCGGTGAAACATGCTTAAAGCTTGCGGCTGACGGCAAACCGGTAGCCTCTTTAAGCTCCTTAACAAGCTGCCAGCTGTTAAACGCGTCAAGCAGATTAATATATCCTGCCGCGCCGTTGAGAATTTCAAACGGAAGTTCCCTACCATCCATATGAATCCTTGCCGGATTTTGATTTGGGTTGCAACCGTATTTCAATTTGTACTCTGTCATATCAATGCTCCTTAATTACTATATTATAAATACACAGTACATTTTACAATACTTCATTGAAAAAAGCAAGACACAGTGATACAATAAATGCAGAATAATGCAGGCAGGTGGCAAAATGAAGGGTTTTTTGGCAATAAATAACTTTTTACACGGCGAAAAGTATGATATTTTGCACAACTCTCTTGTTAAAAGTGCAAAAAACTTTGGCTGTGAGCTTAAAACTAAAACAAACCAAGAACTGATTTTTGAAAGCGAAACGCCCGATTTTGTGCTTTTTTGGGACAAGGACACAAATGTTGCGAGAATGCTTGAAAATAAAGGCGTGCCTGTTTTCAACAGCGCAAAATCAATTGCGCTTTGTGACGACAAGGCAAAAACATATATTGCGCTTGACGGAAAAGTAAAACAGCCAAAAACGATTATTGCGCCGATGTCTTTTTTCAAAGCCGATTACGGCGAATTTGTCGATTCTGCGGCGCTGATTTTGAAATATCCGCTTGTGTTTAAAGAATGCTTCGGCTCGTTTGGGCAGCAGGTGTATTTGTGCGAAAACAGAGTCGATGTGATGTCGCATATAACGGAAAAACCGTTTATTCTTCAAGAATTTATCACCGAGGCAAACGGCAGTGATGTGAGAATAGAGGTTGTTGACGGCAAATGCGTTGCCGCAATGAAAAGGACAAACAAAAACGATTTTCGCTCAAACATAACAAACGGCGGAACAGCCGAAATATACGCACCGAGCGATGAGGAAAAGGCACTTGCCGTAAAGGCGTGCGACATTTTGGGGCTGACATTCGGCGGTGTTGATATAATCGGCGGCGACTCCGTTTGCGAGGTCAATTCCAACGCGCACATAATCAATCTGAAAGAGTGCACGGGCATTGACATTGCACCGATGATTTTTGAGGCAATCGAAAAAAGGATAAACAAATAATATGAGAAACGAATTAAAGCCGATTTTAATTTATCCGCCCGAGGAGGCACGGCGCAACAGTTTTGTTGTCGAAAAAATCGAGTGTGAACTCGGCGCAAAGCTGAAATCCCCCGATTACCGCGGCGATGCGCTTTATGTAATCAACCGCACAAACGATTACAAAATCGCCGAATATTACGAGCAAAGGGGCGTGCGCGTTTTCAATCCCTCTGCCCTGTCAAAAATCGCAAATGACAAACAGCTTTGCTATGATTTTATGGAGAAAAACGGCATTGAAATTATGCCCACGCACTACAAAAATCCGCCGTTTGTGAAAAAACCACGCGACGGTCACGGCGGAGCAGGCGTTGTTTGGTGTGACAGCGCCGAGGATTATGACGAAAACGCCGTGTGCCAAATGCCTGCGAGCGACACAGGCAAAGATTTGCGCGTTTGGATAATCGACAACAAGATAATCACGGCGATTTTGCGAGAGAGCAAAACGGATTTTCGCTCGAACTACTGCCTCGGCGGCAGAGCGACGCCGTATAACCTATCGAATGAAGAAATCGAAAAAATAAAAAAAATAACCGCCCTGATTAAAGGCGATTATTATGCGATAGATTTTGTTTTCAACAACTCAAAAATCGTTTTCAACGAGATTGAGGACACGGTGGGCGCAAGAATGGTGTATGACAAAACGGATATTGACATTATTCACCTTTTTTGCGAGCACATAAAAAATCAGAATATAAAATAGCAAACGCAGGCATAAACAGTGCTGAGCATAACGAGTATGTTTGCCGCCGCATTTGTTTTGCCGGCAATCATTCTGACGATGATGCCAACAGCGGCAAGCAAAAGACCGCACCACGCAACTATTGTTTTAACACTTTCACCCGCAGGTATTGCTGTGGCGTTGATAAAGGTTGCAAGACTTGCAAGCGCAACGGCAAGCCAAAAGAAAATGATATGCACCGTTTCGTCGCCCTTTGGCTTGAACATAAAAATTGATGTGATGATAAACGAAAAAGCTATCACGCCGTATAATATCAAAAGCGGTTGAATTGCCATGACTGCACACTCCGAAAATATTTTGTGTAATAATTATACTATAACAGATTAATTTCGTCAAATAATGCCGATATTTATAAATTAAATGGCAATAAAAAAACCTGCTCTGAGAGCAGGTTTTGCAATGGTGACCCGGACGAGAATCGAACTCGTGTTACCGCCGTGAAAGGGCGGTGTCTT
>ERZ780226.3218-NODE-3218-length-10248-cov-9.562150_pt1 | contig 10248 bp, 8 predicted proteins | sample MGYA00511165_ERZ780226 | MGnify/ENA primary metagenome ERZ780226 (study PRJEB29588, sample SAMEA2152373) | human gut metagenome | biome: human gut; feature: human-associated habitat; material: faeces | place: Denmark | collected 2008/2010 ...
TCCGCATGGTCTAAGCCATACGGAGGATTAACTGTTTTACGGACACCCGTCTATGCCGGGGGTTAGTTTTTCGACAGACTTATGCTTAGCTTTGCCAGGCTTTTTCTACAGTTTCAAGGCCGCCCGACGGGCGGCCTGTTTCTCCTATAGCTGCATCATTTTGGCGTTGAGGCTGCCGCACTCGGCGGTCAATATGGCGAAGGTGCGGGGCGCGCCGCCCCGGGGACAGGAGGGGCTGCCGGGGTTGATTATGTACAGCTTACCGTCATAGTCCAGCTTCGGGATATGTGTGTGGCCGTACAGCGCAACGTTGCAGCCAAGCTCCTCCGCACGGTAAGCGAGCCGGTCGGTACCTGCAGTAACGCCGTAATAGTGGCCATGAGCGGCGAATATCTCCGTACCGTCAAGGCTTATGCGAAGCTCTTTTTCACCGCCGAAATCGCAGTTGCCCGCCACGGAATAGACAGGCGTTCCGTCCTTTCCGAAAGCCTCCGCGTCGCGGGTATTGTCGCCCAGGTGTATCCATGCGTCCACCCTGCCCGCCTGCTCTATGACACGTCTTATGGCGTATGAATCGCCGTGGGTATCGCTTACTATGCCTATGCGCATCACTTTTCCGCTCTCAGCTTGTCGCATAGGGATTCGAGCGCGCGCCTTCTGTGGCTGACGGAGTTTTTCTCCTCAGGCGTTAGCTGTGCGAAGGATTTCTTCAGCGGCTCATAATAGAACAGAGGGTCGTAGCCGAAGCCGTTTTCGCCTTGTGGGGAGTGGAGTATGACCCCCTCCACGCTGCCATTGGCGGTAACGGCAGGCATTCCCCTGCGTATGAGCGCAACAGAGGTGTGGAACTGCGCGGTGCGTTTTTCGCCGGGTACGTCCTTGAGTGCGTCGAGGAGCTTCGCATTGTTGGCGGCGTCATCGTGGCCCTCGCCTGCGTAGCGCGCGCTGTAAACGCCGGGAGCGCCGCCCAGGGCGTCAACCATCAGGCCGCTGTCGTCCGACAGTACTGCATCCGCATCGGCAACGGCAAACACCTCTCTGGCCTTCTTGAGAGCATTGCCCTCGAAGGTGTTCGCGTCCTCAACCACGTCCATATCTATGCCCGCTTCCCTGAGGGAGAGTATCTCGTCATAAAAGCAACCTAAAATGGCCTTTATTTCGGATACCTTATGGGCGTTGTTGGAGGCGATTATAAGCTTCATATATATTTCTCCTTTGTACGGCAAAATTCAATACGGCTATTTTACCACAGCGCCCGCGGCATTTCCATATTTATCGCCACTCGTTCACGTATACGGGTACAGACACGGCGGAGGTATGCATACTGTACTCCTTTCCTTCCACAGTTATGTCAACGCCATATACCTGATCGAACTGATTGGCGCAGAGATACAGGCAGTCCCTTGCCGCATCCAGCATACCCTCGGTATCAGCGACTTTCTCGAAGTCCTTCGTCAGGTCAACGCAGGCTATTCCGTCCTTTATGTATGCGCTTATGAGCTCTGTTCCCGCCGGGAAGCAGTTTATAAGCCCCTCATCCTTAGGCCCGGCTATCTCCTCCTGCACAGCCCCGGAAAATGAAGGCGCAGTGTCCGTATACCGTGTCACAGGGATATTCAGGCTGGCAGCTGAATTAGGGAAGTACAGCGTAAAGGCGTGGGCTTCGCCTGAAACCGGCACCTCCCCGTCCTCAATATTCAACGCAAAGCTCTCCATGGGTTTGGATATGTCAGTGCCATTGGAGAGGGTCTTTTTCTCCTTGCCGTCGATGGTTATGCTGACGTTGTTTATGGAGGGGAACTCAGTCAGCGTGTTCACTATTGCAACCACCATGGCCTGCTCCTGCTCCTCAGTCTGTTGACCGATGTCAGTCAGGTCTACCCGGGCGCTGCCTCCCTCGCCTATGCGTAGAGTGCATTCCGTTCCCTCGGGTATTACCGTCTTCAAGCCCATCATGGCGGCGCTTTTATCGTTGTCGATGCCAGATACGAGGTAGCTCAGCGTCGCCCTGCCTATTCCCTCCTCCCAGGGTATGCTCTTCATAACAGGCACTATGAATCCGTCCTCCGTGGCGTAGTACAGAGTGGTTCGCCGGTAGCCGCTGTCCGTATCGGCCTCGGGTTCGGCGGGTTCCTCCGCCTTTTTGCAGGACGCCATCATAAGCGCCGTAAGCAGCGCCAGAATCAATATAAATAATCGCTTCATTCTCATGCCCTCCGGCTTATTAGTCATATATAAGCTATTCGCCTTCGGCGCATAAAATAACGAAAAAAGCGGCCCGTCTGCCGCTTTTTGCCGTTACTGCTTCTGTATTATAGCTTTGACCTCAATTGGGTCCGGGGTCACATAGGCCGTTTTGTTTGTGGTGTATATCACCATACCGGGCTTTGCGCCGGAGGGTTTCCTTACGAACCGCCGCTCGGTATAGTCTACAGGTACGTTTTCGCTGCCCCTGCCCCTGCTGTAGTAGGCCGCCAGCAGGGCTCCCTGATACAGCGTGCTCCTGGGCGGATTTTCTGCCCGTATTATCACGTGTGAGCCGGGTATATCCTTTGTATGCAGCCATGTGTCCTTTGGCCCTGCAAACTTAAGTGTAAGTGCATCGTTCTGCCTGTTGTTCTTGCCCACGTATATCTCTATGCCGTCCGACGATACAAAGCACATGGGCTTTGAAGGAGGCAGCTTCTGGCCCTTCCTGCCGTCCTTGGGTCTCTTTATATACCCCTCGTTCATCAGCTCATCGGAAAGCTCCTTAAGTTCGCTGTCACCGGTACACTTGTCCAGATTGTAAAGCTGTCCCTCCAGATAGTTCAGCTCCTCCAGCGCCCTTTCCCGCTGCTGCGCCGCCATATCCCGGGCTGCCTTGGCCTTCTGGTATTTTTTATAATACTTTTGCGCGTTGTCGTTTATTGAATACCTTGCGTCCAGAGGTATTCTTACGTTTTCCGGCGGGTCTGTGTAGTAGTTCTGCACTACGGCCTCCGAGGAGCCGGAGATTATCCTGTATGCGTTCGCTATGAGCAGCTCGCCGAACAATTTAAGCTTTTCAATATCGCCCTCGGAAGCTATGGCGTCGTCATACAAAGCGATCTTCTTGTTGCAGCGCTCTATATTGTTTTGCAGTATCTTCCTTATGCCGGCGCCGTGGCGGCGCATACGCTGGAGATTATCGGTTTCAGCGTAAAAGCGGTCCAGCGCCTCGCTCATAGTCGGTGCCGGTCTGTATTCTCCCTCCTTTGGTACAAACGGCAGCACGCCCTCCGGTTCGCCAACGTCATTAAGCGTAACACAGGGCGTGACATCGCCTTGCGAAAGGCGGCGGTAAAAGCTGTGCAGGTATTCCGCAAGCTCCCTGCGCTCCTCCGGGCTCAGCTCGCCGCAGCCGCGCTTATCCGTGGCATTCTCGCAAAGCTTTGCCGCCATTTTAGGCGAAAGGCCGAAAAACGCGTTTGAAAGCGCTTTGTCGATCCTGATACCCTCTGCCTCTGCTATGACTGTCTCAAAGTCTTCGGCAGAGGCCTTTGTTGGGTCGGCCTTATCCTGTGCCGGCGGCATTTCGTACTTCTGCCCCGGCAGAACTGTACGCACATTTGACATTCCTATGCCGATACGCTTTATTGCATCAACGACTATGCCCTGCTCGTTTATGAGAATTATATTGGAGTATTTGCCCATTATCTCGGCACAGAGCACGAAGGTAACGGTATCTCCCAAGTCGTTCTGTGCCTCGATGCCTATGTTCACTATCCTGTCAAGGTTTGGCTGCTCTACATACACTATGCGCCCACCTGCGAGGCGCTTCCTCAGCAGCATACAAAAGGCCGGCGCGTCTATGGGGTTTTCCTTTTTGACATTCGTGAGCTGCATTCTGCAATGCTCCGGCGACGCGCTTATGAGCAGCCTGAGGTTTTCGCCGCCGCAGCGCAGGCTAACTGCAAGCTCGTCCTTTTCGGGCTGCTGTATCTTGTCTATCCTGCCGCCAACTATGCGCCTGCACTCCGCCACGGATGCGGCGAGATTAAGTCCGTCCATTGCCATAGTAAAATAAGTTATCTCCTGTAAATTTTAAACGGCTTAAAGCAGTTCAATGGATGAGCAGGATACCTCATGGGCCGTCCTGTCCTGTACTGTGCCGTCACTGAGCTGCTTCTGGTACCGCCTGCTCTGTATCCTGCCCTGAATGTACAGCCTGCTGCCCACCGGCAGCTCGCTCACGGTGCGGGCGTTCCTGCCCCATGCTATGCAGGGCAGATAGTCAGATTTATTGAAGGAGCGGTTGCAGGCTATGAGCATGTCGCCTATCTCCCGCAGGAAGGGCGTAGTCCTGAACACCGCAGGCTTGCAAAGATATCCTGAAAGCGACACCTCGTTTTGAGGCATATCCTCCTCGCCCAGAGGTTCTATACCCTTGGCGAACACCGTAACGCAAAGATGGGTACCCTGCTCCGTATGCCTGTTATATGTCCTCAGCTGTCCCCATACCGATAACCGCTCGCCTTCGTTTGGCATGAAGGCGAGATTGCGGCCCGGTATCGTCAGCGGGACGTGATCCATGGTACCGCTAAGCCGCGGCACAAGCAGCTCCGCGCTGTAAAAATCCTCCCCGTAAAGGCTGTGGCTGAGCTCCGGCGCGCTGCCAAGCGTACCGCTTACAAATACCGCGTTTTCATCATTGGATACTCTCATACTTACTCCTGACACTTATTTGATATGTGTTCGTATATAAGTATTCGGTATCCACCGGGTTTTATGATTTAATTTTCTTTGCGCCAATAACTATATCGTCCAGCAGCGCCATGACTGTAAGCATACCCTTGCCGGGCCGCTGCTCGATGAATACCGTCTCGGTGTTCACTACCGTCTCCTCGCCGTGGAACTGGCGTATGACTATATCATAGGGCTCCTTTACGTAAAGCGCCGCAGCGATGGCAGTGCCGTTTGAGCCGTTCTTCTTGAAGTCGAAGGTCTTCAGGCCCTTGCCGTTCCTGCCCTGTATCTCGTAATCGAAGACCAGGCTGCGCTTTGCGTAGCCCCTGTCGGATATGGTAAGTATCTCGCCCTCGTCAGCTATCTGCGCGGCGAATATAACCCTGTCCCCCTCGTCCAGCTTCATGCACTTCACTCCGCCCGCGCCCTTGCCCATTACGGGAACGGTATCTGTCGCGAAGCGTATGCTCATTCCGCCCTTGCTTACCATGATAACGGTGCCTGCGGTCTCGTCCTGTTTTTCTACGGCTATAACCCTGTCGTCGTCCTTAAGGGCTATGGCGGCCGTCTTCTTTGTGCGGAGGTCAAATTCCTTTCCCTCTGTACGTTTTGCGTTGCCGAGGGCTGTAAAGAACACAAGCGTGTCGCCCTTTACCTCATCGAAGCATGCGACTATCTCCTCGTCCTTTTCGAGCTGTACCAGCGAATTAAGGTTTGTAGCCTTGGCGGTAAGCCTTGCTTCCGGCAGTTCGTCCACTCCGATTATCAGGCAGTTGCCGTGGCTGGTAAAGAACCTCAGCCGCCTGTCCGTCTGGGTCTCCATTATAAATACCGGCTTTTCGGAGACGATGGACTCGGCTGTAAAATTGCGCTTGGGCAGGCGGCGTATCTTGCCGCCCTCAAGCAGCGCCACTATGGCGTCATCCACCACTATCATGTCCTCACGGGACACGACTATCTCCTCCTCGCCCTGTATCAGCCTTGTACGGCGTGGTACGGCATATTTTTCTTTTATGGCCAGCATCTCGCGGCGTATGACCGCCCTGAGCTTTTCCTCGGATGAAAGTATGCCCTTGTATTCCTTTATTAGCCTGCCTACCTCCCTGTATTCCTTTTCTATGGCCAGTCTTTCCAGGTTGGTCAGCCTTTGGAGCCTGAGGTCAAGTATGGCCTGAGCCTGTATATCGGTAAGCTCAAAGCGCTTCATAAGGCCTTCCTTGGCCTCCTTTGGCGACTTTGCGGCCCTTATGAGAGCTATCACCTCGTCTATATTGGCAATGGCCACCATAAGGCCTTCCAGTATGTGCTCCCGGCGCTCAGCTGCGTCAAGGTCAAATTTCGTGCGGCGGGTGACTACATTTTCCTGATGCCGTATGTAATGGCGCAGTATCTCCTTCAGGCCCAGCGTCTGGGGCTTGCCGTCGGCTATGGCCACCATGTTAACGCCGAAGGTTACCTGAAGGTCGGAGTATTTATAGAGGTATTGCAGTATCTTTTCCGCGTCAGCATCCTTCTTTACCTCTATCACCGCCCGCATGCCCATGCGGTCGGACTCGTCCCGTATCTCGCCTATGCCGGCAAACAGCGCCTTTTTTTCCTCGCTTATGTGCAATATATCCTCAAGCGCCTTTGCCTTGTTCACCTGATATGGCATCTCGGTCACGACAATGAGCTTCTTGCCGTTTTTCTGCTCCTCTATTTCGGCCTTGGCACGAACGGTTATCTTTCCCCTGCCCGTTTCGTAAGCATTCCGTATTTCGTTGGATTCCAGTATATAACCCCCTGTCGGAAAATCCGGACAGGGCATTACCTTCATCAGCTCGTCCAGGGATACTTCCGGATCATCCATATACATTACGGCCGCGTCTATGGCTTCGCCCATGTTGTGGGGCGGTATGTTGGTCGCCAGACCTACGGCTATGCCTGAGGAGCCATTTACCAACAGGTTTGGGAAGCGGCCGGGCAGCAGGTCGGGTTCTTTTAACGTATCGTCAAAGTTCAGGCTGAACTTTACCGTATCCTTCTCCAGATCCCGCAGCATCTCCATGGCTACGGGGGTCATCCTGGCCTCGGTATATCGCATTGCCGCCGCAGAGTCGCCGTCTATGCTGCCGAAATTGCCGTGTCCGTCCACCATGGGCATCTGCATATTGAATTCCTGAGCCATACGCACCATGGCATCGTATACCGACGTATCGCCATGGGGGTGATATTTACCGAGGCAGTCGCCCACGATACGCGCGCTCTTGCGGTGTGGCTTGTCCGGAGTCAGCCCCAGCTCCAGCATGGTATAAAGTATGCGGCGCTGAACGGGCTTCAGGCCGTCCTCTATCCGCGGCAGCGCCCGCTCCATTATTACATATTCCGCATAGGGAATCATGGAGTCGTGCATAACCGCCTCCATGCCCTTCGTGATTATGGTCTGCCCCTCGAAGGATATCTGGTTATCATCTCTTTTTGCCATACGCTGTTACCTTTCGGCGGCAGGATGTGCCGTCATCTTTTCCTCAAAGGTATCCGTCTTGTTGAAGTTGGCGAACTCGCTGATGTACTCGCGTCTGGGGCCGACTTTATCCCCCATGAGCAGCGTCACTATATGGTCCACGTCCGCCGCGTCCTCAAGCTCTACCCGGACCAGCGAACGGTGCTCCGGATTCATGGTCGTCTCCCACAGCTGCTCCGGGTTCATCTCTCCAAGCCCCTTGTAGCGCTGGAGGGTGTAGCCCTTGCCGATGGCTCTCGTCATCTTTGCAAGCTCCCCGTCGGAATATGCGTACCTGATCTCCTTGCCCTTCTGTATTTTATAGAGAGGCGGAAGGCCTATATACACGTGACCGTCGGTTATAAGCTCCTTCATATAGCGGAAAAAGAATGTCAGCAGTATTGCCCTTATGTGCGCACCGTCCTGGTCTGCATCGGAGAGTATTATTATCTTGTCGTACTTGAGGCCGCTTATATCGAAATCCTCGCCTATGCCTGTACCAAGGGCGGTTATTATGGAGCGGAACTCCTCGTTTGCTATTACCTGATCCAGCCGCTTTTTCTCCACATTCAGCGGCTTGCCCCGAAGCGGCAGTATGCCCTGAAACCGCCTGTCCCGGCCCTGCTTGGCGCTGCCGCCTGCGGAGTCTCCCTCCACGATAAACAGCTCGTTTATCTTTGCGTTGCGGCCCGTACAGCTCGACAGCTTGCCCACCAGAGGCGCGTTTTCCAACTTGCTTTTTTCCCGGGCCATAGTCTTGGCCTTGCGGGTAGCTTCACGAACCTTTGCGGCTTTTGCCGCCTTTTCGGCTATCTTATTAGCCGTATCGGCATTCTTAAGGTCATCGAGGTAAGGCGCAAGGTGCTCTGTCAGCACGTATTCTACGGCCGTCCTAGCTTCCGTATTTCCCAGCTTTGTCTTTGTCTGCCCCTCGAACTGCACGCTGTGCATCTTGAGGGATAACACCGCCGTCAGGCCCTCGCGGAAGTCCTCTCCGGAAAGCGACGGGTCCTTATCCTTGAGTATGCCGGCCTTACGGCAGTAGTCGTTCATGACCTTGGTTAAGGCCGCCTTGAAGCCCGTTTCATGGGTGCCGCCCTCAGTGGTTGGTATGTTATTCACATATGAAAACATGCTTTCGGTATAGCCGTCGTTATGCTGTATGGCTATCTCTACTGCTATGTCATCCCTCTTGCCGGCAATATATATAGGCTCATCGTAAAGGGGAGTCTTGTCCGCATTCATGTAACGCACGAAATCTATAATGCCGCCCTCATAGTGATATTCGGCCTCTTTTTTGTTGCCCCGTTCCCGCTCGTCTATAAGTATGAAGGTAACACCCTTGTTAAGATACGCAAGCTCACGTAAACGCTTTGATATTATGCCGAAGTTCATCTCCAGCGTTTCGAATACACGCTTATCCGGCAGGAAGGTTATTTTAGTGCCCTGACGGCGCACGCGGCCCACCTCTTCCAGGGGAGCCATTGGCTTTCCGGATACCATCTTGCCGTCCGGGCCCTCATAGCTCCTGAAGGTCTGGCGGTACATCTTGCCGCCAGTACATACCTCTACTTCTACGTATTCGCTCAGCGCATTCACAACGGAGGCGCCCACTCCATGAAGGCCCCCTGAAAAGCCGTAAGACTCGTTATCGAATTTACCTCCTGCATGCAGCTGGGTAAACACCACCTCAACGCCGGACACACCCAGCTTTTCGTGAATGCCTACAGGAATACCTCTGCCGTTGTCCTCAACAGTAACGGAGTCGTCCTTATGCAGGGTCACGCGTACCGCGTCCGCATATCCGTTTGCCGCCTCGTCCACAGCGTTGTCCACTATCTCCCAAAGCATATGATGAAGGCCGCGTGAACCGGTGCTTCCTATGTACATTCCGGGGCGCATACGCACCGCCTCAAGACCCTCCATAACTTTTATATCGCTTACGTCGTACTGCTTGTTCATTTTTCCTCCGCTACAATATACGGTATATCCAAATATTACTAACCACATTATATTATAATACACTATTTTACTCTTGTACACTGTGGAATGACCGGCATATAAAAGGAGAGGCCCTTCGACCTCTCCCAGTTGTTCCTTACTCCTTTAGTCCATCTATCCTGGATATAAAGTACGCCGCAGCGCAGCCCGCCGTAGCCGCTACGATGCTCCAGATGAGTTCTGACGTACTTCTGAACGACACAGGTATTATGGGTACCGTAGAGGCGATAACAAAGCCTATTATGCAGTGATACGCAATGCCGTAGTATCTGTTGAATAAAGCGTTCACTGCCCTGGCAAGCGCAATGACGGTTATTGCTATGCCCAGCAAAAACGGTATAATTACCCCCATGTCCAGCGCAGCTATGCCTTCAGACATAGGATAATACAGCCCAAGCAGCATCAGCACCGACGACGATGTCATTCCCGGCGCCACCATGCTTATGCCCCACAGAGCGCCGCAGAAGAAGAACCAGTCGGCGTTAGGAGTTATGTGCAGCGCCGTGCCGTACTTGAGCAGCATAAAGAAGCCCAGTAACAATGACGTGCTTGCGGCAAGGGCTATATAGCATGACTTATCCCTGCCCCGCTTTGCTCCGTCGTGAAAAAGCTGCGGTAATGTCCCGACGATAAGGCCTACAAAAAGGCTTGTGACTATTGCGGGCTCAGATGAGGCGAGCTTTGCTATCGCCCCGGCCAGCAGCACAAACCCACCGAGAAAACCCAGCACTACCGGCAGCACCATATGTCCGTACTTCTTTATCCCTTTCTTAGGGTGGGCCAGGGTTTCCATCATTGGCTGGTATATTCCGAATATGACGCACAGCACTCCGCCGCTTATGCCGGGCAGCACGGCGCCTATGCCCATTATCACTCCCTGGGACAGCAGCAATAAAAACCTTCCGCAGCTTATCTTTGTCCGTTCGCCGTCTTCCATACGTTTCCCCCGTAAAAAGCTTTTTGCAAATCAAAGCCCCCAAACCGTCCGGTTTGAGGGCTTTCCTTGGCTGCGGAACTAGGATTCGAACCTAGACAATACGAGTCAGAGTCGTAGGTGC
>ERZ780226.3219-NODE-3219-length-10247-cov-6.188285_pt1 | contig 10247 bp, 9 predicted proteins | sample MGYA00511165_ERZ780226 | MGnify/ENA primary metagenome ERZ780226 (study PRJEB29588, sample SAMEA2152373) | human gut metagenome | biome: human gut; feature: human-associated habitat; material: faeces | place: Denmark | collected 2008/2010 ...
ACTCCTTGCGGGGCTGGAAGAAGGCGTTGATATAGGGCATGAAGCAGGTGGTGGTGTTGCAGGCATCATGCGCCAGAGCGGCGATCCGATCTTCCGGCACGCCGATGTGGTACAGCCACTCCTGGCAGACCTCCTCGCCGGTGCAGTCCCGCATGGCCTTCTTGACGTAGTTGCCTTCCCTGTTGGTGTTCAGGGAATACAGCCACACCAGAACCATGTTCTTGTCCTGAGACCTGAACTGGGGCTGACGGTTGATCGTCCAGGACAGATACCAGTTGTCGGTGCTGTCCTTGACGGTGACGATGCCGCCGGTGGTCACCTTGCCGGAGCGGGGGTCACGCTTGCAGACATTCATGATGTGCTGAATGATCTCCTCGTTGGAGGTGGCCACGGTGGCGCTCATCCAGTTGGTGGCGTCCACATCGGAGCAGAAGTTGTCCGGATTGCCGAATTCGCCGTGCTTTGCCTGAGCGGCAATGGCCTTCCACATATCCCAGGATTCCCCCGCGCCGTTCTTTACCTTGGACAGGTCGGGGGCATGGGTCTGGTCGCCGTAGCAGGAGGTGTCGGTGCAGCAGCCGTTGGTGATGAACACCAGATCGTCTTCAATCAGGTCAATGGTCTGCTCCTGACCGTCCTTCACGTAGACGATCTGCTTTGCGACCTTCTTATTGCCCACAGTCTCGATGATGACGTTCTTGACATCCATGCCGTACTCCACCTGCACGCCGTGGCTTTCCAGATACTTCACCAGCGGAAGGATCATGCTCTCGTACTGGTTGTACTTGGTGAAGCGCAGGGCGCTGAAATCCGGCAGACCGTCGATGTGATGCACGTACCGGCACAGGTAACGCTTCATTTCCAGAGCGCTGGACCAGCGCTGGAAGGCGAACATGGTCTGCCAGTAGAGCCAGAAGTTGGTGTCCCAGAAGGAATCGGGGAGAACGTCGGAGATCTTCTTGTCCTCCAGATCCTTTTCCGGGGTCAGGAACAGCTTGGAGAGCGCCATGGCGGACTCTTTATCCAGCTTGAACTGCTTGTCGGTGTGGGCATCCTCGCCGCGGTTCACGCTGGCGCGGCACAGGGAGTAGTTGGGGTCGTGCTTGTTGAGCCAATAATACTCGTCCAGAACGGAAACGCCCGGGGTCTCGATGGAGGGAACATCCCGGAAGGTGTCCCACATGACCTCAAAATGGTTGTCCATTTCCCGGCCGCCGCGCATATAGAAGCCCTTGGTGATGTCCCGGTAGCCGTCGCAGCTGCCGCCGGCCAGCTCCAGTTTTTCCAGCAGATGGATGCGCTCGCCCTTCATCTGGCCGTCTCTGACCAGATAGAAAGCAGCAGTCAGACCGGCAAGGCCGGTGCCGATGATATAAGCGGATTTGTTGTCTACGCCCTCCGGCTTCTCGGGATGGGCAAACGCTTCGTAAGTTCCAGCAGAATAATACATAATACTAACTCCTTTGCTAAATCGTTCATTTGCCTTTCGGTGGCCTTATTGTATGTCCGGAACCCACTTTTTACAATAAACAGAAATGCCTCCGTGATGAAATCTTCATCACGGAGGCAAAAGTGCCTGAAATTTTATCAATCCGCCGGGTTTGATGCAGAGTTTCCCCTGTCCACCCGGAACCGGTTCAGCGCGCAGGAAACATCATCCTGAATCACGAGGGCAAACCGATTTACCAGCGTTTCCGGGTCCTGCTTCATCTCGTCCTTGATCCAGTCCAGCATCAGACCCACGAAGGCGTAGGAATAGACCTGCGCAATAAAGGCCTTGTCCTCGGCGCGGACGACCATACCCGCCGACAGCTCGTTGATTACGCCCATCAGAAGATCGTCCATCAGGGGCGTCAGGTATTTTTCCACCTGCTCCCGGCTGGCGCAGCGGTAGACGTTCACGATAAAGGGCTTGTTCTCCCGGACGGCGTCGAAGATACGGACAAAGCCCTGCTGCCAGGTCTCGTAGGTTTTGTTGTCCGCCAGCGCCTTTTTGGCGTCCTCCAGGCACACCCACTCCACCAGATCGTAGATGTCCTTGAAATGATAGTAGAAGGTCATGCGGTTGATGCCGCAGTCCTCGGTGATGTCGTTGATGGTGATTTTGTTCAGCGGCTTTTGCAGAAGCAGCTTTTTCAGGGAGTTTTCCAGTGCGTATTTGGTAAATTGAGGCATAACGGTCTCCTTTTTGACGGGGGAAAGTTGTTATTTGTCCCACTCGAAGCCCTGAAAAACAGGGACGCCGGTGTAGCGGTTTGCCTGACGCTGACCCCGGAGCACCTCCAGAACGGCATCCGCCATGGCTTCCTGCTCGCACTCGCCGGGGTAGACGGTGATCGGCGCGATCCAGCCGCAGCGCTGCTCTACGCCCTTCAGAATGTCGTCGTAGCGCATCAGGCCGCCGGTGAGCAGGATGCCGTCCACCTTGCCTTCCAGCACCGCTGCCGTGCAGCCGATGGACTTGCACAGCTGGTAGATCATGGCGTTCCAGACGGTCACCGCCTTTTTGTCTCCGGCATCTACCAGCGCGTGGACTTTGGCCGCGTCGGAGGTTCCGAAGTGGCTGACGAAGCCGCCGGAACGGGAGAGCATGGAGCGCATCTGGGCGGTGGTGTGTCCCTCGTCCAGATATTGCAGCACCTCCATCACCGGGATGGAGCCGAGACGGGTGGGGGTGAAGGGGCCGTCGCCGCCCGCGCCCTCGGTGCTGTCCACCATGCGCCCGGCCTTATGGGCGGTGACGGTGATGCCGCCGTCCACATGGCAGACGATCAGGTTCAGATCCTCGTAGCGCTTGCCCAGCTTTTTCGCGTGAATGGCGGCAATGCCCTTCTGGTTCAGCACATGGGTCTGGGCACGGCGGTAAAGCCCCGCAATGCCGGTGAGGCGGGCATAATCCCACAGCTCGTCTACGTTGGTGGGGTTCACGGTGTACATTGGCTTGCGGTACTCGCAGCCCAGCTCGTAGGCCAGCATGACGCCCAGCTTTGCCGGGTGGTCGCTGCCGCCCTTGTCGGCGGCGGTGTCCTGTACCAGCCGCTCGTCGATCTCCATGACTCCGGCAGCCTGAGAATAGGCGCAGCCGCCCCGGCCGATGAATACATCCATGTCGGCGGGGGTCATGCCGTGGGATTGCAGAAAGTCCAGCAATACCTGCTTGCGCATGGGCATCTGGTCGTTGGTGGTGGGGTATTTCAGCAGCTCCGGGGCATCGTGGAAGATGCTCTCGGTGTAGATGTTCTTCTCGTCTTCAAAGTAGCTGACCTTGGTGGAGGTGGATCCGGGATTGATGACCAGCATTTTTATGGGGGCGTTCATGGTGATAACCTTCTTTGCGTAAATCGGCGGCGTGAGCCGCCTTTTTTCTCTATCATACCACCTTTTTCGGAAAAAAGAAAGAGGCTGGCTTCATTTTTCCTCCGGGGAGAGTCACAGGCGCCTTGCTGACGAAGAGGGGGACGCGCCTTAAATCAAATTTAAGGAACGCGCCCTTCCGCAAACCCTGAGTGTGGTGTATAATATCTATAAAATTGACACATTCGGATGCAAAACCGGCCTATAGAATCCGGCGTTTTTCCTGTACAATACAGCGTGAAAGGAAAGAAGACTATGCTGATACTGGATAGAAGAATCGAATTGACCAACCGGCTGTGCTACCTGTTCGTGATCTTTCTTATCGGCTGCCTGACCGGCTGGATTTACGAGGAGATTTTTTACTGGTATACGGAGGGGATGCTCCGAAACCGGGGTATTCTGTACGGCCCATGGCTGCCGATTTACGGCGTCGGCGCGCTGGGCATCTACGCCATGAAGCCCTTCAAGAAGAACCCCGCCGTCCTGTTCCTGCTCAGCGCGGGGATTACCGGCGTTGTGGAGTACATTATCGGCTGGATCGCGATTCACTGCTTTGGTATGCGCCTGTGGGATTACCGGGGACTGTTCGGGAATATCAGCGGGATCATCTGCGTCCGCAGTGTGGTCAGCTTCGCCCTGCTGGGGCTGGTGTTCCACTATCTGATCGAGCCATCCACGGAGCGCGTGATGGGCAGGCTGAGCAGGAGGGCGGTTTACGGGGGATGCGCAATGCTTGCGGTGCTGCTCCTGACGGACTGTATTCTGAGCGCACTTTATCGGACGCCCATTACCTATTGAGGAAGAAACCATGAAACAAAAGTCAAGATTCTATACAGCCCGGCGCATCCTGATTTTCTGGACGCTGTTCATCGGCCTTGGGGCCGTGGCGGGGGCACAGGGAATGCTGCTGGACCCCAGCGGAAAGAGCATGGGTATGGACGCTATGCTGTCTTACTTTCAGGTGCTGCCCTTTGCGGATGTGGTTTTTCAGGACTTCACCTTTTCCGGCTGGGCGCTGCTGATCGTGAATGGCCTGACGAATCTGACGGCGGCGGGCCTGCTGTTGGCGAAAAAGCATTCCGGTGTGGTGCTGGGCGGCGTATTCGGCGTGACGCTGATGCTGTGGATCTGTATTCAGTTCTATATGTTCCCACCGAATTTCGTGTCCACGACCTACTTCATCTTCGGCCTGGCGCAGGCGGCCACCGGCTATGCCGCGTGGGTGTTTGAGAAGCTGGAAGCGTTCCGGGTGGACATTTCCGACTATCCGGACATCGGCACGAACCCGGAGCGGCTGGTGGTGTTCTTTTCCCGCATGGGCTATGGGCGGAAGCTGGCCTATGAGGAAGCGAACCGCACCGGTGGGGCGGTATACGAGATAACGGCCACCGAACGGACGGAGGGAACGCCGGGCTTCTGGTAGAGCGGCCGGTTCGGAATGCACAAATGGCCGATGCCCATTACGCCCATCGGCGTGGATGTGTCCCGCTATGCCCACGTGACCATCTGCTCGCCCATCTGGGTGTTTGCGCTGGCCGCGCCTGTGCGCAGCTTCTGCATGGAGGCGGCGGGGAAAATCAAAGAGGCGGATTATATTCTTGTCCACTATCAGAACAGCGTCTATGAAAACGCCGCCGAAGAGATGGACGAACTGTTGGAAATCGCCCATACCGCACTGCGCAGCGTGCGGTGCAGAGAAGGCACGTACAAGTGCATCAAAGGAGAAAAGAAATGAAATATCCACTGGAAGAAAAGCTGCCCTATATGTGGCTTGCGCTGGCCGTTCTGGCGATTTTTTACGGCATTTACTTCAGCAAGATGCTGGCGCAGAAGCGCCATGGCATCCGCACCCACCAGATCGGGCGCAGAAAAGAAAAGACTCTCCACACCATAGAGATGCTGATGGGCATTGCGACCCTCGGCGCGCCGGCGGCTCAGCTGCTGTCCATCGCGCTCGGCTGGAGCTGTCTGCCCGCAAACGCGCGCTTCACCGGCTTCTGCATCGGAATGCTGGGCGATTTGATTTTCCTAGCCTCCGTTCTGTGCATGAAGGACAGCTGGCGGGCGGGCATCCCTGACAAGGACAAGACCGAGCTGGTCACCACAGGCATTTACCGCTACAGCCGCAACCCGGCCTTTCTGGGCTTTGACCTGCAATATGTGGGCGTACTGCTGATGTACGGGAATCTGCTGACGCTGGCCTTTTCCTTGTTTGCAATGGTCATGCTCCACCTGCAGATCTTGCAGGAGGAACGGTATCTGACGAACGTATTTGGTGCGCCGTATCAGGCGTACCGCAGCCATGTGTGCCGCTATCTTGGACGGCGATAAGGGAACCTCTGAATAAATCGCCTTCGGCTGAGCAGCGGATCTTTTTCCCCAGCTGTGCGGTATTATACTGAACTCCAATTAAAATCTTTAGAAAAGATTTTAATTGCCCGAAGGGCAAGGAGTTCATATGAGACTTGTTTTGTGATTTCTTTCCTTATAAATCACAAAACTGGCAGCGCCGTCAGGCGATGCCTTCCTGATTAAAAGTGGGAAATATAGCGCAGCCGTTGCCAGCACAAGCCGGCTTACGGATGCGGCATACCCCTTGCGGGTACACAAAGTATTTCTCCGCTTTTAATACCTTCATCTGGCGAAAAATCTCTCGCTGTCAGCTCTTGCCGATTTAATCAGAGCTTCCATGAGAAGGAGACATTATGAAATTCATCAAAACAGTTATCATTACGCTGCTGGTCATGGCGACCCTGTTCACCGGCATTTTTATGGCGGGGCGCTATGGCTGGAAGGTTTTCGGCTTCCGCGCCTGCGAGGAAGCGGCCATTACATCCGTGGACGTGAGCGAAAGCGCCGTCACGATCAAGGGCTTCTATCCCGGTTCCTTCCCGGAGGGCTTCTGCGGCTGCTACACCGAGGAACTGGGCGGCAAGCTGTATGTGGGCTTCCGTTTCAGCACGGTATTCGGCTTTTTTGAAACGGGGGACTTCCATGTCGCCATCCCCTTGGAAGGGGAAATCGACGAGGTCATCCTCAAGACGGGGGCTGGAGAAACCAGCATCTGGAAAAAGGAAGCCGCCGCTCCCGATGACGGAAGCAGTCACGACACCGCCGCGACCGAAGCGCCGACAGAGGTACCGACCGAGGCACCGACTGCGGCAGCGCCGGCACTCACGCTGCCCATTCTGGACGATATCGACGAAAACGTCATCCCCGGTATCTCCGGTTCTTCTCTGCGGGCGGTGCAGGTGGCCGTCAGGCTGCTGGACTGGGGCGTGAACACCGGCCTTGGGGCGGATGAGATCGGCGAAGCGGCCGCCGCGTGGTTGGCCGCCAAGGGTGACGATCAGGCGCTGTGCGTGGAAAAACTGGAGCTGGTGGACTATGCCTATCAAGAGCTTCTGACCGACGAGGCAGACGACATGCTGGACGTTGCCGGATGCGCGGATATTCACCGTTTCTGGGGAAGCGAGCCGGTAGAGAGCATTGAAGCCATCATGCAGGCGGCGGGTCTGCGGGGCTGACGAAACAAAAAAGAGAGGTACGATATGCTGAACATTGAACATCTGACGAAAACCTACGGGGAAAAGAAGGCTGTGGACGACCTGAACCTGCACATCCGTCCCGGTGAGATTTACGGCTTCATCGGCCACAACGGCGCGGGCAAGACCACGACGCTGAAATCCGTGGCGGGCATTTTGCAGTTCGACGCGGGAGAAATTTACATCGGCGGCGATTCCGTTCGGGAAAAGCCTCTGGAATGCAAGCGGAAAATCGCCTATATCCCGGACAATCCCGACCTGTACGAGTACATGACGGGTATCAAGTATCTGAACTTCATCGCGGACATTTTCGGCGTGGATGCCACTCTGCGGCGCGAGCGCATCCGCCGGTACGCGGACGCCTTTGAGCTGACCGGCGATCTGGCGCAGCCCATCGCGGCCTATTCCCACGGCATGAAGCAGAAGCTGGCCATCATCGCCGCGTGGCTCCACGAGCCGCAGCTTATCCTCATGGACGAACCCTTTGTGGGCCTTGACCCGAAGGCGGCGCACCTGCTGAAAGGCATGATGCGGGAGATCTGTGACCGGGGCGGCGCGATCTTCTTCTCCACCCACGTGCTGGAAGTGGCGGAAAAGCTCTGCGACAAGGTCGCCATTATCAAGGGCGGCAAGCTCATCCGCTCCGGCACCATGGAGGAAGTCAAGGGCGACGACTCTCTGGAGGAAGTGTTCCTTGAGCTGGAGGGAGAATCATGCTGAAACTCTTGCTGAAAAAGCAGCTGCTGGAAATTTTCCGCTCTTATTATTACGACGCGAAAAAGAACAAAGCCCGTTCCAAGGCGGCGACCATTGCGTATATCGCTATGTTCGCGGTGCTGATGGTAGTTGTTCTGGGCGGCATTTTCACGCTGCTTTCGGTTAAAATGTGCGCTCCCATGGCACAGGCGGGCATGGGCTGGCTGTATTTTGCGCTGATGGGACTTCTGGCGGTGTTCCTCGGCGTGTTCGGCAGCGTGTTCAATACCTATGCCAGCCTGTATCTGGCCAAGGATAACGACCTGCTGCTGTCCATGCCCATTCCGGTCTGCGTGCTGCTGGCCTCCCGGCTGCTGGGCGTTTACCTGATGGGACTGCTGTACTCCGGAATTGTAATTCTTCCGGCGGTGATCGTCTACTGGGCAGTGGCCGGTGTCACACTCGCCAATGTGCTGGGCGGCGTGCTGCTGACCGCGCTGATCTCCGTTTTTGTCATGACGCTGTCCTGCGCTCTGGGCTGGGTGGTCGCGAAGATCAGCCTGCTGAAGCATAAGAGCTTCGCGACCGTCGTCATTTCTCTGGCGTTTTTCGGTGCGTACTATTTCTTCTATTTCCGGGCAATGGCGCTGATTCAGGAGCTGCTTGCCAATCTGGCGGTCTACGGCGCTGCCGTCAAGGATGGCGCCTACCCCATTTATCTGTTTGGCAGCGTCGGCACGGGAGATGCCAAAGCGTGTATCATTGTGACCGCGTTTGTCGCGGCGCTGTTCGCCATCATGTGGGCGCTGATCTCCCGCAGCTTCCTGAAAACCGCGACTGCCACGGGAAAGACCGCCCGGACGGTGTACCGGGAAACCACTGTGCGGCAAAAGAGCATTCCCGCGGCGCTGCTTGGCCGGGAATTCGCCCATTTCGGCGCAAGTCCCAACTATATGCTCAACTGCGGCCTGGGTACGTTCCTGATGCCGGTCTGCGCGCTGCTGATCCTATGGAAGGGCGGCGAATTCCTCTCCACGGTGGAGACCCTGCTTGACGGTCTGGAGGGGAGCGTGCCGGTGATGCTGTCCATCTGCCTGTGCGGGGTCGCTTCCATGAATGATATGACCGCCCCCTCGGTGTCGCTGGAGGGGAAGAGCCTGTGGCTCATGCAGTCCCTGCCGGTCACGCCCTGGCAGGTGCTGAAAGCGAAGCTTTCCATGCAGATCATTCTCACGGCAGTTCCCATGGCGCTGTGCATAGTGTGCGCGGCGGCAGTCTATCCGTTCCTGCCTGTGCAGCTTATGATGATGACGCTGTTGGTAATGTCCTACATGGTGCTGATGGCGCTGTTCGGCCTGTTTCTGGGAGTGAAAAATCCCATTCTGACATGGACGAATGAAATTTCGCCCATCAAGCAGAGCGCCCCCGTGATGATCGCTCTGTTCGGCAGCTTCGGCTATACGATATTGCTGTTCGTGGGCTACGTGGCGCTGCCGGGGTGGAAGCTGGGCTTCTTCGGATACATGGGCTGCCTTGCGGGGCTGAATCTGATCCTGTGCGCCCTGCTGTATCTGTGGCTGAAGAAGAAAGGCAGCGCCCGGTTCGCCGAGCTGTAATAAGGGAAACTCTGAATAGATCGCCTTCGGCTATGAGCGGATCTTTTCCGCCCACTCTTCGGTATCGAAAACAGGAAATACACAAAGTATTCCTCCGTTTTCGATACCTCGATTGGACGAAAAGTCTCTTGCTCACAGCTCTCACCGATTTAATCAGAGCTTCCCCACTGAGAAGGGAGGAACGCGCATGCTTCGGATGGAGATCACGCTGTTTCTGATGGTGGCCTTTGTCGCCTATATGTATTTCACGGCGGAAAAGGAGCATTGACAATCTGAAGATCGCCATGTTCCGGCATCAGTCCGCGGGGGAGACGACCTGTCAGGAGGAACGCCCCATCCACGGCATTACCCGCTATTTGCAGGAGCATTTGGCCGAGGAAGTGAGCCTTGGCGTGTTGGCGGAGTAATTTCACCTGAATCCCCAGTATATCAGCCAGCTGTTCAAAAGCGAGATCGGCGTCAATTTCCTGACGTATTTCACAAACATCCGCATGGAGCAGGCGAAAAAGCTGCTGCTGACCACATCCCTGCCCATCGCGGAGATATCGGAGCAGTCCGGGCCGACTACCGGGTGTTCACCAAGGTGTTCAAAAAGTCCGAGGGCGTCACGCCCTCCCAGTACCGCTGGGATTTTCTGGGACAGAACGCATAAAAACAGCGCCATCCACAAAGCGGGTGCAACTCAGGGATTTTGTGGTCCCGAAAGAATATCGGCATAGCCGTGTCACTCGGCTATGCCGTTTTCCCTTTGCCGCCTGCCTGTGGTGGATCGAAGGAGCCAGTACACTTCCATACGATTCTGAGCTTCTGAACCTTTTTTGCATACATGTTCAGTCTGATAAATTTCAATACGCTCAACAAATTCTTTTTTCATAGATGTGATAGGGGCAGAAATAGAAAAAGCCCGCTGACCGAAATCAGCGGGCTTATACTATTTCCTGATCAAAATCTTTGATTTTAATCAGGAAGGCATCGCCTAATGGCGCTGCCTGTTTTGTGATTTATAAGGAAAGAAATCACAAAACAAGTCTCATAT
>ERZ780226.3220-NODE-3220-length-10246-cov-18.695123_pt1 | contig 10246 bp, 10 predicted proteins | sample MGYA00511165_ERZ780226 | MGnify/ENA primary metagenome ERZ780226 (study PRJEB29588, sample SAMEA2152373) | human gut metagenome | biome: human gut; feature: human-associated habitat; material: faeces | place: Denmark | collected 2008/2010 ...
CCCCTTTCGGGTGGTGTGGCCGACCGCCTGCCGTCTGTGCAGCGTCCCTCAAAACGATTGTACCATATCACGCACAAAAGTCAAGCCCTCCCGGCCGGGAGGGCTTGCTGCGTTTACGCAGTTACTTGCTGAACTTGGTAAAGAGCATGACGATCAGCGTGATGAGCGCCATGACGGCGAAGATGCCGAGCATCCCCTGCCACAGGATCGTGAGCGCTGCCTGCAAAGCTGTCATTTCCGTTCCTCCTTACTTCAAGAGCTGCGGCACGAGGTTCAGGATCATGCCGCCTGCGAGGACGCTTGCGATCTGCCCGGCGACGTTCGCACCCACCGCGTGCATCAGAAGATGGTTCTGCGGATCGGCCTCAAGCCCCAGCTTCTGGATGACGCGCGCGGACATCGGGAACGCCGAAATGCCTGCCGCGCCGACCATCGGGTTGACCTTCTTCTTGCTGAACAGGTTGAGGAGCTTCGCGAACATCACGCCCGCGATGGAGTCGAACACAAAGGCGACAAGACCGAGCAGCATGATTTTCAGCGTGTCGGGATTGACAAACTGGTCGGCGCGCATGGAGAACGAGATCGTGATGCCGAGCAGCAGCGTGATGAGGTTCGCCAGCGTGTTCTGCGCCGTCTCGCTCAGGCGGTCGAGGCAGCCGCACTCGCGCAGGAGGTTACCGAACATCAGGAAGCCGACGAGCGAGACGGACATCGGCGCGATAAAGCCCGCGATGATGGTCACGAGGATCGGGAAGCAGATGCGCAGCGTGCGCGAAACGTTCTTGGGGTTGTAGGGCATCCGGATGCGGCGCTCCTTTTTCGTCGTCACGAGCTTGATGGCGAAGGGCTGAATGATCGGCACGAGCGCCATGTAAGAGTACGCCGCGACGGCGATGGGGCCGACGTAGCTCGAGTGCAGCACCTGCGAGACGAGAATGGAGGTCGGGCCGTCCGCCGCGCCGATGATGCCGATGGAGGCGGCGTCCGCGAGGTCGAAGCCGAGCAGCACGGCGGCGACCATGGTGAAGAAGATGCCGAACTGCGCCGCCGCGCCGAAGAGCAGCATCTTGGGATTTGAGAGCAGCGGGCCGAAGTCGATCATCGCGCCGATGCCGATGAACAGCAGCAGCGGCAGCGCTTCGCTCGCTTCAATCGTCGTTTCAAAGAGCCACTGAATGATGCCCTGACTCTCGCCCACGCCCGCGACCATCTGGTTGAGAACGCCGGACATCGGCAGGTTCACGAGGATCGCGCCGAAGCCCATCGGCAGCAGAAGCGAGGGCTCATAGTCCTTTTTGATGGCGAGATAGATGAGCAGCGCGCCCACCACATACATCACGCACTGCTGCGGTGTGACCGCGCGGATGCCGTCAAGCAAAAACTCCATGCTGTAAACACTCCTTATACTCAGTCGGTTTTGGTAGCCGGACAAAAGAAAAAAGACCTCTACCGCGGGCGCCGCCCGGGGTAAAAGTCTTGCCATTTCGCAAGCAGACCGGGGATACTTTCCCGCGATGACGATCTGCTCAACGCCCGTAGGCGCCGGCTACTCCCTTTTTTCCGTGCTGCAAAAGGTATCACATTTTTTTTGCGCTGTCAAGCGCTCACGGGCGTATTTTGCCGTAGTTTACAAGTTTTTACTCCAAATTTACATCTTTTTCTGCCCTGAGAGCGCCGCGGTGGGGTTGACAAAGCCAAAAAAAGCCGATATATTACTACTGCATTATGAAATATGCGTGGATGAGGACAAGTAAGCCCCTCCCCCGCGGCAAAGAGAACCGCCAGTTTGGTGAAAGGCGGGACGCGGCAGGGCCGAATATCACCTCGGAGCAGCCGGACTGAACTCATGAGTAAGGCCGGACGGGTGCGACCGTTATATCGCAGCATTTGAGCGGCTGTGCAAGACACAGCAAGAAGAGTGGTACCGCAGAGGTCAGCGCCTTTGTCTCTTTATGGGGACAGGGCGCGTATTTTTTTAGTAAAGAGGGGATTTCATCCCCCCTTTAGAGTCCCCCGCACCAGTGACACAAGTCACTGGCGTCGCCGCCCAAGGCGGCTGGGTCAAGGAATTTTTGCCACGTACACGCCGCGGCAAAAATGAATTGCCTGCAATGGCAACAACGATAAGATCGAAATTCATATAAATATAAGGAGACGCAACATGGATTACAAAAACACGCTGAATATGCCCAAGTCCGGCTTCCCGATGCGCGCGGGTCTTCCCAAGCGCGAGCCTGAGATGCTCAAGCACTGGGAGGAAATGGACCTCTACAACCTCATGCTCAAAAAGAACGAGGGCAAGCCCCGCTTCGCCCTGCACGATGGTCCTCCGTTCTCCAACGGCGGATTGCACATGGGTCACGCGCTCAACAAGTCCCTGAAGGACTTCATCACCCGTTCCTACGCGATGCGCGGCTACTACACGCCCTATATCCCCGGCTGGGACAACCACGGCATGCCCATCGAGAGCGCCATCATCAAGCAGAACAAGCTCAACCACAAGGCCATGCCCGTTTCCGAGTTCCGCTCCGCCTGCCACGAGTTCGCCCAGCACTATATCGACGTGCAGATGGAGGGCTTCAAGCGCATCGGTGTGCTCGGCGACTGGGAGCACCCCTACAAGACCATGGACCCCGCCTTCGAGGCTGAGGAGGTCAAGGTCTTCGGCGAGATGTACAAGAAGGGCTACATCTACAAGGGCTTAAAGCCCGTTTACTGGTGCTATCACGACGAGACCGCCCTGGCTGAGGCGGAGATCGAGTATCAGGACGATCCCTGCACGACCGTGTACGTCAAGTTCCCGATGAACGACGATCTCGGCAAGCTGAGCCATCTCGACAAGTCCAAGCTCAACTTCGTCATTTGGACGACCACGATCTGGACGCTGCCCGGCAACCTTGCCATCGCCCTGCACCCCGACGAGAGCTACGCCATCGTGAAGAACGAGGATAACGGCGAGATGTACATCGTCGCCGAGGCGCTCGTCGAAAAGGTCATGACCGTCGGCAACGTCGAGCACTACTCGATCCTTGAGACCCACCCCGGTAACTTCTATGAGAACATGCTCGCATCTCATCCCTTCCTGCCCAAGACCTCCCGTCTGGTTCTCGCCGACTATGTCACGATGGATTCCGGTACCGGCTGCGTCCACACCGCGCCCGGCTTCGGCGCAGACGACTATCAGACCTGCCGCCGCTACGGCATGGACATGGTCGTGCCCGTCAACGATCAGGGCCGCCACACCGACTATGCCGGAAAATATGAGGGTATGCTCGTTGAAGAGTCCAACCCCGTTATCCTGAACGACATGAAAGAGGCCGGTTCCCTCTTCGCTTCCGAAGAGATCGTGCACAGCTATCCGCACTGCTGGCGCTGCAAGCACCCCATCATCTTCCGCGCCACCCCGCAGTGGTTCTGCTCCGTCGACTCCTTTAAGGACGAGGCCTGCGCCGCGTGCGACGACGTGCGCTGGGTTCCGGGCTGGGGCATCGACCGCATGAAGAGCATGATCCGTGAGCGCGCCGACTGGTGCATCTCCCGTCAGCGCCGCTGGGGCCTGCCCATCCCCGTGTTCTACTGCAAGGACTGCGGCAAGCCCATCTGCACCGACGAGACCATCAAGGCCGTCTCTGACCTCTTTGCCGAAAAGGGCTCTAACGCCTGGTTCGATATGGATGCCGCCGACATCCTGCCCAAGGGCTTCACCTGCCCGCACTGCGGCAAGAACGCCGGCTTTACCAAAGAGGAGGACACGCTTGACGGCTGGTTCGACTCCGGCTCCACGCACTTCGCGTCCATGAAGAAGGATCAGGGCTTCTGGCCCGCCACGATGTACCTCGAAGGTCTCGATCAGTACCGCGGCTGGTTCCAGTCTTCGCTGCTGACCGCTGTCGGCGCCTTCGGCCAGGGCGCGCCCTTTAAGGAGTGCGTCACCCACGGCTGGACGGTCGACGGCGAGGGTAAGGCCATGCACAAGAGCCTTGGCAACGGCGTCGACCCCGCGGACGTGTTCAACGAGAACGGCGCGGATATCCTGCGCCTGTGGGCCGCCAGCGCGGACTATCACGCGGACGTCCGCTGCTCGAAGGAGATCTTCAAGCAGCTCAGCCAGAACTACCTCAAGTTCCGCAACACCTGTAAGTTCATGCTCGACAACCTTGTCGACTTCGACCCCGAAAAGCTGACCAAGCCCGAGGATATGCCCGTGCTCGACCGCTGGCTCCTCACCAAGCTCAACGAGCTCATCGAGAAGGCCGAGCAGTCCTACTGCGACTATGAGTTCCACATCATCACCCATGCGGTGAATGACTTCTGCGTGAACACGCTTTCGAGCTTCTATCTCGATATCGTCAAGGACCGCCTGTACTGCGAGGGTGCGGAGAGCGCCACCCGCCGCAGCGCGCAGACCGCCCTGTACCTCACGCTCCACACGCTTTCCAAGCTCTTCGCGCCGATCCTCGCTTTCACCTGCGACGAGATCTGGCTCGCCATGCCGCACACCGGCGATGACGACGCGCGCAACGTGGTCCTCAATGAGATGAACAAGCCCTTCACCGCCTACGCCCTCGACAGCGAGACCATGGCGCGCTGGGAGCACATCATCGCGGTGCGCACCGTCGTCAACGGCGCGCTCGAAGAGGCACGCGCGGCCAAGGTCATCGGCAAGAGCCTGGAGGCCGACGTGCACCTGACCGTGCCCGAGAGCGACCGCTTCTTCGCCGACGAGAGCCCTGAGGCGCTGGCCGACATCTTCATCGTTTCCAAGGTGGAGCTGGCCATCGGCGACGCGCTCGCCGTCAAGGTCGATAACGCCGCCGGCACAAAGTGCCCGCGCTGCTGGAAGCACTCGCTCGAGGCAAACGCCGAGGGTCTCTGCCCCCGCTGCGCCGAGGTCGTCAAGCACCTGCACCTGACCGAGCTTCTGTAAAAACCGCTGCGGGCGGCCAGATGGCCGCCCGCGCCATGTTTTTCATCCGTTTCCACCCCACCCGCATGATTTCAGAAAGGAACCCGACCCATGCACTTTGACACCAAAAAGCTCACCCGCTGCGCCCTCATCGCGGCCATCTACGTCGCGCTGACGATGCTCTCCAACGCCCTGAACCTTGCCTACGGTCCCATCCAGCTCCGCTTTTCCGAAGCGATGACGGTGCTGCCGTTTCTGATGCCCGAGGCAAGCTGGGGACTGTTCATCGGCTGCGTGCTCTCGAACATCCTGAGCCCCTACGGCCCGCTCGACATGATCGTCGGCTCGGCGGCCACGCTGCTCGCAGCGCTCCTCACCGCCCACTGCCGCAATAAGTGGACCGCGGCGCTGCCGCCCGTGCTCTGCAACGCCATCCTCATCGGCGCGCTCATCGCTTGGGAGGAAGCAGGCGTCGGCAACGGCTTCCCGCCCGCGTTCTTCTATAACGCCCTCACCGTCGGCCTCGGCGAAGCTGTCGCCTGCTATGTCCTCGGCATCCCCCTCCTCGGCGTGATGCAGAAGCACCTCAAGCTCAACTGAGTCAAAAAAGAGGACTTCCGAACGGAAGTCCTCTTTTTTATTTAAGAAAGCACCAAAAAGCGTCGCAGACTTTGCGCCGCGCACGGCGCAAATAATTTCAATCGTAAATTCCAACGACATGTGCGTTGGAATTTACACTTCTCAGGCCGCAAACGTGCGCGCCTACGGCGCGTGCGCTGCCGCGGCCTGCAACGCTTCCACTCAAAAAAGCGGCCCTTTAGGCCACTTTTTTGAAGGCGTTAGCCTTCGTACGCGTGGTTGCTCTCAATATAGATCCCGCGGCTGTTCGACCAGCCGACGTTGAAGTTCAGCACCTTGCCGAGGTCGCGCAGCTTGTAGTACGTGTAGCCGCCGCCCTGATCGTCGGTCAGCAGGATCGCCGTGAACGGGATGCTCTCGCCGTAAATCACAGTCTTGGCATCGGCTTTCTGATAATGGCGGTCGCCGGAAAACGGCGCCTGCATCTCCGTTCCGTTTGGCTTATAGGCTTCATCCGGTACGATAATGACATTGCCGTCCCAGTCCACGCCGAACTGCGCGTTCGTACCGTTTAAGAGAGACGCAATATCGCGCAGGCGGACATAATTCGTCTCGCCGCCGTTGCTGCCGGGCAGCGCGTAGGTCTGGAGCGTGACGTCGCGGCCGTCGAACTCGATGGTCTGGCGGCGCATATAGGCCGTGCCGCTCGCGGGAATGCTCTCCTGTGTCACAGTGCCGAGCTGGCGCTGGCGCAGGCTCTCGGTTTCAGAGGTCGTAAAGCGGTACGTGCCCGCATTCAGCGTAAGATAGTCGACCGTGACGACGTTTTCCTTCACCGTGATGCCGGCAGCGGCGTTGTAGTCCACAAGCGCTGCGGGGAAAGCGAAGCGGTAGGTCATCACCATGTCCTCAAGCAGCGCGTTGATCTGTGCGTCAGAGTAGTCGGGCAGCTGCTTGGCAAGCTCTGTCTTGATCGCGCTGCGGCGGTCGGTCTTGGTGTTCTGCACCGTCAGCGTAAGCCCGCCGTCAGATGCAACGGAAAGCGTGACCGTGCCGGGCGTGGCAGCCTTGCTCACCTCGGCGGTCTCCGCGGAGACCTCGGCAAAGATCGCATTGAACTCATCAGCGTTGGCAAACGACTCGCTCGCCTGGTCGCCGTAGTAGCCGTGGCCATCGTAGTGAAAGTAGGAAAAGCCGTTCTGGGTCATCTCGGCGCGCATATTCATTGCGTTGACCATTTCCTCGGAGAAGCCGAATTTGGCCTCGACCGTGCCGCTGCCGTCAAATTGAAACGTCGTATCGGCGACCTGGCACATGCAGCCGCTCAAAAGGACGGTCAGCATGCTCACTACCAGCGCCGCGGCGAAAAACTTTTTCATGGTGTATCGCTCCTTTGGTAAACTCTACCGACAATTTTACACGAATTTCCGCCCGATTGCAAGCAATGCGGCCGTCTTTACACTGGAAAAACATGGAAAATCTGATTTTTCCGCGCAAAGGGGGCGGTATTTTTGAAAAATTGCTTGACTTTACGGAAAAGTTTTATATAATAGTAGAGCTTGTAATATGCATTGCAGGCAAATCCTTGCTCACATGAATCCGTGTGGGCCATCAGTCCAAAAGGAGGTGCAACCAAGAATGGCTAAGATTTCCGCAAACTATGAGGTCGTTTTCATCATGGACGGCAGACTGCCCGAAGAGCAGGTCGCCGCTCTGACCGAAAAGTTCAAGACCCTCGTGGAGCAGAACAGCACGGCTATGGAGGTTGAGGAGTGGGGCAAGCGCAAGCTGGCCTACGCCATCAACTACATCACCGAAGGCTACTATGTTCTGATCTCCTTCACGAGCGCGCCCGATTTCCCCAAGGAATTGGACCGTATCCTCGGCATTACCGATGGTATCATCCGCTCCATGATCGTCTGCAAGGGCGAATAAGGAGGGCAGCGCTATGTTGAACCGTATCGTCATCATGGGTCGACTCACCCGTGATCCCGAGCTGCGCCGTACGCAGAACGGCACGGCGGTGACGTCCTTCTCCGTCGCGGTCGACCGCGACTTCAAGAGCCGCGAGAGCGGCGAGAAGGCCACCGATTTCATCGACGTAGTCGCTTGGCGCCAGACCGCTGAATTTGTCTGCCAGTATTTCACCAAGGGCCGCATGGCCGTGGTCGAGGGCAGATTACAGATCCGCGACTGGAAAGACAAGGATGGCAACAACCGCCGCAGCGCGGAAGTGGTTGCCGACAACATTTATTTCGGCGACAGCAAGCGCGACAGCCAGTCGGGCGGCGATTACGCGCCCCCCGCTTACGGCTCTCCCGCCGAGAGTTATACCGCTCCTGCGAGCGGCGGCTTTGCCGAAATTGAAGAGGACGGCGAGCTGCCGTTCTAATGTGGGTACGAAAGCCCCAATTCTGATAAGGAGGAATCATCCATGGCTATGGAACGCGAAAACAGAGCCCCTCGCGCCGGCGGCCCGAACCGCAAGCGCAAAAAGGTGTGCCAGTTCTGCGTTGACAAGTGCGAGTATATCGACTATAAGGACGCCGCCAAGCTGCGCCGCTTCATCTCCGAGCGTTCGAAGATCCTGCCCCGCAGAACCACCGGTACCTGCGCGATGCATCAGCGTCAGCTGACCGAGGCCATCAAGCGCGCCCGTCAGATCGCTCTGCTCCCCTTCGTCACCGAATAAGGAACAAAGATTTGAAAAGAGCTGTCCGCAAGGACAGCTCTTTTTTTGCGACCACACTGGGCGCGTGTGCTTTTTCGCGCTTGTGCGAAAAAACCAAAAATTTTCACAGCTTTTGCAAAGCTGCCAACTTGCGGTTTTTGTAATCCGCGTCCCCCGTCACCTCGCGGAGCACGGTGATCTCCTCCGGCAGCGCGGCACTGTTTTGCCCGTACTGGAACAGCACGGCCCTTTCCGCGCTGAAGGGGTACACGTCGATCTCGCAGCGGCGGTCGGCGAAGACGAAACGATACTTTGTCTTGCGCACGGGCGAGAGCGCCGTGTCGCGCTCTAAGAGGTATTTTTCATACTGCTTTTGCGAGATGGGGCGCTCGGTGTCCCATTTTTCGCCGTTTTCCATGCGATGCTTTTCGGTGTAGAAGTACAGCGTCTCCGCGCCGCTTTTCTGCATGCGCACGCGGCGCTCGATGTTCGGGTTCGTCAGCGCGAGATACGTCTGCGTCATGTCGATGGCCGCGGCGCGGTATTTGTGGGAAAACGCCGCCATGTCGGGCATGGCGATAAGGTACTTGCGTTTTTGCGCCATTGGCTCGACCTCGCCCACGGCACGGTAAATTTCGCGCAGGGCGCGCTCGATCTTGTTGTTGAAATTTGCGTCGTTGTCGATGATGCGCAGATTCGGGTGCGCGCTCCACGCGCGCAGTGTGCGGTCGTCCATCTCGCGCGCGAATTCGATGGATTCCGTGCGCGCGTTGTTGCCGAGGTCATAGGCGAACTCCGCGCCCTTGGCGCAGGTGATGAGATGGAGCACCATGTCGTAATTGGCGAGCACACGCTCTTCGGTGCGGCCGTCAAAGCGCGCGATGACCTGCGCGAACTCCTCGTCCGACACGTAGGCCTTGTCATCCATCAGCGCGCGGTCGTAGAGAATGAGAATATTGTCCTCCGGCACGAGCTGCGCAGCGTCCAGTGCGAGCTTTTCCTTGTGGATCTGATCGCCGACGACAAAGTCCTGAAATTGCAGCATTGACATACAGTTGTCAAAGGGCTTGATGCCAAAGCCCGAAATGAGCTCAGTTGCCGTCTCGGGGATGGTGATTACGCGCCAGCCGTCCTCCTGCTTGAATTCCTTGAGCACACGGCTCACGAGCGTGGTTTTGCCCGCCGCGGGGCCGCCCGTGAGGACGATCTTTGTGATGCGCTTTGCCATAGTTACGCTTCCTTTCCGTGCAGAAGATAGTCGCCGAACGCTTCGACGGTCTTAAAGTACAGGTCGCAGTTTTGACGCATGAACGCCTCGATCTCTAGGATGTCGTTCGACCAGCCCGCGGCGGCGAAGCGCACATTCGCGGCCTTCGCCATGTCATATCCGGGCTTTAAGTCGTCGAGCACGAGCATCTGCTCGGCGGTGAAGCCGAGCTTTTCCATGATATCATAGAGCGCGTGCGGCTGGGGCTTGCGCCGGTCCTTTGGCACCTCCCAGCCGTAGACGAGCTTCGGCTCAGGGAGCTTATTTTCGCGGTAGTCGCGCAGAATGTTCGGCGAGAGCGAGTGCGACACGACGCAGATCGTGCCGCCCGCGTGCACGTAGTCCCACAGAATATCGCGCATCCCGTCGTAAACCTGAGGCACGTGGTGCTGGACATATTCGTGCCAGTACGCCTGCTCGTGCTTCATATCCTCCTCGGTCATGCCGACCTCGCCGTGGAAAAAGTCATAGACGCCGGGGTCAAAGTTTTTGAGGACGTATTCCTCCAGCGTGTAGCGCTTCGCCTTGGGGAAAAACTTCGCCGTATACTCGGCAAAGCAGGGATAGTGTACCGTCGCGGTGGAGTTGACCACGGTGTCGTCGTGATCGAGCACAAGGCAGGGGTAGGTCATAAAAGGGACTCCTTTTTGATACTTTTTATAAAAGTATAGCATATTAAGTGTCCGCCCTGCAAGGGCGGGAAAAAGCAGCGCCGAAGGCGCTTCGTCTTTATTCCCTGCACCGTGCAGGGGGAACGGGCAAAGGGGGCCATTCTCTCACGTGAGAGAATGGCCCCCTTTAGATCCCCCAAGAGAACGCAAGG
>ERZ780226.3224-NODE-3224-length-10242-cov-2.785118_pt1 | contig 10242 bp, 8 predicted proteins | sample MGYA00511165_ERZ780226 | MGnify/ENA primary metagenome ERZ780226 (study PRJEB29588, sample SAMEA2152373) | human gut metagenome | biome: human gut; feature: human-associated habitat; material: faeces | place: Denmark | collected 2008/2010 ...
TTGCAACGGCGGTATAGAAAACTATTCACTTATTTTTGAAACCTGTGAAAGGTTTGAGACTCTGCTTCTTGACGGTAGTTATTTAAATCATAAAACGCTTAAAATAAGTGATGACTCTGCCGAACTTCCCTTGAAATACAGCTATTTTAAACTTGACACTCTGATATTTAAAGACCCTAAATCAAAGAGAGTTGAGCTTAAAAACAATATTACGGGAGACACGGTAGGGATTGATTTTTCAACCTTTAAAAACCTTCTTCTTTGGACGCTTCCGGGTGCGGAATTTATCTGTATCGAACCGTGGAACGGCCTCCCCGATTATGTTGACAGCGACTGTAATATAATGCACAAGCCTGATATTATCACCCTGCCTAAAGGAGAATTTTTTGATTGTGTACATACTATAAGCTTTAAAAAATAAATAATCTTCACCTATGTTCTTTTCAAATCTATTATACTGTCTCGCCGTGAACTATTGTGGCTTTTATATTTATATTTTCATCGGCTATTACAAGGTCGGCATATTTATTTCTCTCAACAGACCCTCTCATTTTATCCTCGCCTATGACCCTTGCCGCATTCAGCGATGCCATATTCACAACAGTATATATAGGCAGCCCGGTATGCTTTAAAAAGTTTCTTACCGCCTTATCCATCGTCAGAATGCTTCCGGCAATCGTTCCATCCTTTAGCCTGCACTCGATTCCGTGGACAGTTACAGGCTGACCGCCAAGCGTATACTCTCCGTCGGGCATTCCGCCCGCCCTCATACAATCCGTGATAAGAACAAGCTTATCGCCTTTGAGCTTTTGAACTATATTAAAAAGTACCGGGCTGACGTGAAACGTATCGGCTATCAGTTCACAGCTGACTGTGTTATTTTCAAGCGCTGCGCCGATTATACCTACCTCGCGGTGATTGAACGGTGTCATCGCGTTAAACAGGTGTGTGACGTGTCTTGCCCCGTTTTTGAAAGCCTCAGAGATCTGCTTATATGTTGCGTTTGTGTGTCCCACCGAAACCGTAATATCGGTATTTTCTGAAATGTATTTAACGAATTTAAACTCCTCATCCATTTCCGGAGCAATGGTAATAAGCCTTATTATGTCACGATTCTGCATAACAAAATCGATGTTCGGGCGTTTTATGTATTTTGCATCCTGTGCGCCCTTCTTTTCGGGATTTATAAACGGCCCTTCGACATTTGCGCCGAGAATTTTCGCCCCTTCGTTTTTCTTTTTCAGCTCTTTTATAACGTCAAGTGCACGCTGTATCTCATTTTCGGAAACAGTCATTGTTGTCGGGCAAAATGCTGTAACTCCGTTTCGGGGAAGGTCCCTTGCCATACTTATAATCCCGTCTCTGTCACCGTCGGATGTGTCAAAGCCTTTATACCCGTGAATGTGAATGTCTATAAATCCCGGCATAACATAATCCCCGTGCGCGTCAATTATCTCACACCCGCCTATGTGCAGTCCTTCCCCGACCTCTCTTATTTTATCATCAAATATAACCGCTCCGCTTTCGGTAACCGAATCTTTGTTTACTATTTTGGCGTTTATTATTGCTCTCATTTGAATCACCTTTTATAAATTTATGATTTTTAACTTATAAATCGTTATACTTATATAAAATCTATTTTACACTAAAAGAGCTGCCCCTACAATACCTGCGTCACTTTTTAATTTTGAAATAGCGATTGGGGTATCAGAATTAAGTCTGTCCTTAAGCGGTTTAAGAAGGGTATCCCCTGCATTTGTTATACCTCCCGACAACACTATCATATCGGGGTCAAACACATTTATAATGCCTTTTATTCCTATTGAAAGGCGGTTTATATACTTATCCAAAACCTCTGCGGCAACAGCACATTTTTCATTAACCGCTCTAAAGAAAAGTTTTCCGTTTAATGAGTTTCTGTTTTCAATATACAGCTTATACAAAATACTGTCGGTATTAATTTTTGCCGCTTTCTCGGCCATACCTATCAAAGCCGCGGCCGACGCATACTGCTCAAAGCATCCGTTCAATCCACAGCTGCACTTTTCGCCGTCAAAATTAATAGGAAAGTGTCCAATTTCGCCCGCGCTTCCTTTGCCCTCATAAATCTTTCCGTCAATGATTATTCCGCCGCCTACACCGGTGCCAAGAGAAACCATAACAAGGTTTTTGACGGATTGACCGCTTCCGCAAACCGCTTCGCCCAAAGCCGCACAGTTTGCGTCATTTGACACCTTCACAGAGATATTCAGCCTGTTTTCAAGTTCCTTTTTCAAATCAATATCCTTAAAAGGCAGATTAACTGCATTTACGATTCCGTCCCTGATTATGCCAGCCGTTCCGACTCCGATGCCCGATATACAATACTCCTTCATTATTTCCCGGCATTTATCGGCTATGCTGTCTATCAGCTCACCGCAATTTAAGCAAGCCGATGATATTTGGGTTTTATATACCGTCTCATCGTTCTCATTTAAAACACCGAACTTCACCTCTGTTCCGCCAATATCAACACCTATTCTCTCGCTTGAATATGCATCTTTGTCGCAAATAAGCGTAACATCGCTGTGAAGCTTAAGCATCGATGCGGGCATCTCTGTTGAAATATTACTCGTCAGCAGTTCCGAGACCGCTTTATGTTTATTTTTCCCGGCGGCAAGAAGAATTATTTTCCTTGCCTTTAATATAGTTCCCATTCCCATTGTCAGCGCCTTTTTCGGCACCTCTGAAATATCGTCAAAGAACCTTGAGTTTGCCTTTATTGTGTCCTCGGTAAGATTGGTCAAATGCGTCTTTGAATTTAGGTTTTCGCTCGGCTCGTTAAAACCTATATGACCGTTTTGACCTATACCGAGTATCTGTAGGTCGATGCCCCCGTTCTCGCCTATAAGCTTCTCAAAATTTTCACATTCTTTTTCCGTGTCATTACACATTCCGTCAAGAATATGTGTGTTGTTGGTATCAATATTTATTTTTGAAAAGAAGTTCTTGTTCATAAAACAGTGATAGCTCTGTTCATTGTCTGCCGTCAGCGGATAATACTCGTCAAGGTTAAATGTTCGGATGGTTTTAAAGTCAATTTCGCCCGATTTATTCATTTTAGAAAGTTCATCATACATTCCGACAGGGGTTGACCCCGTCGCCAGACCGAGAACACTTTTTGGATTTTTTCTTATTTGCTCCGCAACTATTTCCGCTGCTTTCTCTGACATTTCATCATAGTTTTCACACACTGTTATTTTCATCTTTCACATTACCTTTCTCATATAAACTCTCAACTATATAATACTACCGTTTGTTTTCGATGTATTTGCACAAATATCATTTTATTGTATATAGTCTATTTCTCATACAAAAGCCTTTCATCAAATTTGATGCAAATTTACTATGCTTCTTCATTTTAAAACTTTCTGTTTCAAAAGCCCTCCAAAAAATCCTTAATTCTGAAAAGTTCCGATGGTTTACTTTCTTTCTTCCAGACTCTCTCATACAAGCAAAACCACTCGTTAAGTTCATCAAAATAGTGTTCATCTTTCTCGCCGCTAAGCCTTAAAAATGCTTCCGCCGCAAGTTTTGTTCCCCATATCGCTGCAATTATATCCTCAATTGATGAATCGTTGCAATACTTCTTCATAAATAAAATTTCATCTTTGCAAACATCAATTATATTATAGAGCAGAGCCTTCTCAGGCAAGCTTTTTGACTCATTGCCCGCTTTAATCGCAGAATATGTTCTGACAAGATTGAGCCATATATTTGAAGCTACTTCCGATACTCTTTTCATATGAGGTATGACATTCCAGTCTTGTATACCAAAAACTAAAGAACTTACCGCATCTTCAAAGTCGCTGTCAGGAACAGTTTCAGATACATTCCACGCTTTTTCTGCGCCAAGCGCAACTCCATATACATATCCGTTCCATGGAGAAACGCCGCCAAAATCCCCCCATGCAGTATTAAGCATTCCCAGGCAATTATACTTTTGGGCATACATTGACATTTTGGATATATTTTTTTCTGCAGTGTTAAAATCCATAATAAAGCCAACCCATGAACTCACTCCCGGACACAAAATCTGCGGAACATTTTTATCACTTATTTTTTTTATTTTTTCTTCCGATGGCTCTTCACCATACTCCCAGTTCAGTAACTCTATATCATTTCTGATAAGTTCAATTTTCTGCGGATAATTAAGTGCTACATCCGCCCACATTTGCACCCTTTTTCCTTTATTTCTTAAGTGCCCTATTATCTTTGATACAAACTTAAAGTATTCTTCTCCCTCGTCCAGTCCTTTATTTTTTCCTTTGCATAAATCAAATGTCTCATCACAGCATATATTAAAAGTATTGCTTTTAAAAAGCGGTGCATATTGATCAATAAGACTGAATATCACTTTCTCACTGTCCGGGTTAGACACATCAATTGTATGGTGACCCATTTTTTCTGTCCAATACAGACCCTTGGGTTCATAGTTTTCATATTCACAAAGGTTCTTATATCTGTCGCTTTGCAACAAATCATACAGATGCCCGAATGTTGAAAGTGATGGTATAAACTCTATAAACCGCTCTCGGCAATAAGTATCAATTTCTTGAATTTCCTTCGCTGTGAGCATATTTTCAGGTCTTGTAATTCCTACATATTCCTTAAATTCAAACGCATTTTCAACATACAGTTGGAGCATATTTATCTTAAAATTGGCAAGCTTGTCTATCACTTTTTTCAAATGTTCGACTTTAGGAACCCTGCCTCTGGTTATATCATAGTAAAAACCTCTTACAGCAAGATCCGGCTCATCGAATACATCACAAGTCTTTAACTTTCCGTGTCCGCTTTTTAACATTTGGTCAAGCGTCTGCAAGCCATAAAAAACCCCCTGTATACCATTTGATGCAATTTCTATGCAGTTATCAGTAATCTTGAGATTATAGCTTTCACAGTTTTCTTTTCCTGCTTTTACATATACCTTAATTCCGTTTTCATCACTCTTACGAATCCGATTCGCCGCATTCTTTATGCGCTCATCAATATTATCATCATATCTCCAATTAATCTTTGAAGCATCTACTTCACCGAACCCGTAAGTTATTTTCTTAGGTTTCGGTATTAAATTCATTTTATTTTCAGTCTCCATTTTACACACCTCATAACAATACATTTACAAACAGATTTTTAAAAACTCCATTCGTAAATTAATTTAATAACTTCTTTAAGCGGCGAAAAATATTCATCTTTCATATTGCCCATCTCATATAAGCTCTCACTTATATAATACTACCGTTTGTTTTCGATGTATTTGCACAAATATCATTTTATTTTGCACTTTCAGTAAAAATGTGTTGAAATCTTTTTATAATGCTGTTATAATATCCGAAAAGGAGTGTGTAAATAATGGCTGATTATATCGGTGTACGATTAAACGAAGAAATCAAAATAAATAAACTGTATACGGTGCATTACTTTGAATACTCAAAGAAGTTTAGCTTTACGGGCGAAAAACACAACTTTTGGGAGCTTGTATATGCGGACAGAGGAAACGTGACTGTGTTTTCGGATGACAAAAGCTTTGTTTTAGAACAAGGAAATGTGATCTTTCACAAGCCAAATGAGTGGCACAACATAAAGGCCAACGGAGTGAGTGCGGCAAACGTTACTATTATAACATTTGAATCTTCTTCACCGGCTATGCGTTATTTTGAAAACAAGCTTCTTCCCGTCGGTCAGAAGCAGAAAGAACTCCTTTCTCAGATAATATCCGAATTTACAAATGCCTTCAGCGTCCCCCTCAACGATCCATACACAACGCGGCTGTTCCGAAAAAAGAACATTCCGTTTGCATCAGAACAGCTGATTAAAATGTATCTCTGTGAATTCTTGATTTTGTTCCTTCGGAATAACTCTCAAACCCGCCGAAAAAGCACAGGAAATATACACAGCGACAACAGCCTGATTAACCTTTTGGTAAACTATATGAACGAGAATATCACAAGAAACATTTCGCTGAATGAGTTAATGGAATACAGCGGAACCAACCGAACTAAGATAGAGGCTATTTTTAACGAAAGCTTCGGAAGAAGCGCCCTCGGTTATTTTATATACTTAAAAATCGAGCTTGCAAAAAAATATCTGCGTGAGGATAATTATAATATTACCCAAATATCCGAAATACTCGGATATTCGGGTATTCATTATTTCTCAAGGCAATTCAAAAAATGCACCGGTATGGCCCCGACCGAATATCTTTTGTCGATAAAGTCAATGATGCGCGAAGACCTTGTATAATACGGGTCGGGGGCGCGGACATATTCTTGGACTGTTTTATGCTGCTAATTTAAAATTATGCCTGTCCCCCCTCAATCCCGAATTTTGTGTCTACTTACTTGACTATAGTTCAAACCGTCATATGGAATAATAATAAAGACAATTGTCGATTCGGGAAGCTATGAGTTTTAAAATATTTTGGATATAAATTACAGGAGCGAATAAATATGTACACAAAAAAACAGTGGAAGTCGGATGCGTATTTCAACTTTGGATATGTTGAGTACCTGCCCAAAGACTTTGATAAAAATTTGGATATGTTGAGTACCTGCCCAAAGACTTTGATAAAAATAAGAAATATCCGTTGGTTTTCTTTCTGCACGGAGCGGGCGAGCGCGGCGATGATTTGGATGTGGCAATGCGCCACGGATATATGAAGTATGTCAGAGAAGAAGGGAAAGAATATCCTTTCATCTTTGTTGCGCCGCAATGCCATAAGAAAAAATATTGGGGATGTTATACCGAATCGCTTATTGCGTTTTGGGAATAGAATCCTATTGCCTTTACAATGATTTCATCAATTACAAAACCGAATTTTTAATCCACTTATCAAGCAGAGTATAAACGGCTTTAGTTGGTATCTTTAGATGTGAAAATTTCGGTTTTACTGAAGGAAATAAAAACGAAAAAACGGTAAAATACGTCCGACCACACATAAGCACGGCCGAGCAAGTTTTACTAATATAACCGCCGTACTGCATGAATTTCGAGCAAGCAAAGCATGAGTTGACAGTGTAGTGAACGGCTCTAAATCGTCCATGTATACTGAGTATACTGAGTATACGGATTATAAAAAAGTGATATTTTTGACTTATATTGTGCCGTGTTTGGCTTGAAATTAAAATAAATCTGTCTTATAATATAATTTGAATAAATAAAAGGACGGATTATTATGACACTAAACATAACAGTTAATATAATAGCGCAGATTTTGGGATTCGGCGGCGTGTATATGCTTTTCACGTTGTACCAGCAAAAAGAACGAAAGAAATTGCTGTACCGAAAGCTCTGTGCGGATGTTTTGTGGGGAGTGCATTATCTTTTTCTCGGCGCATGGGCGGGTGCGATTCCGAACCTTGTGGGAATCGCACGTGAAAGCATTTTTATGAACAGCGGTAAAAAATGGGCAAATTCATTAGCGTGGCCGATTTTGTTTATTGCTGTGAGCTGGTGCCTGACGATTGCGTCATGGCGGTCGGCGATAAGCCTTTTGCCGATGTGTGCGTCAACGCTTGTGACGATTTCGCTTTGGGTAAAAAACCCGAAATTCACGCGTCTTTTGTCCGTTCCTGTCTGTGTTTCGTTTATTATATATGATTGTTTTGTCGGCTCGTATGCCGGAATAATAAACGAATCAATATCGCTTGTTTCAATAATCATTTCATTTTTAAAGAATGATTTTAAAAAGAGCTGAAATTTTAAAATCGATATTTTAACCGCCGATGACAAAGTGACACGTTATCGGCGGATGTTGCCCTTATATTCTCTCGGTGTCACACCCATATATTTTACGAATGCGCGGTTAAATGTTCGCATACTGCCGAAACCGCTCTGTTCCGCCGCCTCGGTTGCGCTGATATTGCTATGGCGCAAAAGCGAGACGGCTTTGTTTACCCTCAATGTGTTTATATAGTTGCGGAAGTTGATTTTAAGCTTGCAGCAGAATATGTGAGAAACGTAGCTTTTGCTCACATAAAGGGCGTTTGCTACCTCGTCCAAGGTAATATCATGAGTATAGTTATTTTTGCAATAATCAAAGATTTTAAGCACGATTGTATCGCCGCAATCCCTTGATTCTTCGAACGTACACAATTTCAACAGCTTTCCCGTAAGCAAGAGTAAGTATGCCTTTTTAACCGCATCCGATGAAGTTTTAAACTCGGATAATATTTCCTCGGCAAGCATTGAAAGATGCGCGCCCTCGGCAGTGCAAGGAGTGATAACAGGTGTTTTCGGACGCTTATCATTAAATGCCGAGGCAAGTTCGGGGATTGTGTCCGCGCTAAAGATAAACTTTCCGACATCAACGTTTTTTTCGTGTGAATAGCTGTGTATAATATTCGGAAAAAGGATTATAAAATCTCCCTTGGATACATTGTATGAATACCCGTCGGCGGTGAGCGTTGCGCTGCCGCCGAATACGGATATTATTTCGATTTCATCGTGCAGGTGAGGGACGAAATCTATCTTTCGGTTATGTATTATTTGTGGTTCGGTATGATATTGGTGAATATAATTCATGACTGCTCCTAACAGTGATATTTTTGGCTTGTTTTTTGTAGTATTTGACTTGAATTATAACATAATTTGGCGTATAATGCAAGTAAAAATATAGGTTTGGTTTTTGAATGAATAAAATTTTGTGAATTTCGATTGAGTTTATTCGTTTTAAAACCTTACGGACAAAAGGTGAATTTTTATGAATTTGATTGTGAAAAAAGATACAGAGTTAAAAAATATTTATACCGAGAATTCAGCGTGCGCAAAAGAGCATAAAGCGACCCCCGAGGCACCGATAAAGATGTACAACGGATATATCGTGCCGGGCGAGGATGAAAGCGCGAAAAGGCTCGGTGAAAAATGCGTTGATGAATTAAAAAAGAATATAATTGCGGATTTTGAAAGAACAGAGGAATATTGCAGAGAGCATAACGAGGACGACCCGGATTTGATGGTACACGTTTCTACGTTTAAAATAATAGACGGAATTGTGTATATGACATATTATGCGAATACAGGCAGCGATGCCGAGGACCCGAACAAGCAAGAGGCGAGGTTTGCGTTTTGTCCTATTAATAATCCGAAAGATATGACGATTGTACAGGTACAAAAAGTCGGTGAAATCCTTGACGGAAAGAAGATAGACGCATTGTATGACACAATCTTGATGTACAAGGGCGGCGATGAAATTTATATTATGTGGACGGCATCGGCAGATAAACAATATTACAGATTTTATTGCACATTCAGCATCTCAAAAAAGACGCTGAGTGCCGTCAGACCGAACAGGTTTAAGGTTGGTGATATAACAAATGATTTTAGCATGAGCGGAATCAAAGATGCACTTGCGTGCAATGGTATTCCTTATAAGACGATGTTTGTCGATATTGGAATTATGCAAAAGCTGACAAGCCGCATCGAAAACGGTGAGGTATATTATTACACGGGTGCATATTCGGGATATTTTAACTGTATCATAAAGAGCAAGGATTTTATAACGTGGGAATATGTATCAACACCCGATTTTATAAATCTTTCACTTTGGGAAAATGCCGTTTATGTGCTCGGCGACAAGTGTTATTATTTCGTGCGCCAGCATGAGTGTATGCAGGGATTTTTGACCTGTTATGATCTGAAAGAGGATAAGTGGGAAAAACCGTGTTTAATCAGAGATACACAGTCGCGCTCGGATTTCATCTTTTATAATGATGAGCTTTATCTGATACACGCGCCGATAGACCGTGACGGATTCGGAATGATAAGGATAGACCACGAAGATTTAAGCAAAAGTAAGGTTGTTTTTGTCGCTGAGATGAAGGAGAGTATGTTTTATCCGTATACGGATGTTTACGGTGATGATGCGTATATTTCGTACACCGTTGACCGAAAGCATATCAGACTTTCAAAGTTCAATTTGAAAAATTATATAAAATAAAATGAATCGCCGCAATACCGAAAAGGTGTTGCGGCGCTTTGTTTGGTCGTCTCAACAATTTATTACAGAGCCAAAATTCCTTTATTTTTTGATCCCAACTATTGACAAAGAGCCAACAACTATTTTGATTTTGTGTTAGAAAAGTGTTAGAAATCGAGGTATCATATGCACCCGCATAAAAAAAGGAGCAAGCAAAAATGCTTGCTCCGTGTATGGTGCCGCTGATCGGGGTCGAACCGATACGGTATCACTACCACAGGATT
>ERZ780226.3226-NODE-3226-length-10236-cov-3.046754_pt1 | contig 10236 bp, 4 predicted proteins | sample MGYA00511165_ERZ780226 | MGnify/ENA primary metagenome ERZ780226 (study PRJEB29588, sample SAMEA2152373) | human gut metagenome | biome: human gut; feature: human-associated habitat; material: faeces | place: Denmark | collected 2008/2010 ...
GCGCTTTCGCAGCGCCCTCACCTTTCGGTCACGTGCCGTCCATTATAATCTTTACTTACTTGAAAACAGCCTGGGCTGGACGGTCATACGCCGTACCATATCCAGGCTGTTTTTGTTTATGCAGTTCTCAAACGTCCTAACCGCGGTACGCCGCTACATGCCTATCATATACTTTTGCTTTTTCCGGCCATCGGCTATCAGGAGCGCCAACAGTCCCGTGAAAGACAACAGCATCATTGCCGCGCCGCACAGCAGCCGTATATCTCCGCCCAGCTCGCCGGTCTTGCCTATGCTGCCCGTCTTACCTGCCCCCCCAGCGGGCTTAGGCGTGCTACCCGGGCCCGGCGTTGAGCAGGGGGGCTGGGTCGGTGTAGCGCAAGGCTGATTGGATATATTGTCCACCGTCAGCACCACTGTATTGTCCAAGGATATGTAAGCGCCGTTGCCGGATACGCTCATGTCCCCATCACGCTCCACAGTGAGCGTCCATCCGCCCAAAGGCTTTATATATCCGCTGGGCGTTGCCGTTTCGGTTATGCCGTAGGTCCCCGGCCTGAGCTTTATGGTCTCGGTATTGCCTAACGCATCCGCGGTAACGGTCTTTGTGTAGCTGTTGCCGGTTATTCTGAACGTCGCACCGGATAGCGCCTTGCCCGTAGAGGCATCCCGCTTATGCAGCGTCAGGGCGAATATCACGGGCTGATTCTTCAGCGTGACCGTAAACCCTGATACAGCCTTGCCGTTCAGCTTTAATCCTGAGTCGCTCAGGTTCAGCGCCTGCTTTTCGCTGCTGAGCACATACCCGTCCGGAGCTATTACTTCCTCCAGTATGTAATCGCCGTATGGCAGGCTAATCTTTGCCGTACCGTCGCTGCCGGTGGTAAGTATATAGCTCTTTTCGCCGCTCAGCCTGAATGTGGCTCCCGTAAGCGCCTCGCCGGTATCCGACACTTTCTTCAGGGTTATCTCCTTTTCCTCTGCGGTGTTGGTTATCATGGCGGTGTATACAAGACCCTCCGGCTTTAGCTCGGTGCTCCCTACGATTACCTTCCCGTATTCGTCCACGGTAAAGTCTATGGGGGCGTTCCAAAGCTTATAGCCCTTTGGCGCTTTTGTTTCCTTAGCCCGGTAGCTGCCCATCGTGAGCTCGGTGAATGTCACGAGGCCGTTGTTGTTGGTCACTCCCGTTGCCACAACTTCGCCCTGCTTTTCGCCATTCATCCTGTAGAGGGTGAACTCCGCGCCCGCAAGGCGCAGCTCCTTGTTGTTTTTATCCACCTTTATGAAGCCTACTGCCGTACGCCTAAGCAGATTTTCTACCTTTATTTCAAGCGGCGCCGTCATATTCGCCTCGGTTATAGTGAAGGTTCTGCTGCCGTCCAGTATAGCGTAGCCGCTGGGCGCGTCGATTTCGGTAAGGGTATATGTGCCTTCCGGCAGGTCCTTGAGCGTTACTCTGCCCGCAGTTATTACGCTGCTGCCGCGCTCATCCAACGTGTATACGTCGCCCTCTGCCTTCCACATGAGCAGGCTGCCATTTTCATCCGTCACGTTAAACTTCGCCCCTTCAAGGAGCTTTTCGGGGTTCTCGTGGTCTACCTTTTTAATGGTCACGCTGCCCAGTATATACTTGTTTGCCGCCTCAATAACTACGGGGCTGCCATGGACAAGCTCTGTCTTTTTTACTGAGTACTCCTTATCGCTCAGCGCATAACCCTTTGGCGCCTTTATCTCGCGGATAGTGTAATCATCGTAAGGCAGCTCGGTAATAGACGCCTTGCCTGAGGCGTCGGTCGTCACTGTCTTGGTAAAGCCCCGGCTATCCGTAACGGCAAATTCCGCACCCGCAAGCTTTTTCTGCTTATCCTCGGAGTCGTGCTTATGTATCTCTATGGAGTAGCTGGTCTTTTCGTTGTTGAAGGTATATTTGAATTCGCCCACCGCTCCCCGTACTGCGTTGACGGTGATCTCCCGCACAAAGTCGCCGCTAAGCTGGTAGCCCGCAGGGGCCCTTGTCTCTATGAGCTTATACTTGCCCTCAGGAACCTCGAATACTGCCGTGCCGTCGTAGCCTGTTACTGCCTTTGCTACAACAGCGCCCTCCATGCTATACAGCATGAATTCCGCCCCAACCAGCAGCTTTCCGTTTTCGTCCGCATCCTGCTTTATCGCCGTGACCTTGTACATGGCCTTGTCATTCTTCAGCCGCAGCGTAACCTCGGTCTGCTGCCTGCTTATGGCTATGCTGTGGCGGTCTCCCTTCAACACATACCCTTCGGGGGCCTTTGTTTCCGTTACGGCATAATTTCCGAACTTCAGTCCTGTTATATAAGCCTTGCCGTTGGCGTCTGTAGCTATGGTGCTCGATGCGCCCTCGCCCGCAGCCGCCTCGTATCTGCCGTTATTCTTTATAAAGGTCAGCGGCGTATCGTCGCTTCCGGCTACGGTAAACTCCGCGCCCGCCAGGGCGCCGCCGTCCTTGCCGTCAGTTTTTTCTATGGTGAGGCCGCCGTATATCCGGCTGTTTTTCAAGGTCAGCGTCAGCAGGCCGCCTTTAAAGTTCCACTCTGTCACCTCGCTGGTATTCGTCACCTGCTGAACTGTGCCCTCCGTTACGGTAAAGCCCCATCCGTTCAGGGGTATGGCATAGCCCTCCGCCGCGGCTACCTCGGACAACGTATATTTCCCCGGCGCGAGGGATATTGTATCGGTGATGCCGTTGCTGCCGGTAATAAGGGAGTGGGCGCCCTTCTCGCCCTTTAGCATGAATGCAACGTTTGCAAGGGGCTGGTTCGTATCCGCGTCCACCTTCACGAGCCTGAGCTTAAAGTTTACGGGGGCGTTGCGGACTGTGATGGCCGCCCCTTCGCCCAGCTTACCACCGTCGAGGTATATGCCGTCCGCCTTGACGGAGATATGCCGCCCCGCTCCGTTTATAACGTAGCTCTCCGGCGCTTTCATCTCCGTAAGCGTATATTCGCCTATGGGGAGCGTTATCTGCTCCGTAAGCCCATCTGCCCCTGTGGTATACCTTTTGTCCAGGCCGCCCCCAAGTATGCGGAACTCCGCGCCGGGCAGCGTCAGCCCTTCATCGTTTGTGCTTACCTTTTTTACCTGAAAGCCGTACTCAAGAGGGCTGTTCTTTACGGTAAGCGTATACAGCCCTTCGCCGCTGAAGCCATCGCCTTGCAGATTTCCTTTTTCGTCTATGGTAAATTCAAACTTATTATCCAAAGGCTTATATCCCTCTGGCGCAGCAGTTTCTTTTATGTAGTAGCTGCCGGATTTTAATCCGGTGAACAGCGCCACGCCCGCCTTGTCCGTCGTGACCCTCCTTATCTCTGTATCGTCCTCCCCGTACAGCGCAAATTCAGCGCCCTTGAGCCGCGTTCCGTCCGGGCTCTCCTTCAGCACGGCAATGCCCTTTTCATGGGGCAGGTTTTCAACGGTCAGCTCCAGCGCCTTATCGTACAGATCCGCCCGCACATGGAAGCTCATATCCTCCATTGGTATATAATTTTTCGGCGCCTCATTCTCCCGCAGGATATAGCTCCCCACCGGCAGGCCGACTATATCGGCATTTCCCGCCGTTATGGCTGTAACATCGCCGTCCTCGGAATAGGTATACACGCTGCCTTTGTTGGTAAACGTTACCTGCTTACCGTCCGCATCAAATATGCTGAACTCCGCACCTTCAAGCCTGTTTCCCTGCTCGTCCACCTTATTGAGCTTTACTCTGGTTTTGTAGTTTCTCGCGGTGAACACCACTTCCTCTCCGGCAGCGGTATGGCCTTCTACTTCTACCGTGTATGTCGCAGGATCCAGGGTATAGCCCACGGGCGGCGCGATCTAGGTTATGCTGTACTCACCGGCAGCGGGTACCTCCACCGTAACGGTACCGTCCTTGCCGGTCTCGACCTCCGCATAGAAGCCGCCGCCCCTCACGGCAAATTTCGTATTGGCCAGCTTTTTGTTCTTATCGTTAATATCCCTTTTTACAATGCTCAGGGCATAGCGGCTCTTTGTGTTTTCCACGGAAATACTTATATCCGCACTAACCGTTCCGTCCTCAGCCTTTTGCGGTATGTCGAAAGTATGCTCCGTATCGTCCCGTTCGTACCCCTCCGGCGCACGGCTCTCTATCGCCACATAGCTGCCGTAGGGTATGCCGGTTTTAACGGCCTTGCCGCTGCTATCGGTTATCAACGTATAAATTGGATTTTTCCGGGCCGCATACTCCATAGCGTATATTTTAAACTCCGCTCCGAGCAGGGGGTTGCCGTCTTTATCGGCCTTCTGTATCGTCAGCGAGCCGGTCTTGGGCGTATTTTTCACGGTTACGGTGTTGCGCCCGTTCGTCGTGACCTCGAAGGGTATAAGCTCCTCGTTCAGTTCATAGCCCTCAGGAGCTACCGTCTCTTTCAGGTAGTATTTGCCCAGAGGCAGCGTTACCGTGCCGGAGCCGCCGTATGTAGTTATTATCTTGCCATCTATGGGCTTCTTACCCTCATCCAGCACCTGAAATACCGCGCCGTTCAAGGGTTCGCCCCCGTCGGCGCTTACCTTTTCAACGGTAAACTCCTTCTCCGTCCGGGAATTCGTCCATGGGTTCGGAACGCTGACTATGTTTTTGCCTTCCGCCACAGCGCCGCCGATGCTCACATAATACGTCTTATTGCTGCGCACATAGCCCTCCGGCGCTATTACCTCCGTAAGCTCATACACGCCATACGGCACGTCCTCAAAGCTGACCCGCCCCTCATCGTCGGAAATGGCATACATCTGCTCGACGGTGGAATACGCCGTGCCGCTTTTCTCTACAAGCTTCAGCTTGAACACCGCCCCTACGAGGCCATTGCCCGCGCCGTCGGTTTTGGTGAATTCGATCTTTCCCTTTTCGCTCCTGTTTTCCAGCTTAAGCTCAATCGTTTTGTTATGGTTTTCGGCGTCCACCTTAACGATTTGATCTTTTATTCCCACTATGCCCTTTGGGGCATTTGTTTCGCTGAGATAGTATGTGCCCCAGAGCAGACCGCTTACGAATATCTCGCCACGTTCATCTGTAATAAACTCGGTGACTGTATCCGCAAGGTCGGTATAGGTATACCTGCCGTTGCTGCCGCTCGCCGTAACAAACCCGCCTACGCTGTTTTTCAACGTAAACTTTATTCCTTCCAGCAGCTTGCCGTTTTCGTCAGTCTTGATTATTTTCAAATCGGCCTTGATACGGGTATTTCCTACGCTTACAGCCGTTGACTCATTTTTGATCGTGAAATTTTCAGGGTCGCTTATCGTCAGATACCCATCCGGCGCTTTAACCTCCTCCAGCACATATTCGCCCAATGGCAGGTATTCGATGGCAAAAGTGCCGTTCTCGCCGGTGACTATCGCGGTCGCATCTTCTTTTTTATCGGCAAAAGAAGCAAAGCTTGTCCCATCGACCTTTACATACTTCCCCTCGGCGTTCCTGATTATAAACTCCGCGCCGGGAAGCGCCGTTTTTCCGTCCTCTGCAAATTTTGTGACGGTGAGCTTGGTATGTTTGTTTTCTATGGGTTCAAGTTGTATAACTCTCTCCGCACTATCAGAACCGTCAATCGTCACCTTTATCGGGGCTGCCTTAACATACCCCTGCGGTGCTTCGACCTCGGTAATTGTATACTCTCCAAACGCAAGCCCTGTAAACGTCACCACGCCATCCCGCCCGCTTGCGGATTTCTTGGTTATGCCGTTGCCGCTGATCTCAAACTCAACGCCTTCAAGCGGCTTCCCATCGTCGCCCTTCTTGACGAGCGTCAGCGAGTATTCTTTCAGTGTATTCTTTATTGTCGTTTCTACGTCCCAGTCATTGTTTCCGCCTATCTTGAAAGGCCGTATGGTTTCATCCAGCACATAACCGTTGGGCGCAGCAATTTCCTTAACATAATACGTTCCGGCCTCCAGGTCTGCAAACAGCGCCTTGCCGTTTTTGTCGGTCTTCTGAATATCAATCGGCCCTTCGGCGGCGGCAGCGTCCTTATAAAGCCCGAAAAAAGCCCCCGAAAGCAGCTGGTTGCCATCGGTCTTGGTTATGCTTATGCTGCCCTTATCGCGGGTGTTAGTCCATGTCAAAGTTACGGTTTCGCCAGCAAAGCTGATTCCTTTTGGCAGGTCGTCTACGGTTGCAGTACCGTCAGCCTTTATTTCCACGGTAACGGTTCCGTCATATCTTCCGTAACCCTTCGGGGCAGTTTTTTCGATTATATAATACTTCCCGGCTTCCAGCCCGGTAAACTCCGCAACGCCGCTATTATCGGTGGTTTTCTTTTCTGCTTTCGGGCCGGACAGCATAAACTCCGCGCCCGCCAGCGGATTGCCGTTCTCATCCACCTTCTTTACGGTGATGCTGCCCGCGGTATACTTCTCGTTGGTCATGGTGATTGTCCCATGGGCGGCGGTCTTTTTTATAGTAATCTCAGCAGAGGGCTCGCTATCAAGTATATACCCCTGCGGTGCAGTTATCTCTTTGACGTAGTATGTGCCGTAAAGAAGGTTGTCTATTGTATGCTCACCGTTTGCGGTAGAAAAAACCTTTCCTACAGGATCAGAATTCTCGCCATCTACCCTATATAGCTGGAACGTACCGCCTCCTATTTGTTCTTTCCCTTCGCCGAGCTTTTTGAACGTCACGGAGCCTTTTTGAGAATCCAGCTTATTTTCGATTCTTACTGAAGCCGTACCTTTATTGACGTTTCCGTCCTCAACGGATACTATCGTAACAACATTGTCTTTTTTGTTTATCACGACCTTTTTATCCGGCCCCGCAACGTATTTGCTGCTCTCCTCAACGGTTTCGCGGAGGGTGCAAGTATTATCACCTTCACTCAGCTTATCCGCACCGATATAGAGGGTAGCAGAATCGTTTCCCGTTACCTTTGCAGTATCAATAATATCAATATTACCTTTCGGCCCAATGAGCTGGAAGGTGGCTATTTTTTCCTCGCCGTCGCCCTCCTCCCAGGTCTTATTTACGGTCAGTTCCGCGTCGCGGCGGACGTAAACGACACTATTGTCGCTTATCCTATTCTGTGCAACGCCGCCGGGCTGAAGCTTGGCCATATCGACATCAACGGTAAAGTCGATGGTATAAAATCCCTGTGCTATTGCCCCGTCTTTTATTTTGGTTATAGTTACAGTCTGGCCATTTACTTCAAGTTTAAAGTATTCGTCTGCTTTCGTGCCATATTTGACCGATTTGTCCTTATAGCTAAAGCAGTCCTCCAACACGTCCTTAACGATTACCGTATCCTTGTCAATAGCAATCTCGCCGTATGCGCTGACCCTTATTCGGAAAGTGACAGTTCCGGTTTTTTCATTTATATCTAATACAGTTACCTCATTGCTGCCGTTCATTATATATTTGCTGGTAGTGACCGCGCCCGATGTATACCTGCGCGCCACCACCTGCGCAGCTTCGCTTATCTTATCATCAATTTTCATGTTTACCTTGTTGGTAACATCATTCACATTTCCGACAAGCTTGGCAAAATACCTTAATTCGATATTCGCAAGAGATGAATCCTCCCCCTGCGCAAAGCCCTCTTCGCGAGAAAATGTGACGGAAAAGCCCGTGCCGTCCTTCGATATCGTTATATTTCCAAGTTCATTATGCGTACCTGTCAGGCTTTCCCCAGTTTGAGACAAAGCAACCGGCGAACCGTCTATATATAGCTTTATACACTTAACAAGGCTCGCATCGACTCTTCCGCTGTCATCGCACAGCGCCAGCGCGCCGTTGCTCATGTCATCCTCTATCGCCACATTTCCGGCGTAATTCTTATTTATGCCAAAGTTTACCCGATAGGTTATCGGCTTGCTCTGATCATTCAGAATGTATATATTGTGATCCTTATCCGCTCCCGGCATATAGTTCGCAAACATGGTTTTCTGAAGATAGGGTTCTGTTTTTCCCGTTCCGGTTCCCGTCCCTGTCCCTATCTCGGTCTCAGACTCGTTCAAGCCGGCTATGCCTATGGATATTTTGCCCTTTCCATCCCCGTCATAGCCGATAAAATTCGCTACCGTTTCGATATTAAACGATATGCCTACTGTTTGTTTACTACTATCTATGTTAGCTAACGTCAATATCAGCTCATGCTTATTCTGATCGTATTCGGCATTTTTAAACCACTGTTTCCAATCCTTATTATAAGCAGTTTCTATGTCCTTAATCTCAAGAAACTCCGGCAGTTTAACTGTTACCTTAGTGCCTTCAACAAGGTTAGGCGTTGCATGAAGGTCTGTATCCGTTATCGTAACCGAAAATGTGCAGCTTTCTCCGTCCTCTACGGTTTCCTTGCCGCCCGAAATGTTTATTGTTATTCCGCCATTTGCAAGCTCATCAGCATTGTTGGACATGAGATTAAAGCCCCTGAGCAGTGTGGCGGTAAGCAGCGGCGTGTCGGTGGGCTCTATGGTCGGGCTTGCCTCCGGCGTATCGGTGGGTTCGACAGGCATGGGAGTGGGTGTGGCGGTAAGGTCGTCCTCGCTTATTTCTATTGTTTCCGCTGCCCCCGGCGTGGGCATGCCGCCCTCGGCAGGCAGCTCGCCGCCCTCCGGCGATTCTGCCGCCGGGGTAGGCGTTGGCTCCGCCTCCAGCAGATCGGATTCATCCAGTATCACTATGCCCGGCTCCTCATTTAAGGCCATGGCAGTGCTCATAAGCACCTGACCGGCAAGCATCGTTAGCATCAGCAAAGCAGCAAGCACGCGATTAAAGCTCTTGAATTTCATAGTCCTTATCCCCCTTGATCCTTCGTTTTATGGCTGCATTGCCGCATATATGAGCAGTCGGTGTGTCCCTTTCCCGACCGGGGTACATGTCACCAGAGTAAGCGAGTATCCGTCGTTGTGGGAACTCAGCGCATTAAACAGCTCCTCCGGCTCGATAGTTTCCTTCCCCGTAACGGTATATGTATAAACATCTCCATCTCCAGCGGAAAGGTTTATCTCGTCCCCTGCTTCCAGCTCATCCAGCCTGTTGAAATGTCTGCCGTATTTTTTCATCCGGTGGCCGAATATGACGCAGTTTCCCGGCGCCCCCATCTCAGCCGATGAGGGCAGCCAGCCCGCGCCGCCCCGCAGGGCGCGCCTATCCGCGCCTTCCATTACCGCCATTTTCAGGTCTATGGCGGGTATGGATATAGTCCCGCAGCCCACCGACTTACTTTCCTCGGCGCCTTCTTCCGGCTCATAGCCGGGAATCGAGCCCATGTCCTGCTCAAAGCCCGGCTCGTAGCCCTCGAAGGTCTCGTCCTCCTCTCCCTGCACCTCCGGTAGCTGCATATCTGGTATTTCCACGCTGCCTCCGCTCGCTTCTATCATGGCAATTATCTCCGCCTCTTTGGCCGCCCGCCTGTTGTCTATCACGCCGGGCCGCACCATAAAAAGCACGCCTATGGTCATCAAGAGAAGCATAAACACCACTAACATAACGGCTATTACCTTGCTATCCTTCATGTGCCGCCTCCATGCTTAAAACCAGGGCGCTATGTTCATATTGAACCAGCTATAACCCATGTCGATATGGGGCAAAAAGCCCATATCCATAAGCAGGCCGGCTATGACCCATAGAGCGGCAAGTATTCCTGCGAAGAGCGCTATGGCGGCAGCCAGCCTTCCCGCGCTCCACGGCCTTTTCTCCGCCTTGGCCTGAATAGGGATATCCGACGGCTGAACATCGGCCCGCTTTATCTCCGGCTGGGTTCTAGGCAGCTCTGGGGCGTTTGCATTCGTGGCAGTGTAGAACAGTCTTTCGCAGGATCGGCGCAGCATATCCGCCTGTATCTCCTCCGCCCTGCTGTAAAGCAGCGCTTCCACAGGGTCTTTGCTGTTGGCCATTTTTACGGTGATATACAGGTCGATAAACGCCTCCCTGAGCGCCTCTTTGGCCACCTCCTTATTCCCGGAGCGCTCCAAAAGCCGCAGGTATACCGGCTTTCCATAGGTCAATACCATCGTCCTGAAAGCCTCGTCATCTCCCGCTTTGATCCTGCATAGCAATTCCCTTGATTCCACTCTCTTCTTCCTCTGTTTATAATGTAATTTTTAAGAGTTTTATATCGATACTTTTTTAATTCTCTCATACTTTACATTTTTATGCAACTAATACATTGCGCCCCGCGTTTTTTGTTCTCCCGTATTCACGATAAATTATAAACAGAAGGGCGGCCCGAGGGCCGCCCTTATTTTTTTGCG
>ERZ780226.3231-NODE-3231-length-10223-cov-3.283733_pt1 | contig 10223 bp, 8 predicted proteins | sample MGYA00511165_ERZ780226 | MGnify/ENA primary metagenome ERZ780226 (study PRJEB29588, sample SAMEA2152373) | human gut metagenome | biome: human gut; feature: human-associated habitat; material: faeces | place: Denmark | collected 2008/2010 ...
AGGTACCGCTCCCGCATCAGGGCATATTTCCCGGTTACGGGCGGCTCCTGGGGCGGCGTCAGGTTTGGAAGGTTCCAGCCGTTCTCGGTGAGATAGGTCATCATCATGATTTTGTCCTCCTTCATGAGTGTTCTGTTCTTTTGTGGGTTCATCATACACGTTCTTCGGTTCTTCTGCAAAAAATGTGGGCTGGCCCAAATGCTCCGCCCGCACGGTTGTCGCCACCTCGGTGAGAATGTCTCTGGAGGCCATGTTCACCACGTCCCCTAAGAGGTGGATATTCTGAGGGGTGCGGAATTGCTCCAGTGCATCAAAGTCCTGTGGATAAAAGATCGCATAGTCCGCCAATCCCATCCGACAGAGCAGCAGATAGGCTACGCTGTTTTCCACCAGCCGCTCCAAGGCATCCTGCGTCACCGGCACCTGTGCTTTCTGCACTTCCTCCCAGCGGAGCGAAACCACCGCAGAGGTATATTGCTTTGCTGTGGTCATCACGGCGATTGGCAGCACCGGTTCTGTGGCACTGAATTTCTGCTCCAGCATATGCAGCAGCGGCCCATAATCGCCGGGTTCCACATTCCAAAGCGGCACCGGGATGGAGTTTGCCCGCTCGTTGGTGTCCTGAATGTCGAATAAGTAGCGCACGTGGGTCCTACCATTGCTGCGTCCAAAGACCGTAATACCGGCGGAGCCACGGCGGATTCCACGGTGAAATCGCCGTTCCCATTGGGAGAACTCCAGCACTGCAATGGCATCCGGGCGCTGATGGTGGATCAGAAGCTGATCCTGAAAGGGATAGCGGTAATTTCGTCCGGCGCTTTGCAGAAAGCAGAGCCAGTTTTCCGGGGTGGCGGTCACGGATTCCAGTGCCTCCCGGTATAAATCTGTCAGACGGTTTGAAGTGGTTGCCATAGGCATCTCCTTTCCTAATTTTTTGCAAAGAAAAACTCCTGCCCTTACAATGAGGCCAGGAGGGATGATTATGTGTGATTCTATGAAAAAGCTGATTGTTTTACTGCTGCGCTGTATGGTGTTCGGGCTTGCTGGAGGGGCACTATTTACCGTGATTTCTGGCACTAATCTAGGACTACTACCCTATGCTGCCTGTATGGGGCTCGGTGCTGGATGGAGGCTGACAAAACCCATAGGCGTGATTGTCACTGGCACCAACGGTATCATCTTCACTGCATTCTGCTTTGCGGTTCGACTGGGACTGGCGCTGATTGTTGGCTGGCTGGTGCTGGTTCCCTATGGGATTTATCTTGCTGTGCAGTCAGCTCGGCATGTTTAGCTAGAAATCGTGCGGCTATCTCACGGGAGGTAGCCGCACGATGCTTTTATCTCATGCTGCTGAAACTGGTTTTCCACATAGGCATCAATGGTGGCAGGCGCATTGTATAGGGCTGTCAGCAGATAGCTCCGCACATTCCGCACCGGCCCACTGTGCTTCTGAAAACACTCCAGCACATAGTCTATGTGCGTGAAATTCAGAGACAACAGCCGCTGCTGCACCTGCTGCGTGGGCAGCTCCTGACCACCGATCCGGGTAGTCGGCTTATTGGAGGCAAGAATATCTGCTCCTAACAGGATCAAGCTGTCCAGCGTTTCCGCTCGGTAGTTGTCCAGCAGAGCACAATAACCCCATTTCTCTTGAAGAATTTTTTCAAATCCATCTATCGCTTCTTTCTGCTCCGGGAGGATGATAGGAGGGATAGATTCCTTCTCACTAGATTCTTTCTGTTTTGGATCAGTCTTATTTGTCTCCCCTTTGGGGATGCCCGCAGCGCTGCTTTCGGGAGAAGCAGAGGTTTCAAAACAGGAAGTCTCCGTGTCAGAGTTCCCATTTTCGGACAACTGTTTTTCCGTTTCCGGAGGCTCCAGTGCCTTGGGAGAATCAGAACTCCCGTTTTGGGAAGTCTGGGCGGACACGAAGTTCATCACATAAATGCGGTCAGGACGGCCCAGCCCTTGCCGCTTCCTGCGGATCAGCCCCAGCCCCTGATCCAGCTCTTTCAGCAACCGTACCGCCTTGTTGTGTCCACACTGGAGGCATTCCTGTATTTCGGTGTGAGTGAAGTAGATGTACACCCGCCCTTGCCGGTCAACCCAACCGCTGCGGCGGGACAGACCCATCCGATCCAGCATCAGCCCATACAGCAGCTTTGCCTCGGCGGAGAGGTGCGAAAAGGTGGGATCAATGAACAGCGCTTTGGGAATCCGGTAAAAGGTAAACTGCTCGGACTCCTGTGCTGTATAATAGGCAAATGAAGTTGACATAATTTCATCCTTTCTGGACGGGCTTGTGACCGCCCTGCCGCATTACTGCTACACTCTGCGATTGCCGGAGGCCATGAGGCCCCCGGCGTTTTGTTATTCGGTTCTTATCCCCCTGACCAGCAGCCGATGACTGTTGACCGCTAGGGGCACACAGGTCACGAGGGTTACATAGTCCTCGCCGTCTACAATAGTCAGGTCAGAGGTGTCCGTTGGCAGTACCTTCTTGACCTGATCCACGGTATAGGTGAGGGTTTTGTTGTAGATATGCAGGTAGAAAACATCACCATTCTCTAGCTTTGGAAGGTCGGTGAACAGCCGAGCGCTACTCATGCCGGAGTGCCCAGCCAGCACGCAATGGGTGCTTTCGCCGCCCACGGGCAAACTGGTTTCCGGCAGATGACCGATGCCCTTGCTGAGTACCTCAGAAGATACACCGTGATAGATCGGCAGAAGGACGTTGATCTTCGGAATTTCAATGTAGCCCATAACCCCTTCTGCGGTGAAGTTCAAGAGCGTTGGGTACTGATCGTTTTCCTCCAACTTACTTTCAAACGGATCGGTCATGGAAACCGTGTCAGTCAACTCCCGGTTGTACTCTGCCGCCCGCCGCAGTTCTTTTTCTGCTTCTCCATCGTCCAATCCATCCACGGCGCTGGAGTAGTCCGCAATGACCTCGGATTGGTGGCGATTGTTGAGCCATTGGCTCAGCTTAGGGTACGCCAGCAGGGCGCATCCTCCCAGGAAGATGCCCCCTGCCAGAACCAATGGGACGATCCGCTTACCCATGACGGCGCTTGCGGAGATAGAACGCGGTAATGCCGCCAGCGGTCAGCAGCGCCGCGATGCCCAGACCATAGATCAGAACATTTCCTCTGCCGCCGGTTTTCGGCAGATCAAAGCCGCGGGTATTGGTGACGGTCAGCGGCACCAGTGCGCTGACGCTGCTATTGTCTTCGGTCATGGCAACGTCCTTTCCGTTGACCTTGGCGGTGGCAGTTTTCAGTGCCTTGCCACAAATGGAACAAATGGTGGTGCTGTCGCTGGACATAATGTCCACAGTAATGTTCTCTTTCAGGAGGGTGTAGCCGCTGTCGGTGGCAACCTCCGTGATGATGTAGGAATCGTCCTCCAAGCCCTTGACCATGATCTTTCCGTGATTGTTCTCGCCGGACATGGGGCTGAACTTGGTGGCATCGGCCTCCTTTTCAGTGTGTCCAGTGACGTAGTAAATGCCCTCGGATTTGTTCAGCTCCGCCTGCACATAGTAGTTGTCCGTGGCATTTTTCAGCAAGAACTTCACGTTGTCGAAATTGCCGTTGTTGTCCGAAAACTCCTTGGTTAGGTCGAGGCCATAGGTATACACATGGCAATCATCGGTGAGGGTGTCGTAATATTCGGTGTTGGTGCGCTTCCATGTGAGGGTCACATCATTGGGGTTGCCGGAATCGCCGTAAACCACCGATGCGTCGCTGTTCACGGTGCAGGAATAGGTGATCCGCATGGTCAGGTTGCTGTAGCCCCGGAGCAGGCTGGTGGCGGGATCATAGACAGTGGTGGCGGCGTTGATCTCAGAAAGTCCAGAGTCCGTCATAGAAATGGTCATCAGAGAACCGGACTCGGAGCTGTAATCCGTATAGCTGGCGGTGAACTTGCTGTCCTGCTCTGTCCAGACCGCCACCCGATCCGTGCAGGCTGTGTCACGGAAGAACTCAATCTGTACATCGTTTTTGTTATACTGAATCCCCTTGGAAAGGTTGTCTACGAAGGTGTAGGTGGTCAGCGCCGTTGCGGGAGATGTGATGGTGGGCAGTGTAGAAATCACCTGGTACTCCACTACGTCGCCGTCGGAAGCTGTGGCGGTGTGGTTATAACCATCCGTAATGTCGTCGGTCTTTCCTGCGTTCTTTCCGGTATCTGCTTTGGACTCACGGACAGTCTTTTCGAGAGTAGGATTGCCGGTTTCGTTCTTTGGGTAGAGCGTCAAATCATAATTCCACTCGCTGCCGTCCACTGTGGTCATGGGCAAGCTCACCAGAAACGGCGCCGTGGTGGAGGTGACGTTCTCCGGCACACGGGTTTCCACCAGAAGATACAGCCCTTGGGCAAGGCCGTCTACCTTAGAATAGCCGTTCTCGTCTGTCTCCGGCATGGCGGTGCCGCCGTTGACTGCCATATACTTCTCCAGGGAGTCCTTAGTGCTGGTGGAGTTGGTCTGCAAGGCGTGATCCAGCGCCTCAATTAAAACGTCGCTTTTGAAGTGCCAAACCCGATTCTGCTTGCCGTCGTGGTCGGTGCGATAGGCGTCGTTGGTACTGAGCCCCAGCGCCGAGAGAAAGTCTATGGTTTCCCTGCTGCCTGTCTTTGTATTCTCGGTAAAAGCATACAGGGGCACGGTTTCTTGATGTCCGTCCGCCGCAGTACCCTTGTAGATGTTGAGGTCTGCCAGCTTTACATAGGAAAACTCCACGCCCTGAATGGCATATTGACTGAGAGCCGTGTTTACCTGCTCATCCGCAAGGCCGGTGGAAACGTAAGATTCTGCGTCCCAAACGCCGTCATTTTCCGCCCCGGTCAGGTCATATTTGTACAGGGTCAAAGACGTACTGCGCCCCGTGTCAATGGTTGCCGTGTCAGCATCGGCGGCAGAAACGCCGCCGGAGAAAGAAAAAGCCATGACCGCAGTCATGGCGAGGGCGCTGAGTCGATGTAACAGTTTCATGGATATAATCTCCTCCTTAAATTCGTTTAATCGTTTTGCGTAGGTAGCAGAACCAAATCGGCTTTCCCTTGGCTACATGCAAAGTGAAACCGATTAGCAGCATTGCCACACCCAGAGGTACAAATGGAAAGCCGCTCCCTCCGGTCATGGGCAGCGTGTAGATATGGCCGTTCTGCACGGTGATGGGAAGGTCGTAGAAGTATGCCGTGCCGTCGATCACCTCATCCGGGGTGACAGACACTTTCCCATCGGGATAGCTGGCAGGTAGCGTGCCTTCAAAAATTGGCTCCTTGAGTAATTCGTATCCCTCGGGAGCCTGTATTTCCGTCAACCGATACTGAATCTCCTCATCTGCCCAGAGGTTTTCAAAAGCAATAGTGCCAGATTCGTCCGTGGTGAGCTTGCCATCGGTCACATTCGATGTGGTGCCGCCCTTGGCAAGCGTTTCGCTGTAATACACCGGCTTCCATGCATCGCCGTCCTGGTATTCCAGCAGGAAGGTCGCTCCGAACAGCGGCTGTCCGTCGGTGTTCTGCTTGGTGACGGAGATAGAGCCGGGACGGCGGTCATCTTTGATTGTGTACTGAATCTCCGCATCATGTTCCTCCACGGACCAGATGCCGGTGTTGTCCTCATTCAGCAGATAACCCTTGGGTGCTTTTGTCTCCTTCCACACATAGGTAACACCGAACACCAGATTTTCAAAGGTGACCGTGCCGTCCTCGCCGGTGGTCAGGGTGCTTTCGGAACCGTCCGAGCCGGTAAGGGTGAACACGGCGCCAGCGAGTGGCATATTGTCTGCACTATCTACCTTCAAGATGGACAGCTTGCCCGTCCAAATATTATTGTAGATGGTCAGGTCGTGCCCGGAATTGTCCTGCTTGATGGTCTGCCCATCCTTGGAGATGGTGACCTCATAGACCGTCTCATCACGGTCATATCCCGCCCAGCCGGTGCGCTGCTGGACACAGTAGGTGCCATAGGGCAGGTCCTTAGAAGTGCCTTTTCCATCTTTTCCGATGGTGATAATATCCCGTTCCGTCTCTTTTGCGGCATCATAGCTGGCAGCGGATTTCAGATACACGGTAAATGTGGCATCCTCCTCCGGCTGCTTTTCATCAGAGACAGTGTTCAGTGCATACTTGGTCAGCTGAATCTTGCCGTAAATTACGGGATCACTGACTGTTACAGAAAAGCTATTTTCCTTCTCGCTGTAGTGGTCATAGCTGGTTTTCAGCTTGTATACCGTCTCGTCCAGCTTATACCCGCTGGGCGCTTTCGTCTCCTTGAGGGTATACACGCCGTCATCCTTGGTGCATGGGAACAGGTCAGTAGTGAAGCCACCGTTGGAAACGGCATAGGTAGCAACCGCCTTTCCGGACTTGTACAAGGTGTACTCGGCACCGTTCAGTGTTGCGTCACCCTGCGGAGACGCCTTGCCGGTGTCAGCATCCACCTTTGTAATGGTTGCCCGCCAGTGCTTCCAAACGTTCTCCATGGTGGCGTAGGCAATGTCGTTCCCGGGGATGGTAACGGTCTGAGGCTCCGGCAGGATGTATGCATTGCCGGGAGAGACTTCCTCCAAGGTATATGTTCCAATCTCGATGTCCTTGAAATACGCCTTGCCGTCGGAGCCGGTGGTGGCGGTCACATCCACTGGATTCCCCTTGTCGCTGGTGCCGTGGAGTCGGAAGGTGAATCCTGACCAGCTGCCATAGTTCACGGCTTTCGACACAACCAAGTCCCCGGTTTTAGGTGCATCCGCCCAGGTCAGCGAAATATATGCATGAAGATAGTCTGCGCCGCCGGAGGTCAGGACGGTCTGGTAGGTGGGATTCTCCCAAATGGTTGGGTTGCTTGTGGACATGAGCTTCTGGTCGGAGGTACCTGTGATGACCTGTCCCTTCACAGCATCAGCTCCGGAAGCGGGGACGGAAATATATAATGTATTGCCGTTGCGGGAGAAGTTGACCCCGGAGGCGGAAAAGGTAAAGTGGGACAGCACACTGTTGTTGTCCCGAACGCTGCCCTCATAGCATCCAGTGGAATTATTTAATGTAAGTGTGATGGGTTTTGCATTGCTCTGAGTCGCTCCAGCGAAGCTGGGCACCGTGCCATCCGACACGGAAATGGCATTGAGGATTCCGTCGTAGCAGCTCTGAAAATCTGCCCCTAGCACGGCGTAAACGTTACTGTACAGTCCATAATCCGTGCAGGATTTAATGTCCGCATTGTAGCGGCTGTGAGAAACGACCTCCCAAATGAGCACCTGGGTAGCTGAATACTGTACCTGACGGCTGTAGCCGTAATCTACCTGTGGGTAGCCGAACGCCAAAATTTTCTGGATGTGGCTGCGCTGGAGGTCGTCCAGCTCCAGCTTCCAATAGGAAGAGCTGCTTGCTTCCTCGGCGGTGTAAGAGGAGTAATACTGACCGCCGAGAGACGTGGTGTTGGGCTCGATGCAAAACGAGTCTACGCCATCAATGGTGTGGTAGGCGATTTCACTGGTGTAGAAGTAATGACCGTAGCTGTGCGACCCGTCCACCTCATACCGGTGGCACTTCCATCGCCCAGACTGGTAGGCGGCGAAGGTCACACAGGTGGACTTTCCCATGGTGCCGCCGCCACCAAGGAGCATGATGCCGCCGTTGTCCATACGGGTCAGAGTTTCGCCGTCCATGGAGGTGGGTTCTTCGTAGGCTGGCTCTATTTCGGAATCTTCTGCAGCTTCGTCCGACTCTGATATGGACTGTATCGGCGGCGAGATGGTGGGTTCGTCCTCCGACTGAAAATCCACCAGCGCTTCTTTTGCGGATTCTGCCACAGAGATGTCCGGCTCGTTGTCTGCCAAGGCGCTGGGGATAATACCGATAACCAAAGCAAGCACCAGCAGGAGGGCAAAGAGCCGCCGGGTTCGTTTGTACTTCATGTTGCAACATTCCTTTCGGTAAGTATGACAAAAGGCCCCTGCATCAGCGATACAGAGGCCCTTTGCGGATCTATATGAACAGCGGTTGCTGGTGTTTTATTTGTCTGGCGCTTTACTGCTTTTCTCTTTTGATACGGCTTTTCTTGCGTCATGTTCCTCCAAAATCCGGCGAATGCACACGTCGCAGAAGATCAGCTCCGGCGTTTTGTGCCGGGGATAAGGGCAGGTCAGGCAGTCATATGTTTTATCTTCCATGATCGATTCGCTCCTTTTGCTTGCGGCTCCAGTCCTCCAGCAGTTGTGTGATGACCTTTTCCATTTGAAGGGGCGTATAGGTGGACGGGAAGAATTTTTGCAGTTTGTCCCCACGCAGTGTGACCTTGCGCTCCAGCGGCTTTTCCTCGGATAGGATGGCGTCCAGAACGTTAGCATCCAGCTTTCCAGAGTCGGAAAAAGCCCGGATTCTCCGGGCTTGGGCAAGGGATGGTGACACCTGGGCATAGTCCATGGCTTCTAAGAGTGTATTCTGGTGTTCCTCCGGTAAGTATGAAATTTCCACTGCAGCATTTAAGGCAAAATTGTTTTGATCCACCATGTCCAGAATGGGGCGAACCAGATGCGTAAGGCGGATATAGCGCTGAACTTGTTTCACACTATCTCCTGTTTGTTCTGCAAGGAGTTGGTTTGTTCTTGTTCCTTGCAACTTCGGGCCAATTTGGCCCGAAGTTAGGTCTGTTCGCCGCCCTTGTCGTTTCATTGCATCCAGTTTCATTTTATATGCAAACGCTTTTTCGCTGGGCAGAATCTGTTCTCGCTGGAGATTGGAGGCCACCATAATTAGAATCGCCTCGTCATCTGTCATAGTGCGAATAATAGCCGGAACCTCTGTGCGCCCTGCCAGCTCACTGGCGTGAATCCGCCGGTGACCGGACACAATCTCATAGCCGCCCTCTGGACGGGGCCGGGCGAGTACTGGAACCAATACGCCAAACTCGGAAATACTCTGTACCGTGTCCTGCATTTTCTCGTCATCCAGTACCTTAAATGGATGGTTGGGGAATGGATGGAACAGTTCCAGCGGCACATTTTGCACCTGTTCCCGGCTCACTTCCTGCCGCTCCGCCTCGCTGCTGAATAGCTCCTCATAGGCAGTGAGTGTCACGGCTGCTTTTTTGCTGCTCAATGGTCAGCACCTCCTTCGTAAGGGCATCATAGGCTGCGGCAACCTTGCCCTTTGGATCAAAACTGAAAATACTCTGCCCCTGAGCGCTCATTTCGGCGGCACGGACAGAGTATGGAATCTCGGATTGAAACACACGAACATGATTTCCATAGGTAGCGCGAATCACTCCGCTGATATTCTTGGAAAAGTTCGTGCGCCGATCCGTCATGGTCAGCAGAATACCTTCAATTTTGAGCTGTGGATTGATTTGTCGCTGCACCTTGTGGACAGTTTTCAACAGCAACTCCAGCCCCTTTGCAGGGAGATACCCAGTCTGTACCGGGACAACTACGCTGTCCGCTGCTGCAAGTGCATTGACTGTCAGCATTCCCAATGAGGGAGAACAATCTATTAGAACGTAGTCATAGGCAGTTGGGCAGTCTGTCAGGATGCCGCTAAGAATGCGTTCTCGGTTCATCACCTGGAATAGAGATACCTCGGTGCCGGACAATTCAATATTCGCGGGGAGTAAATCCATTCCTTCACTGGTGTGCAGAATCCCACGTTCCCACGGTATGGGCTGATCTTTAATAAATGCGTCCACAAATGCAGAAAGGGTGACATCCAGCCGTTCCGGCTGCTGCCACCCTGACATCTGTGTTAAATTGGCCTGCGGGTCTGCGTCCACCATCAGGACGCGGCTCCCTTGCCGGGTAAGACCGGCGGCAAGGTTTAGGGCGGTGGTGGATTTGCCAACGCCGCCCTTTTGGTTTGAGATTGCGATAGTTTTCATGGGCATATGTATGTCTCCTAAATAAGATTGTCTTGTGGTATTGTAGAGAAATATCCAGTATGGTATATTTGACAGAGAAGTTTAGCCTTCATCCTCATACAGTACCTTTCACCTCGACACTCAGTCGCAGTTTGGGAACTTCACTGACTTGTGCCTTTACAAACGTGCTGTTGTCCCCGTCGTGTTTCCACTCAAGGTTAGTTGTTGGCGATAGGTTGTGCTTTCGCACCTCATAACTTTACCTATTGCTTTCTCAAAGCAAAATCTACAATGACCCGCGTCGCGTGGGTGCCCAGCCCACGCGCCTTACGGGCGCACAGAGTCCACCATAACTATAATCGCC
>ERZ780226.3236-NODE-3236-length-10217-cov-3.768648_pt1 | contig 10217 bp, 10 predicted proteins | sample MGYA00511165_ERZ780226 | MGnify/ENA primary metagenome ERZ780226 (study PRJEB29588, sample SAMEA2152373) | human gut metagenome | biome: human gut; feature: human-associated habitat; material: faeces | place: Denmark | collected 2008/2010 ...
AGCCCGGCTCCTTGGAGCAGGTACGCCAATGGATGACCCGTGGCTTCCGCGGCATCAAGATTCCCGCCCAACGCCTGTTGCTGAAGGAAGGGCGCGTGATGCTGAACAGTGAAGAGATGATGCAGATGTTCAAGCTGATGGAGCAGAATGGCGTGTTGCTTTCCATCGACCTGGCCGACGGTGGTACGCAGGTGGCCGAGATGGAGGAAGTCATTCAGGAATGTCCGCGGCTGAAGGTGGCCATCGGCCATTTCGGCATGGTGACCCGTCCCGGCTGGACCGAGCAGGTGAAGCTGGCCCGCCATCCGAACGTACGCATCGAGTCGGGTGGCATCACGTGGCTCTTCAACGACGAGTTCTATCCGTTCCGCGGGGCGGTGCGGGCCATCCGCGAAGCGGCCGACCAGGTAGGTATGGACAAGCTGATGTGGGGGTCGGACTATCCTCGAACCATCACGGCCATCACCTACCGCATGTCTTATGACTTCGTGCTCAAGTCGTCCGAACTGACGGAAGAAGAGAAGTCTCTATTCCTGGGTGAGAATGCCCGCCGCTTCTATGGCTTTGGCACGTTGCCCGAGTTACCCTATATCAAGAATATGTCAGAATAAAAATAGAATGGAAAAAAAATGAAAGCAGTTCAGATAGCAGCCCCTTCGGACATGAAGGTGGTAGAGGTGGAACGGCCGGCGTTGCATGCCGGTGAAGTGCTGGTAAAGATAGCATATGTAGGTTTTTGTGGTTCGGACTTGAACACGTATCTCGGACGTAATCCGATGGTGAAGTTGCCCGTCATTCCCGGCCATGAAGTCGGGGCGGTGATTGAGGACATCGGGCCTGAGGTGCCTGCCGGTTTGGTCAAGGGAATGAGTGTGACGCTGAATCCTTATACCAACTGTGGCAAGTGTGCCTCATGCCGCAACGGTCGCGTCAACGCCTGCGAGCACAACGAAACGCTGGGGGTCCAACGCAACGGCGTGATGTGTGAGTATGCCGTCTTGCCGTGGACCAAGATTATCCCGGCCGAGGGCCTTTCCCCGCGCGACTGTGCCCTGATAGAGCCGATGAGCGTAGGTTTCCATGCCGTGTCGAGGGCACAGGTGGTGGACAACGAGTGGGTGGTCGTCATCGGTTGCGGCATGGTAGGCATGGGGGCCGTCATCCGTGCTTCCTTGCGCGGGGCAACGGTTATAGCCATTGACTTGGACGATGAGAAGCTGGCTTTGGCCAAGACCTTCGGTGCTTCGTATGTCATCAATTCGTGTACGGAGAAGGTTGCCGAGCGCATCTTCCAGCTTACCGGCGGACTGGGAGCCGACGTCGTGATTGAGGCTGTGGGAAGCCCCGCTACCTATGTGATGGCTGTCGACGTGGTCGGCTTCACGGGTCGTGTCATTTGCATTGGCTACGCCAAGAGCGAAGTGGCCTTCCAAACGAAACTCTTCGTGCAGAAGGAACTGGATATCCGCGGTTCGCGCAATGCACTGCCTGCCGACTTCCGGGCTGTTATCCATTACATGAAGGAGGGCCGCTGCCCGATAGAGAAATTCGTATCAGCCGTCGTGCCGCCCGAAGAAGCTTCCGAGGCGATGGAGCGTTGGGCTGCCGAGCCGGGCAAGGTCTTCCGCATTCTGGTGAAATTTTAAAAGGGAAACATATAGCGGCTTATGAATTTCAAGGTATTGAACGACTGTTTTATGATATGCCTGCTGGCTGTCTGCTGGGCGGCATGTACGGATGATGTTTCTTGCCATTCTCCCAATGGCAAGATCGGTTTGGAATATGCAGAATCTCCGTCGGGCCAACCCTCTTTTACGGTTACCTGTCTGGATACCGTCGGACGTGAACATCGGGTCATCGACATTTCACAGGTGGGAGTGGACTGCAATGCCCTGAAGGGGAACAGCCTGCGGCTGAAATCCGTAGCCGGACCACAGCGGATTTCCGAATCCTATACGATGCTGACGGGCAAAAAACGGAATTGCAGCAACGAGGCTTCCGAGTATCTTTATACCTTTACCGACTCGTTGGGCCGTGAACTTGGAGTCCGGTTCCGTTTGTACAACGACGGTGTAGTTTTCCGCTATGAGCTGGCAGGCTTGGAACACGATTCTATCCAAAACGAGCGGACAACGTATCGTATCCCCGAAGGGACCAGGCGCTGGATGCAGAAGTACGACATTTCTTACGAGGATTTCTATCCGATGTCGACTACCGGCCAACAGGAAAACCGTCATTGGGCCTATCCGGCACTCGTGCAGGCCGATGAAGAAGTCTGGACTTTGATTACCGAAGCGGGAATCGAGCGGTATCACAGTGCTTCTTCCCTGGCAAACGGCGAAGTGCCGACAGACTATCAGGTCGTTCCGGCTGAAAACCATCGGCCTGTTTCCGGTGACTGGCATTCGCCGTGGCGAGTATTGATTGTCGGGAGCCTGGCAGATATTGTCGAGTCGACGCTGGTGACAGATGTCAGCGAGCCTTGCCGCCTCACGGATACCGATTGGATTCGGCCGGGAAGTGTGTCGTGGATTTACTGGGCCTACAACCATGGGTCGAAAGATTATCAGATTGTCAAGAAGTATATCGACATGGCAGCCGAGCTTCATTTGCCTTATGTTCTGATTGACTGGGAATGGGATGTCATGGAGAACGGTGGAACGATAGACGATGCTTTGCGTTATGCCGATAGCAAGGGAGTTCGTGTGCTGTTGTGGTATAACTCTTCCACGGCTTGGGCCTCGCCCGAGGCTGGGCCGTTGTTCCGTCTGAACAAGCCGGAAGACCGCGACAGGGAATATGCCATGTTGAACAAGAAAGGGGTGGCCGGTGTCAAGATAGACTTCTTTGCCGGAGATACGCAGGAGACGATGAACTATTGCATCGATTTGCTGGAAGATGCGGCCAAGTATCATTTGCTGGTCAACTTCCACGGAGCCACCATCCCCCGTGGCTGGCAGCGCACGTACCCCAACTTCATGTCGGCCGAAGGGGTGTATGGAGCCGAGTGGTATAACAACAAGCCGGTGCTGACCGACAAAGCCGCCGCCCACAATGCCACGTCGCCTTTTACCCGCAATGTAGTGGGGCCGATGGATTATACTCCCTGTACCTTCTCCGACTCCCAGCATCCGCACATTACGACCCATGCCCATGAGCTGGCCTTGTCGGTGGTGTTCGAGTCGGCATTGCAACATTGGGCCGACCGTCCGGAAAGTTATCTGTCCCAGCTCGAAGCCGTTCGTCAGTTTATGGGTGAACTGCCGACTGCCTGGGACGATACCCGTCTGCTTTCCGGCTATCCGGGTGAATCGGTGGTCATGGCGCGTCGGAAGGGCGATGTGTGGTATGTCGGAGGACTGAATGGAACCGACCATTCCAATGCCTTGGTGATGGATTGGTCTTTCCTGCCGGAAGGTACCTATCGGGTAACAACGTTTGCAGACGGTGTTTCTGCCGGGCAGCCTTGGAATATCAGTGTGGATGAAGTCGAGAACGGGCATCTTCCTACTGCCTGTCAGTGTAATGCGCGTGGAGGATTTGTAGTAAGGGTGAAGCCTGTTTCTGCTATAACAGATTAATGGATTGGATATGAAAAGAACAATAATTGTAAGCAGTATTGTGCTGGGAGCGTGCATCTGCTCCTGCACTCAGAAACCTCAGGGCATCTCCGGGGTCGATTATGAGCTGGAACCGATGCCGTCTGTCCACAAGCCTTTGCCCGAGAACTCGGTGCCGATGGGCGATGTGGATACTTTTGCAGAAGTGAAGTTGGATTTGCCCGTTGCCGCGGGGCCATACGAACCGACTTGGAATTCGATAGAAGCCAACTATCCGGGGACTCCGGACTGGCTGCGCGATGCAAAGTTCGGTATATGGGTACATTTTGGTCCGCAATCGGCCGGAGAGAGTGGCGACTGGTATGCCCGGAAACTGTATGTGGAGGGTACCCTCGCTTATGAGAACCACTTGAAGGAATACGGGCACCCCTCGGAAGTGGGTTATAAGGAAGTGTTGCGCGACTGGAATCCCGCCAAGTTCAGTCCCAAGGCTTTGGTAGATATCTACAAGGATGCCGGAGCTCGGTTCTTGATTATACAGGGGGTACATCACGATCAGTTCGACATGTGGAACTCCAAGTATCAGCCTTGGAATTCGACCCGGTTGGGGCCCAAACGCGATTTCATGGGCGAATGGGAGAAGGCATCCCGGGAAGCCGGCATCCGTTTCGGCATCACTTTCCATCATGAATATTCCTGGTGGTGGTGGCAGACAGCTTTTCAGAGCGATACGAAGGGTGATAAGGCCGGCGTTCCCTACGATGGCAACCTGACGTTGGAGGACGGAAAGGGCCAATGGTGGGAAGGACTGGATCCGCGTTATCTGTATGGCGTCAATCTGAGGGAGTATGAGTCGGTGGCCGAGGCTGCCAATTCCCTGTGGTCTCCCCCCAAACCGGGTATCTTCAGCGGCCATCTGGAGTTTGCCAAATGGTACGCCAAGTGGTGGCCCTTGCGCATGATGGATGCGGTAGACAAGTATCGGCCGGACTTCATTTACACGGACGGTACCGACCAGCAACCGTTCAGCGGTTCGGGGACGGGTACCGGATACAAGTGTGATGCCATGCAGCGTGTAATCGCCGATTTCTACAACCGTACGCTGGCCGACAGAGGAAAGGTGGATGTGTTTAGCATCGTCAAGTTCCGGAAGACAACCAACGGTACGGTCAATACGTGCGAAACGGGTATTCCTGAAGGAATCAAGAACGACCAGGCCTGGATTGCCGAAACACCTGTCGGCGACTGGTTCTACGGACCGGACTTTGTGTACAGTTCGGATGCCGTCATCCGTTACCTCCTTGAGATTGTGGCCCGTGACGGTTCGTTCGGCTTGAGTATTCCTTTGCGTCCCGATGGTTCGTTGGACGAGGCCTGTGGGAAGATGCTGAAGGAAATCGGCGAGTGGATGCGTAGCAATGGCGAAGGCATTTACGGAAGTTCGGCCTGGAAAGTGCTGGGCGAGGGCGCAGGCGGCAAGCTGAATACGCTGCCTGGAGGACGCATCGGGCAATGGCAGGCCGACCATGTATTCTATAATACCGATTTCCGCTTTACGGCAGGCAAGGACGGGGCACTCTATGCCTGGTGCATGAAGGTGCCCGAGGCGGGCGACCGGTTGACGATTGCATCGTTGGGGACAGCCAAGGGATTGCTGGACAAAACCATTCGGTCGGTAGAACTGATGGGAACCGACCAGAAGGTTGATTGGAAGCAGGATGCCGAAGGATTGCATATCGTTTATCCGGAGGCTGCCGGCCTGAAGACGGCGGTAGGCTTCCGAATCGTTTGTGATTGATTGTCACTTTGGAAAAGAAGGTGTCTGATGGACTTTTCGGGCACGGATTGCGTGAATGGAACGGTGAACATCTGTGAAATTCATGGCAATTCGTGCCCGAATCGTTTAATAGATATGAAAAATGTGTGGTGTGATAACGGGTTATTCGTATAATGTTTGTAGTTTTGCGAACAACAAATAAGAAGGACAGAAATCATGGTTAGCAAGAAGTATTCAGAAGAACAGGAAAAGATGGCCCGCTTTGCCAAGGCCATGGGACATCCGGCCCGTATGGCCATCCTTCAGTTTCTGCTTGCCCAGGAGTCTTGCTATTTTGGAGATATCCACGAGGAGCTGCCTATAGCCAAGGCTACGGTCTCCCAGCATCTGAAGGAACTGAAGGATGCCGGGCTGATTCAAGGGGAGATTGAAGCCCCGAAAGTGAGATATTGCATCAACAAGGAGAACTGGGAACTGGCCCGGAGAATGTTTGCCGACTTCTTCGGACAGGCCGTGTGCAAGGAAGGGAGCTGCTGTCGGTAAGCTCTTTTTTTTGCGTTTAATGTTCGTAGTTTGACGAAATACAAATAAGATAATGAAAACAATGAAGAAATTCGGAATTTTGTGTATGTTGGGTTTGGCGTTGGTCGCTTGTGGAGGAAACGCCAAGCATTCAGTTTCTGCGGATGATACCCGGAAGGAAGTGGCTGTACAGGATGGAGTGGAGGTACTCTATTTCCATGGCAAGCAGCGCTGTGCCACATGTATGGCCATCGAACAGGGAACTCGGGAAGTGATGGAAAACGAATTGGCTGATGCCGTCGGGAAGGGTGAAGTGAAGTTTCGGGTGGTAGACATCAGCCTCGAAGAGAATGAAGCCATAGCGGAGAAATATGAAGTGACGTGGTCGTCCTTGTTTGTGGTGAAGCACAAAGGGGGAACGGATACGGCAGAAAACTTGACGGAGTTTGCTTTTGCCAACGCCCGCAAGTCGCCGGATGCGTTCAAGGCCGGAGTGGTGAAGGTGGTCCGTGAAATGTTGAAATAAAAACAATGTCATGGATGGATTGCAGACTTTGCTGGACAATAGTTCCACACCCGTACTGACAGCCTTCCTTCTCGGACTGCTGACGGCTCTTTCGCCTTGCCCACTGGCTACCAACATTGCGGCTATCGGATTTATCGGCAAGGATATGGAGGACAGAAAGCGCGTGTTCCGAAACGGCCTGCTCTACACCTTGGGCCGTATCCTGTCGTATACCCTACTCGGCGTAGTGTTGATTCTGGTGCTGAGGGAAGGTTCCAGTATGTTCGGCATCCAGAAGGCCATCGGTACGTGGGGCGAATGGCTGTTGGGGCCGTTGCTGCTTGTCATTGGGCTTTTTATGCTTTGGGGTGACAGGCTGAATCTGCCCCAATTCGGATTCAAGGGGAATGCTGAGGGCCTTGCAAGGAAAGGAGGCTGGGGAGCCCTGCTGATAGGGATACTCTTTGCGCTGGCTTTCTGCCCCACGAGCGGCATGTTCTATTTCGGTATGCTGATTCCTTTGTCGGCCACCACTCCGGCCGGTTATCTGTTGCCTGTCGTATTTGCCGTGGCTACAGCACTGCCGGTACTTGCCGTTGCCTGGATACTGGCATTCAGCGTGCAGCAGATGGGGCGCTTCTATGGCAGAATGCGCACGGTGCAGCGATGGATGAATTTGCTTGTCGGTGTACTGTTTGTCGTCATAGGCATTTATTATAGTTGGATGATGTATTGGTAAACACATTAATAATTAATAATATATTACGAATATGGGAATTAAAGTATTGGGCCCGGGTTGTGTCAAATGTAAGACAACCTACCAAGTCATTGAGAAAGTAATCAAGGAGAACAATCTGGATGTGAAGCTGACCAAGGTGGACGACATCATGGAAATGATGAACTACAACATCATGACTACGCCTGCCGTAGTGGTAGACGAAGTGGTGAAGATGAAGGGACAGGTTCCTACGGAAAGTGACGTCAAGAAACTTTTGGGCATCGGATAAACGGAGCGTGATGGATACAGGGGCGGCAGATACAGCCCTTATGTCATCTGCCGCCTTTATTGTGGAAACAATGTTCGTATTTCAACGAATTGATTAGGATAGAAACATGATACAAGATTTTGCAGACTGGCTGGTTTACGGTCTGTTCGGCCTGAGTGCCGACACGCCGCTGGGAGCGGCCGTAAACTTTTTCTTTTACGATACCATCAAGATTCTGATACTGTTGTTCTTCATCAGTGTGCTGATGGGGATTGTCAATGCCTACTTCCCGATAGAGAGGCTGCGTACTTATCTGACTACTCATAAGATGTATGGCTTGCAATACCTGCTGGCCTCTGTCTTCGGAGCCATCACTCCCTTCTGCTCGTGCTCTCCCATTCCCTTGTTCATCGGCTTTGTAAAGGGAGGCATTCCGTTGGGAGTGACCTTTGCTTTTCTGATTACTTCGCCGCTGGTCAACGAGGTGGCCGTTGCCATGTTCCTCGGCTCCTTCGGCCTGAAGGTGACATTGATTTACGTGGTCAGTGGCATCCTGCTGGGAGTAATCGGCGGTTTTGTACTCGGCCGGATGCGCCTCGCGCCTTATCTGAGCGACTGGGTGAAACAGATTCAGGCCCATTCGTCCGTTCAGGCGGAAGCATGGGAGAAGGAGCATACTTCCTTCATCAGGCGGCTTCCGGCCATCGTCCGTGATGCCTGGCGGATTGTCAGCGGCGTGCTTGTATATATTCTGATAGGTATCGGCATCGGCGCCTTCATGCACGGCTTTGTGCCCGAGGGGTTCTTTGAACAATATATGTCGAAGGGCAACTGGTTTGCCGTGCCTCTTTCAGTCATCCTTGCCGTGCCGATGTATGCCAATGCGGCCGGCATCGTGCCAGTCATCGAGGTGTTTGTAGCCAAAGGCATTCCCTTGGGTACCGCCATTGCCTTCATGATGGCGGTGGTGGGGCTTTCCCTGCCGGAGGCAACGCTGCTCAAGAAGGTGATGACCTGGCGGCTGATAGGCATCTTCTTCGGTACCGTGGCCTTTTTTATCATCCTGTCGGGCTATTTGTTCAATTTCATTTTATGATCCGTTGGCTTTAGCCGGTCGTTTGTCCGGCTTGAAGCGTCCGTTCAGGCTGGGTAAAGTGACGGTTTAGGCTGGGCAAAGCAATGCTTTGTCCAGGGCATGCCGCGGGCCTTTGTCTTTCAGGCAATGTTTGGGGGCAGAACATGCAATCTTTTACGTGAAAAGAAGAGGCTGTCTCAAAATTAAAAACAGAGATAAGTTTACTTACAATTTATAAGCTACAACATAAAAACCTCCTGCTTTTAGTCTTATAATTGCAATAAATAAGGGCTAAAGCAGGAGGCTTTTTATTACTAAGTTTCAATCTGTAAGATTATTACTTTTGAATTTCTATTTTGAGACAGCCTCTTCTTTTGGGAGCTGATAACCGCTCTCTCTGTAACCGGCATTCACTCTTCTACAAACATCAGGTCGCTGATGATTCCGTCGGAAACAAAGATTCCTTCGCGGGTGAGCCGCAGGTAGTCGTTCTGCAGCTCCAGCTTGCCGCTCCGCAGATAGGGGGCGGCCATCGTGTTGCAATAGTCGGAAAGCGATTGGCCGAAGCGGGCCTCGAGTGTCGGCAGGTCGATGCCTTGGCGGGTACGCAGGGAGGTCATGACGCATTCGTTGTAGCGGGTCGTCGGGCTCAGTTCCTCCTTCTCGTAACACCTGTTTTTTTCTCCAATTGCCGAAATATATTTCTCCAGGGAGGCGATGTTCCATTCCCTGCTGCGCGTGTCGAACGAATGGGCCGACGGGCCGCAGCCCAGGTAGGGAATTCCTTGCCAGTAGGACGTGTTGTGGCGTGAGTGGAGGCCGGGCTTGCAGAAGTTGGAAATTTCGTAGTGCTCGTATCCGGCGGCCGAGAGGGTGTCCATCAAGGTGGTGAAGAAACGCACGCTGCTGTCCTCGTCCACTTCGTCCACCCGATGGGCCTGCAGCATCCGGTAGAGTGGGGTGCCTTCCTCGTAGGTCAGATGGTAGGCCGAGATGTGCTCTACGCCGAGGGCGACGGCCTGTCGGAGGTCGTGCTCCCAGCGTTCGTCCGTTTCGCCGGGCAGGCCGTAGATGAGGTCCAGGGAGAGGTTATCGAACCTGGCCTTCCGGGCGGCGTCCACCGCCTGGCGGACCTGGTCCATGCTGTGGACGCGGCCGATCTCCCGGAGCTCGGCGTCGTCCGCCGACTGCATACCGAGAGAGATCCGGTTGAACCCCGCCTTGCGGAGAGCCCGCAGGGCCCTCCAGTCCCCGGCGGAGTCGGGGTTGGCCTCCAGGGTGATCTCGGCGTCCTTCGTCACATGGTAGCGCTTGTCGATGCATTTCAGAATCTCCCGCAGCCGCTTCTCCCCCAGGAGGGAGGGCGTGCCGCCGCCGAAGTAGACCGTGTCCACGCTGTGCTTCGCCGCCTGAGGGGCGGTCTCCGTCAGGTGGGCGAGGAGGGCCTTGCAGTAGGCGTCCATCCGCTCCTCGCTGCCGGAGAGGGAGTAGAAATCGCAGTAGCCGCACTTCTGGCGGCAGAAGGGAATATGGATGTAAAGCCCCAGGGGCTTGGATTCGTTCATAAAAGCCTCCCCCACGGCCGGAGCCGTGTCTCTGATGGCTTCATTCTACCCTTTTCCGCCAATGAATGCAAGCCCGGTCCCATCTTCCATTCTCAATGGTCGATCCCCTCCGCGCATAAACCCGCCCCCTCCGCGGCACCCTAGGGAAAAACACGTCAGGAGGACGCTTCCATGGACATGACACCCAAGGAATACCAGGCCTACGTCAAAGCCAAGGCCCCCAGCTC
>ERZ780226.3238-NODE-3238-length-10214-cov-2.487942_pt1 | contig 10214 bp, 11 predicted proteins | sample MGYA00511165_ERZ780226 | MGnify/ENA primary metagenome ERZ780226 (study PRJEB29588, sample SAMEA2152373) | human gut metagenome | biome: human gut; feature: human-associated habitat; material: faeces | place: Denmark | collected 2008/2010 ...
CGCCGTACTGGAGCGCGAGACGGATGCCGCCGCCGACCAGACCGCCCGCGACCGCGCCCGGCCGGAACGCGAGCGTGAAGATCGCCCGGAAGGCTGGGAGGATGTAGTCGAAGTTGATGCCGAGGATGACGATGCAGCCGAGCACATAGAACAGCGCCATGACCGGAACCAGCTTTTCGCACACGGTCGCGATGCTCTCGATGCCGCCGAGGATGATGATGGCGGTAACGATGCCGAACACGATGCCGATGGCGATGCGCGGAATGCCGATGGGCAGGTTGGTCTCGATGACCTCCGCGATGGCATTGATCTGCGTGCCGCAGCCGATGCCGAACGACGCGAGCATCGCAAACAGCGCGAACAGCATGGCGAGCGTTTTGCCGAATTTCTTCCATTTCAGTCCGCGCTCGAGCGCATACATCGCGCCGCCCATCATGCGGCCGTCTGCGGTCTGCACGCGGTACTTGACCGCGATCAGGCTCTCCGCGTACTTGGTCGCGATGCCGAATACGCCGGTCAGCCAGCACCACAGCACCGCGCCCGGGCCGCCCATGAACACCGCCGTGCCCACGCCGACGATGTTGCCCGTGCCGATGGTGGACGCGAGCGCGGTCGTCAGCGCCTGAAACTGACTGACGTCGCCCGGGGAGTCCGGGTCCTTGGTCACGGACAGGCGAATGCCCGTGAACGTCTTTTTCTGGATAAATCCGGTGCGCAGCGTCATAAAAATGTGCGTGCCGCACAGCAGGATGAGCATGGGCGCGCCCCAGATCCAGTTTTCGAGCGAGGTGATGATGCTCGAGAATGCCTCCATGTTTTTTCTGTCTCCTTTTTTCGGCGGAACCGGTTACCGCCAGATTTACGGCATACTGCATAATTTCCGCAAATTACTCCTTGTTCCATTATGCGGTGCTGCCCTGCATACACTCTTCCCCCGTTTTCAGACAAAGAAAGGGAGCGAAGCATAGTGCCTCGCCCCCCGAACTTCTGAAACGGGAGCCGTCCGCGCGACAGCTTAGTGTCATAATACGCGAAACGCCTTATCAGTATAACATATTCCCCCCTGTAACACAAGTTTTTTCATCGGAGACAGGTGTTTTTATAAGTTCAGCGGCGTACAACCGGGATCTCTGCCGTATCCTTCTCGTCGAGGTTCGCGAGATAGTGGCGCGTCTCCTTCGCGATGACGCCCGAGAGCAGCAGCACAGCCACGAGGTTCGGAATCGCCATGAGCGCGTTGAGCACATCCGCGATGGTCCAGACAAGGTCGAGCGCGAGCACCGGGCCGAGCACGACGATAGCGGTGAAGATCACCTTGTACGGCAGAATCGCCTTGCGGCCGAGCAGATATTCCGCCGCCCGCTCGCCGTAGTACGACCAGCCGAGGATGGTCGAGTAGGCGAAGGTGATGATGCTGAACACAAGGATGGCCGGGCCGATGTACGGGATCTGCGAGAACGCCGCCGTCGTCATCTGGCCGCCGTTTTCGATGGTGTCCATGTTGATGTTCGGGTTCTTCATGATGGTCGAGACCAGAACCAGACCGGTCATCAGGCAGACGACGACCGTATCCCAGAACGTGCCGGTCGCGGAGACGAGCGCCTGACGCACCGGATTGCGCGTCTGCGCGGCGGACGCGACGAGCGGCGCGGAGCCCATGCCGGACTCGTTCGAGAACAGGCCGCGCTTGAAGCCGTACTGCAACGCGAGCGCGATGCCGCTGCCGACGGCGCCGCCGAACGCCGCCTGCCCGCTGAACGCGCAGGTGACGATCAGCCCGAGCGCATCGCCCACGAACTGCCAGTTCATGCCGATGATGACGATGCAGCCCGCTGCATAGAGCAGCGCCATGACGGGCACAAGCTTTTCGGTGACGCGGGTAATCGACTTGATGCCGCCGAAGATGACGACCCCGACCAGTATGACGAGGAAGACGCCGATCATCGCGTTGGCCCCGACGAGCTGCTCGGGGCTGTCGAAGGGGATGTAGGCGGTGATGACGCCGGAGAGGGAGTTCGACTGGACCGACGCCCCGATGCCAAACGACGCGATGAACGCGAACAGCGCGAAGAGCACCGCCAGGACCTTGCCGAGCTTCTTGTGCTTGAAGCCACGCTCGAGCGCGTACATGGCACCGCCGAGCATCTCGCCGCGATGGTCCTTGACGCGGTACTTGACGGAGATGAAGGTCTCGGCGTACTTGGTCGCGATGCCAAAGATACCGGTGATCCACATCCAGAAGATGGCGCCCGGGCCGCCAAAGAACAGACCGGTCGCCACGCCGACGATGTTGCCCGTGCCGATAGTCGCCGCAAGGGCGGTCGTCAGTGCGCCGAACTGCGAGACATCGCCTTCGGACTCGGTATCCTGCGCCGTGAACGACAGCTTGATGGCAGTTCCGAGCTTTCGCTGGATGAACTTGGTCCGAATGGTCATGAACAGATGCGTGCCAAGGAGCAAGACGATCATCGCCCAGCCCCACACGAATCCGTCGATTGCATCGACGCCGGCGCTGAACGCCTCTACGAATCCCTCCATGCATGCCCCCAAAGCTCAAGGATTATTCATGGAGATGATTGTAGAGACGTAATGTTTCGGAAACAGGCACCAAAGCGCCCCTCTCCGTTAACGACTGTTAAATGTTTGTTTCGAGCGGCACCTCGGACGCGGCGCTGCGGCTACAGCGAGAGCTCGAGCGAGACCGGGCAGTGGTCGCTTCCGAAGACCTCGTTGTGGATGCCCGCGGCGCTGACGGCGTCTTTGAGCCCCTCGCTCACCAGGAAGTAGTCGATACGCCACCCGACGTTGCGCTCGCGCGCCTTCATGCGGTAGCTCCACCACGAGTAGATGTCGCCCATATCGGGATGCAACAGGCGGAACGTGTCGATAAAGCCCGAATCGAGCAACTCGTCCATCTTGCCGCGCTCCTCGTCGGAAAAGCCCGCGTTGCCGACGTTCTCCTTGGGGCGCGCGAGGTCGATGGGCTCGTGCGCGACGTTCATGTCGCCGCACACGACGACGCCCTTCTTCTGGGCGAGGTCGCCCAGAAACCCGCGGAACACGTCTTCGAACTCGCAGCGGTAGTCGATGCGCGCAAGGCCGTGCTGGGCATTGGGCGTGTAGACGTCGACGAAGTAGAAGTCCGGGAACTCCAACGCGGTGACCCGGCCCTCGTCGTCGAACTTGTCGACGCCGACCCCGTGGATGACGTCGAGCGGCTCCTGTTTGGAGAAGGCCGCCGTGCCGGAATAGCCCTTCTTCTGGGCATAGCTCCAGTACTCGTGGTAATCGGAGAAGTCGAGGGGACTCTGCCCCTCTTGGAGCTTGGTCTCCTGAATGGCGAACACATCGGCGTCGAAGGCGGCAAACGTCTCTTCGAAGCCCTTCTTCACAGCGGCGCGCAGGCCGTTCACGTTCCAGCTCACAAACTTCATGTCGGTTTCGTCCGTTTCTCGTATTTGCAGGTCACTCGGCGCATGCGATGCCGCCCCTCGTCGAATGCACCGATTATCGCACAGCGCGCGTGCCGGATGCGATCGGTTGCCGCACCGTCACGCAAAGCCGGAAACGTAGATGAGCACAAACCCCAGTGCCATCGACAGGCAGGCGATGCCGCCGAGTTTGCGGTACCGATGGACCCGCAGCCACGAAGAGCGCCGCACAAAGCCGAACGCCCCCGTCAGGCACAGGGCGGGTACGCCAAAGACGAACGTGTCGAGGGCTAGGTAGGCAAACGGGCCGGCGGTCTGCGTGCCGGTCGCAAACGCGTCGGCAGTTCCCAACACCATGAGGGTGACAAACGCCCACGCCACGATGCACCAGGCAATCCACACGCCTCGCGCCAGCGGGTACCCGTCGACGAGCCCTTGCACGAGCGGCACCGCAGAATGCGCGGCAGACCCCGCCCGTGCCAGCAAGGAGAGCTGGCGGTCGGCGGCTCGGCGCAGCTTAGAGATACTCGGATAGCGCTTGTCCGGCTCGATCGCGCATGCCCGGTCAAGCACGCGACTCAAGCCCGGGGCCACCTGCATGGCCTCCCGCCCTGGGTGCTCGCCTGTCACGAGGAAGTGCAGGAGCTTTCCCGCCGCGTAGACGTCGGCGCGCTCGTCGCTCTGGCCGAACCCGAACTGCTCGGGCGGGGCGTACCCCATCGTCCCCCACAGCTCCGTATCGGCATGGGCGCCACTGTGCGGGCGTCGGGCAATCCCGAAGTCTATGAGATGGGCATGCGTGCCGTCGAACACGACGTTCGAGGGGTTGATATCGCGGTGGATGATCGGGCCGCCCTCAGCCGCATGGAGCACCTCGACGGCGCTGCACACGTCGTCGAAAATGGCCTGGGCGCGATGCAGGTCGGGAGGCTGGATCTCGTAGAGCTCCTCGACCGTGGTACCCTCCACCCACTCGAGCACGACGATAAGCCTGTCTCCCACGCGGGTATGCGAGACGACATGGGGCAGAAGCGGGCTGCAAATAGCGTCCATGAGCTCGTAAGGATGCTTCTTTTCCGGCTCGACTTGGAGGAACTTCCGGACGTAGCGCTTGCCTGCCGCGTCCTCGACGAGCTCGGTCCGCTCGAGACGGTTGTCCTTCAGCAGCTGAACGGTCGTATAGCGGGAGGCGTCGTCGTAGGAGGAGACGAAGGCGTCGATGTCGTCAGTTTGCGCCGTCATCGCTGACCGTCTTCTCGCCGAAACGGAAAAGCTCGTCGTCGGTGCGCGAGAGGTCGTAGCCGTGGGTGATGCAGAAGATGACGATCGCGTCCCGCCGATTCTTGCTGTAGAGGTCGCCGCAATCGGCATGGTTGAGCAGCAGCCGCATCTCGCGCAGCGAGACCCCCATCGCAAGCCCGATCGCGAGCACCTTGTCGCGGCTCGCACCACGGGCGCCGCTGAAGATCTGGTACCCGAAGGTCTCGTTGAGGTGCGCGTTCTTGATGACTGCCGCCTTGCGCAGGCCCTTTGCCTCGAGAAGCTCGTTGAGATACCCGGACAGGTCGCGGTCCGCGCCGTCTTCGTATTCCAAGAACCCTTCCGGGGTATGGGAACGCGCAATCTGCTCGAGGAGCTCGTCGGTGAGTATCTGTCTGTCTTGCACGCCTCGCCTTTCGAAGCGAATGGTCTTTTTTCTTGGACGCATAGTAGCAGAGCCCTGCGACAGACGTTTCGCCTCGCGTGCGCGCGGCGTCACAGCAACGCTCCCCGTGCTCCCCTCTCGTATCCCGTTGTCCGCAGTTTTGCGCACTAAGATACTAGGAGCTACCGTCGCGCGATTCATTAGCTGCCAGCATAGAGGAGGGTCAAGCGGCACCAGATACGTCGAGGCGGGCCTGCTTGAGGAGGGAGATTTCCTCCGCGTACCCCGACAGGGAGTCATGGGGCGTCTCGAGGAAAAACGGCAAGTCCTTGAGTTGCGGATGCTTGACGACGGCCGTGAGCGACTCGAGGCCGATACGCCCCTTGCCTATCTGCTCGTGGCGGTCTTTGTGCGAAGCGAGCGGGTTTTTGGAGTCGTTGAGGTGGATCGCCCGCAAGCGGCCGATGCCCAGCACGCGGTCGAACTGCTCGAGCACGTCGTCTAGGTGCGCGAGGTCGTATCCTGCATCCCACACATGGCAGGTATCGAGGCAGATGCCCACATGGTCTTGCAGCTCGATGCGCTCGATGATGTCGCGTAGCTCCTCGAAGCTGCGCCCGATCTCGGTTCCCTTGCCCGCCATGGTCTCGAGAAGCAGCGTCGTCGTCTGCGCAGGGTCGAGTGCGGAGTTGATGGCCTCTGCGATCATCGCGATGCCCGCTTCCGGCCCCTGCCCCACATGGCTGCCCGGATGCATGTTGTAGAGCTGCCCGGGAATCTGCTCCATGCGAAGCAAGTCGTCGGCAAGCACTTCACGTGCGAAGACGAGCGTCCGCTCCGTGGCAGATGCCGGGTTGAGCGTGTAGGGGGCATGCGCCAAGACGCGCATGATGCCCTGTTCGGAGGCAATCGACCGAAACGCCGCCATATCCGCGGGGTCAATCGCCTTTGCCTTGCCGCCGCGCGGATTGCGCGTGAAGAACTGGAACGTGTTCGCGCCGATGGAGACGGCATCGCGTGCCGCAGCCGCGAAACCCTTGGCTATGGAGAGATGGCACCCGATCGTGAACACGCCCGTCACGCCCCCAGGCGAAAGCCGCCATCGAGGGCGATGGTCTGACCGGTGACGTTGCGTGCGGCAGACCCCAAAAGATACGCGCACGTCTCGCCGACTTCGTCTTCCACCTCGGAGAAGCGCCCCGTGGGAACGGATGCGAGCGCCGCCTCGTAATCCGCCGGGAACTCCTGCTCCAGGCGCTCGAGCTGGGCGGTCCGCGCGAGGACGCGCACCATGTTCACCGTGATGCCCCCTGCGGCCCATTCCTTTGCCGCGACGGTGCTCAGCGCTGCCACGGCAGCCCCCGCAGCCGAAAGAACGCCTGTCGACGCATGTCCCTCGGATGCGGGCAGGAAGTTGACGACGCTGCCCTTCGCATCGCGCAGATGCGGGTACGCCGCCTTCATCCACGCCTGCACGGCAACGGGCCCGTATTCGAGCGCCGTGGAGAGCTCGGATGCTTTCACGCGCGCGAGGGGCGTGCCGTTTTTCGCGACGAGCGCGCAGTTTACCAGCGCGTCGACGCGCCCGAGCCTTTCCACGACCTGCGCGAGCGCCTCCACCGTGGACTTCTCGTCGGGATGCTCGACTTTGAGCGGCAGCACCTGTATGCCAAACTCGCCCTCGAGCTCTTTCGCGGCCGTGAGCTTGCCCTTGCTCGGGCCGGTCACGGCCAGGCTCGCGCCATGGCGCGCCAGAGCCCGGGCAACGCCGTAGCCGACGCTTCTGGCCTTGCCGCCGCCCGTGACGATCACGACCTTGCCTTCGAGCCCCCTCATCGTGCGCCTCGCTCGCAGAGCTGGTAGAACGCGACGGCGCTCGCCGCGGCGACGTTGAGCGAGTCGACCCCGTGCGCCATGGGGATCTTCACCGTGTAGTCGCACGAGGCGATCGTGTGCGGGGAAAGCCCGTCGCCTTCGGTGCCCAATACGATGGCGAGCTTGGGCTCAGCGTTGAGCACGGCGTCGTCGATGGCGACCGAGTCGTCCGAAAGCGCCATGGCAGCCGAGGCGCTTGAGCTGGGCGATGCCCTTCTCGGGCCAATCGCGCACGTCGGAGCCGATTCGCGTCCACGGCACCTGGAAGACGGTGCCCATCGAGACACGGACAGCGCGGCGGTACAGTGGGTCGCAGCACGTCGGGGTCACGAGCACCGCGTCGGCGTCGAGCGCCGCAGCCGAACGGAAGATCGCCCCCACGTTGGTGTGGTCGACGATGCCCTCGAGCACCGCGATGCGCGACGCGCCCTCGAGCAGCTCTTCCACGCTGGGAAGCTGCGGACGGCGCATGGCGCACAGCACGCCGCGCGTGAGCTTGAAGCCCGTGAGCTGCTCGAGCAGCTCCGACGGGCCGGTATAGACGGGAACGTCCTCGCAGCGCTCGATGAGCGCGCGCTCTGGCTCGATGTGGTTGCGCTCCATGAGCAAAGACAAAGGTGACATCCCGGCATCGAGCGCACGGGATATCACCTTTGGAGACTCGGCTATGAAGATGCCCTTCTCGGGCTCGAGACGGTTGCGCAGCTGCGCTTCCGTCAGGCGCATGTACACGTCGAGCGCAGGGTCGTCGATCGATTCGAGTTCGATTACCTGCACGTCAGACTGTTGCTCCTACTCTTCGACCAGCTCGAACATCTCGGGTCCGACACCGCAGACCGGGCAGGCCGCAGGCGGCTCCTCGCCCTCGTAGATGTAACCGCAGACCTTGCAACGCCACTTCTTCATGATGGCACCTTTCTCGTAGGCTCTACCAGCCCACATGCATCGAGCACGCGGGCGAAACACCTGCTAGTAGTTGACGCTCCTGAGCTCGAAATACGCCTTGGGATGCGCACAGACCGGGCAGATCTCGGGCGGCTCCTTGCCGATGACGATATGGCCGCAGTTGCGGCAAATCCAGATGGCGTCGCCGTCGCGGCTGAAGACCTTGCCGGTCTCGATGTTGTCGATGAGGGCACGGTAGCGCTCCTCGTGGTGCTTCTCGACGGCGCCGACCAGGCGGAACTTGGCGGCAATCTCGGTGAAGCCCTCCTCTTCGGCGACCTTCGCGAAGCCGTCGTACATGTCGGTCCACTCGTAGTTCTCGCCGTCTGCCGCGTCGTTCAGGTTGTCGAGTGTGCCCGGGACGTCCCCGCCATTGAGGTACTTGAACCAGATCTTGGCGTGCTCCTTCTCGTTGTGTGAAGTCTCGAGGAACAGTGCCGCGATCTGCTCGTAGCCGTCCTTCTTCGCCTTGCTGGCATAGTACTGGTACTTGGTATGAGCCTGAGACTCGCCGGCAAACGCCGCCTGCAAGTTCTTCTCAGTCTGGCTACCCTTAAGATCCATGATTCCTTACCCCTTCCTCTGGATGCAAATTCCTGTGAAACGGACTCGATAATCTGTCCGCGATCAGTATAGAACGGGCATGAGACAAATAACCCCCGCGAGAGGCATTTTCACAAGTTCAGCGGCGTACCCTACCTGCGCAAACTGCATTGCCCAAATCGGGGGGGCGCTAGGCAATCGTGTTGATGTCGTATGGAGTCGTCTGGTACACGTAGTAGTTGAGCCAGTTGGAGTACAGGAGGTTCGCGTGCGCACGCCACTTCTTGATCGGGCGGGCGCTCGGATCGTCGCCGGGAAAGTAGTTCTCGGGGACGGCGGGGTTCTTGCCAGCAGACAGGTCGCGCAGGTACTCCTCCGCAAGCGACAAGGCGTCGTACTCGGGGTGGCCCGCGATGAACACCTGCTTGCCGTTATCGGTCATGAGCGCGTAGGGGCCCGCTTCCTCCGAAGTGGCGATGACCCTGAGCCGGGGCTCTGCCAAGATGTCCTCGAGCCTGTTGCCCGTATTGCGCGAGTGCGGCGCCCAGAACACGTCGTCGTTGCCGCGCAGCAGCATAGACGACTTGCGGTCGACCTTGTGGATGAACACGCCGTGAAGACGCTTGGGCAGGCGGTACTTGGGAATCCCGTAATGGTAGTAGAGCGCGGCCTGCATGCCCCAGCAGATATGGAACGTGCTCGTGACGTGCGTCTTGGACCATTCCATGATCTCGCAGAGCTCGTCCCAGTAATCGACCTGCTCGAAGGGCAGGTCCTCGACCGGAGCCCCCGTGATGATGAGGCCGTCGAACTTCCGGTCTTTCACGTCGTCGAAGGTCTGGTAGAACGCGATCATGTGGTCGCTCGCCACGTGTGTTGCGACGTGGCTTTTGACCTGCATGAGCTCGAGCTCCACCTGGAGCGGCGAGTTGCTCAGCAGGCGCGCGATCTGCGTTTCCGTCTTGACCTTGGTGGGCATGAGGTTAAGCAGGAGCACGTGCAGCGGGCGGATGTCCTGCGTCATGGCGCGCGTCTCGGTGATGACGAAGATGTTCTCCGAGGCGAGCTCGGCCGTGGCGGGAAGGTCGCCGGGAATTTTTATGGGCATTGGTTCCTCTACTTCACGTCGACGCGTGCACGCACCCGTCTAGCGGGAAAGACGCGCACGCTCTTTGGAGACGTCGTCGCCGAGCTCTTCGCCAAGCTGTTCCACGAGCTTTTTGGCATTGCGGGACAGCTTGCGCGGAACGACGACGGTCACGTGGACGAGCAGGTCGCCGCGCTTGATGCGGTTAATGGTTCCAGTGAACGCGTTGCGGGCGCTGGTTTTTTTCATAGCTTCCCTCCTAATATGGGAATGGACGATTTTTCGGGCGTCTTCACGGGAAAAGTGAAGGTAACTTGCCGTCAGGGTCGGGCTCTGCTGCCCGAGGAACTGCTGGACGATCTTGAGCGGCACGTCGCCGCGCAGAAGCTCTATGCCCCGCGAATGCCGGATGACCCGGGGGCTGAGGAGCTCTTTGGGCAGATCGACGTCTTTCGCCCGCTCATAGAAGATGCGGCGCACATAGCCTTGATCGAGGTGCAGCACTTCGCCGCGCAGGCCGAACATGAGAGGGGACTCCAGCACTTGCCGGATTTCCGTCATGATGGCTTCGGGAAATTGAAGTTCCCTGAAGTTCTGCCCCCGGACGCTGACGACGGAACGGGCAAAGTCTAGATCCGTGCGGTCGTCGATGGACAACACTTCGCCGAGACGCAGCGCGCCGTAGCGG
>ERZ780226.3240-NODE-3240-length-10209-cov-2.485326_pt1 | contig 10209 bp, 7 predicted proteins | sample MGYA00511165_ERZ780226 | MGnify/ENA primary metagenome ERZ780226 (study PRJEB29588, sample SAMEA2152373) | human gut metagenome | biome: human gut; feature: human-associated habitat; material: faeces | place: Denmark | collected 2008/2010 ...
GATTTTCATAATTAAAAATCGAGTCTTTTTATTTTGCCTTTTCTTTGATATCCTTTAAAAAATCCAGCATTTTTTCTCGGATGTTTTTCTCTGCATTCTGAGATCATCAACTGAATCTTAAATTTAAAATCTTCAGATTCCAAGATCGTAAATGGATGTTCTTCTGTTACACAAACCGATAAATGTTCATTCTCATATTGTGGATAAGTTCCTGTAAATCCTTGTTCTTTCAGTTTTTTATCAACCTGTTCCCTGTATCGCTGAATCTTCTGATCGATTCTTTCTCCATAATTCCTTGCTGGATATGGATCAGAAGCATTGCAGACTTTCTCGCAGATCAATTCATATAAATCTTGTCTCTTTGGATCTTGCAGTTTCTTTGCAAGCGTCATCTCCATTCGTTTGGTTGGGTGCTTCTCATATTTATCGATCCATTTTAAATAATCTTTATCACCTGCCTGCATAGCAAGATTTCTCATACATTCTAATCCTTCTTCGGTTTTGTCATACCATTCTTCTGGATCTTCATTGATTGGAAAATAGTAATAAAATGGTGCAAATTCGATCAGTGACATGATCTCCATCTCTTGATCATTACACACTTCTTCCCCTAAAAAGCAATATTTCTCACGGATCGTTCCAATCATATAGACTAGCTGGCGCCACTGCTCAGCTCCATCTCTCCAGAAATGTCCGATCTCATGATACCGGTAACAGTTCGTATGTTCTATGATCTCATCAAACCACATTGTAAAAACACTTTCTTCTCCCTGATGAACGATCAACCCATAACGACCTTCTCGTTCTTCCAGTTGTGCCCACATCTCTCCTTCATAGTCTTTGTCATATTTTCCAGAGATACGAAGTCCATGGAAACTTAGATAACACTCAATTGCATCGTTCATCATATATGGAACATATCCTGTTTGATTTCCATCTTTTTCTTCAACTTGAAGTTCAAACACTTGATATTCAAATATCTGCGCAAGCAACTGTATGGATCTTGATATTTCTTCTAAATTTGTTTCAAAATAGTTCATACGGAATTCCTTTTCCTATTATCTATGTATTTTATTTATATTTCTGAATTTCATTTAAAAAACGTTCGCCATATTTCTGAAGCTTATGTTCTCCGACTCCATTGACTTCTAACATTTCCTCATCATTAGAAGGTTTCATCGTACTCATATGTACTAGTGTCTTATCGGAAAATACCATATATGGCGGTATTTTCTGTTCGGATGCGATCATTCTTCGAAGTACACGTAATGCTTCGAACAATTCTGTATCTTCCTCAGCAAGTGCTGCCACAGCCCCTGCTTTCTTACGTTTCTTCGTCTGAATCTTGCGTTCTTCTTTCTCTTTTTCGACTTCTTTTGGAATCTTGATCTCAAAGTTCCAGTTATCATCAATCTTAGTAATATCTGCAACGCTTAAAACCGGATATTCATCATCTGTCATTTCCAGATATCCATAGACTAACATTTCATTGATGATCTGTCGTATCCTTGCAATGCTTTCTGATGCCAATGCTCCATATTGTGAATTCTCATCTAAATGACGGCTTAATACTTTCTGGCTCTTTGAACCTTTTAAAATATCAACGATCGTGGATAGTCCGAAATCTCGATAACAATCTCTAATACATTGGATGATAGCTTTCGCTTCCATTGTTGCATCAACCGTTTCAAACTCGGTCAGACAGTTTAAGCAGTTTCCACAGTATCCGCTTGTCTGTTCTCCAAAATAATTTAAAATATAATGACGTAAACATTCCTTCGTATAGCAGTAAAATGTCATCTGACGAAGTCTTTCCCAGTCTCTTTCCATCACGATCTGCTTTGTGATCGCATCTAATTCCTCATTCTCCTCTCCATTTTCGATCAGAAAACGATTGGTTCGGTTATCAATTGGCGCATAATATAAGATACATTCCGCAGGTTCTCCATCACGTCCTGCTCTTCCTGCTTCCTGATAATAACTTTCCATGTTCTTCGGCATATTATAATGAACAACAAAACGAACATCCGGCTTGTCGATTCCCATTCCAAAGGCATTTGTCGCTACCATGATCTGCTTTCTGTCATAGATAAAATCTTCCTGATTTTCCTTTCGTTCTTCATCCGATAATCCTGCATGGTATCTTGTCACGGAGAATCCATCTTCTCTTAACTGATAGCAGACTTCCTCAACATTTTTCCTAGACAGACAGTAAATGATCCCGCTGCTTCCTGGCATCTTTTCTTCTTTTTCTTTTAAATAACTTAGTAATTCTCTATACTTATCCCTTGGACGTTTTACTGCATAGTAAAGATTCTCCCGGTCAAACCCTGTCGTTAATACAAATGGATCTCTCAGGTTCAAAATATCCATAATATCATCCCTGACTTCTGCTGTCGCTGTTGCTGTATATGCAGTCAGTACAGGCCGATACGGAAGTTTCTTTAAAAATTCCAGAATTTTTAGATAACTTGGTCTGAAATCCTGCCCCCACTGTGACACACAATGTGCCTCATCAACTGCCAACATTGATATCTTCACTCCACTATTTAGCGCAAAATTGATAAAACCTTCTGTTTCCAAGCGTTCTGGTGCCACATAGATAATCTTGTATCTTCCCTGCATCGCATATTTTAATGCGGTATGATACTGTCCCTGTGTCAGAGAACTATTTAAAAATGCCGCATGAATTCCGGCTTGATTCAGTGTCCCAACCTGATCTTTCATCAGCGAGATCAGTGGTGAGATCACGAGTGTAATCCCATCCATCATCAACGCCGGAATCTGAAAACAAAGAGACTTTCCTGCTCCTGTCGGCATGATCCCTAAGACATCCTGCCCATTTAATGCTGCCTCGATCAATTGTTCCTGACCTTGGCGGAATTCATCGTATCCAAAGTATTGTTTTAATAGTTTCTTCGCTTCTTGTATCTTACTCAAATCTATCACTTCCTATTGTTTTATTTATACTTTTACCACTCTCATCGTTTATATTCCCATTTTTTTATTTCATAGGGGATTTCATCAAAATTTCCTATGAAATGAAAAAGCTTCCAATCACATTTAGCACACCCGCAAACAGCATGACAATGATCGGATCTTTTTTCTTTCTCAATAAAAGGTACATACAAATGATAAAAATACCACCCTGTATCCAGTTGATCTGTTGAAGATCTATATGACTTTCCTGAAAAAATGCCTGTGTAAGGATCGTAATTCCAGAAGTTAAGATCAGTGCGATCACCGCAGGGCGTAAAGTATTTAACACCATTTGTAGTCCTTCCATATGACGATATTTTACATAAAAATAAGCAATTGCTGTCACGATCACACACGCAGGGAATACACATCCCATCGTTGCACATAATGCTCCTTGCCACCCTGCGACTCTTATGCCCACGAAAGTCGCCGCATTAATTGCGATTGGTCCCGGTGTCATCTGTGAAATCGTCACGAGATCTCCAAATTCAGACACAGACAGCCAATGATATGCATCTACCACCTGCTGCTGTATCATTGGCATTGCTGCATATCCGCCTCCGAAACTAAATGCTCCAATCTTTAAGAAACTTAAAAATAATTGCAGATAGATCATTTTCTGCCTCCTATCTTCTTTCTTGAAATACCATATTGTACGATTCCAACTCCAATACATGCAAGAATAATGTAGATCACACTAATATCAAAGACATAACTTGCCATAAATGCCACAACCATAATGATCGCAAGTTCTATTCTGTTTTCCTTCTTACTTTGCCCTTTTGCCATCTCGTACACAACACTGATGATCACCGCACCAACACCCATCTGCATACCAGAAAGCATCGCTGCAACAATCCTGTTATCCCGAAATATTTCATAAAAAACAGAGACTACAGATATGATCAAAAATGGCGGTAGAACAGCTCCGAATACACTTACGATCACACCACTGATACCTGCTAATTTATAGCCAACAACGATTGCTCCATTCACTGCGATTGCTCCTGGGGCTGATTGTGCGATCGCCACCAGATCAAGCATCTCGTCTTCTTCGATCCAATGATATTCATTCACAAACTTCTTCTTCATCAAAGATACGATCATATAGCCGCCACCAAAGGTAAATGCACTTAAATAAAATGTTTCTATAAACAACCTCAATAATTTTTTCTTTTTTTTCATTCCTTTTTCTTCCATATGATATCTCCAGTCAAAAATCTTACCATTTATACTGGTGCAAACTGGCTGTTATATAATCTGGCATACGCACCATTTTTCTCCAAAAGTTCTTCATGTGTTCCCTGCTCCAAAATATGTCCATTTTCCATAACAAGTATCACATCCGCATTCTGAATCGTTGAAAGTCGGTGGGCTACGATAAAACTTGTTCTTCCTTTCATCATCGTTTCAAATGCTTTCTGAATTCGGAGCTCTGTCATCGTATCAATTGATGATGTCGCTTCATCTAAGATCAGCATTGGAGGAAGACTTAACATGATCCTTGCAATACAAAGGAGCTGTTTCTGTCCTTGAGAGAGATTTCCGCCACCTTCTGTAATGATCGTATCATAACCATCTGGCATTCGCTCGATAAATCCATGTGCATTGGCTTCTTTTGCTGCCATGATCATCTCTTCCTCAGTTGCATCTGGTTTTCCATAGCAGATATTTTCACGAATCGTTCCTGCTTTTAACCATGTCTCCTGAAGTACCATTCCATAACTGGATCGTAAACTTTCTCTTGTGACATCCCGGATATCATTTCCTTCCACCTTGATCATTCCTACATTCACATCATAAAAACGCATTAACAGATTGATCAACGTTGTTTTCCCACATCCTGTCGGTCCAACGATTGCAATCCGCTGTCCTGGTTCCACTTTCAGATTAAAATCCTGGATCAAAGGTACTTCTTTCACATAAGAAAAGTCCACATGCTCTAATTCTACATTTCCTTTCACATCCTGTAACTCCTTCGCATCTTTGGCATCAGGAATCATCGGCTCCTCATCTAATAATTCAAAAACTCTTGCCGCAGAAGCTAAAGAATTCTGAAATTCTGTGATAACCCCTGTGATCTCATTAAACGGCTTTGTATACTGGTTTGTATAACTTAAAAAACTTGATAACTGACCAACACTGATACTTCCGCGAATAACACTCATACATCCTGCGATCGCAACCCCTGCATAGATTCCTGAATACATAAATCTGGTTGCCGGATTTGTGATAGATGAGAAAAATGTCGCTCTTAAGGAGTAATATGCAAGATCATCATTGATCTGATCAAACTCTTCCTGTGCTTTTTCTCCATGATCAAACACTTTGACTACTTTAATATTTCCAAGCATTTCATTGACAAATCCTGTCATATTTCCTCTAGTCTGTGATTGTTTCCGGAACATATTAAAACTTCGCTTTGAGATAAAACTTGCGATAAAAAACGAAAACGGACTTAAAATAACAACGACTAATGTGATCCATGGATTGATTCCTAACATAAAACAAATGGTTCCAATGATCGTGATCACACCAGTAAATAACTGTGTAAATCCAAGCAGCAATCCATCCGTAAACTGATCAATATCCGTTACGATACGGCTGATCAAGTCTCCTGAGGAGTGTGCATCTACATAAGATAATGGCAGTTTCTGCAAATGCTCAAATGCCTGAATCCTTAAATCTTTTCCAATCTTATATGTAATCTGGTTATTGACATGATTCATCAGCCACTGCGCTGCTGCCGTCAATACGATACAGATCATGATCGTTTTTATAATACTTATCAATCTTGCAAAATCAACATTTCCTTTTGATATAATGCAATCCACACCTTGTCCTGTCAGAATCGGAACATAAAGTGTCAGTGCCACACTGATCACCGCCAACACTAAAGACGCAAAGATCAAAAATCGATAAGGCTTCATATATTCCATGATCCTTTGTAATGTCTTTTGTTTTTTGTCTTTCTTCATGATCTTATGCCTCCTCTCCTACCATCTGTGATGCGCAGATTTCTTTATATACCTGATTCTCTTTTAATAGCTGTAGATGAGTCCCGATTCCTGCAATCTTTCCATCATCCAACACTAAGATATGGTCAGCATTACGAATCGTTGATACTCTCTGGGATACAAGAAATACTGTCATATTATCTGTATTTTCTTTGATCGCTTTTCGAAGTCTTGCATCTGTTGCAAAGTCAAGTGCGGATGCACTATCGTCAAGAATTAAGATCTCAGGTTTACGTACTAATGCTCTTGCGATCGTTAGTCTCTGTTTTTGTCCGCCAGATAAGTTTCCTCCATTTTGTTCAATTCTAAAGTCTAATCCCTGTTCCTTCTGATCAACAAATTCTCTTGCCTGTGCGATATCCAATGCCTGATAGATTTCTTCATCTGTGGCATCTTCTTTACCCCATTTCATATTATCTCTTAGGCTTCCTTCAAACAAAGATGCTTTCTGCGGAACAAATCCGATCTTTCCTCGGATAAATTCTGGTTTTAATTCTTTCTCATCAACTCCACGGTATAGAATTCTTCCTGATGTCACATCATATAATCTTGCGATCAAAGATACAAAAGTACTCTTTCCTGACCCTGTACCTCCGATCACCCCGATCGTTTCGCCTTCTTTCACCGCAAAATCAAATGGATGGATCGTCTCTTTTCTTGCACCATGATAGACAAACGATGTATCTTTAAACTCAAGAATAGGTGTATCTTTCTTCTCTTCTATATCTGTTTTTCCAGTTTCCTTCATGGATGGCTCTAATGCAAAAATCTGATCCACACGGTCAAGACTTGCAAACGCTCTAGATAAAATGATCAAAAGATTCGCAAGTTTTACAAGGATCTGTGACATATAATTGATCAAGGCAATGATCTGTCCTTGTGTTAAATAACCCAGATCAACCTGTTTTCCACCAGACCATAGGATTGCAATGATTCCCAAATTAATGATCATGTAAGTCAGAGGATTTAGTAACGCTGAAATCTTTCCAACGTGGATCTGTTTGTTATAAAGCTGTCCACTTTGTAATCTGAAATTCTCTTCCTCACTTCTTTGTCTGTTAAATGCACGGATCACACGAATTCCAAGAAGATTTTCCCTTGTACTTTTTAATACTCCATCGACCTGTTTTTGTACTTTCTTATACATTGGCATCGTGATCCATAAGATCAGTCCAACAACCACTGCCAATGCTGTGATCGTAAATACAAAGGAAATCGCTGCCTTATGATCCACCGTAAATGCCATGAACATCGCACCAAATACAACAAATGGTGACCTTAAAAACAAACGCAGGAACATGTTAACTCCATTTTGCACCTGATTGATATCATTACTCATGCGGTTGATCAACGTTGATGTCCCAACCTGATCGATCTCCTGATAAGAAAATTGATTCATATGTGCAAACAAATCACTTCTCATTGACTTTCCTGTATACACAGCCGATCTTGCCGCAAAATACTGTGCTGTGATAGAAAATGAAAATCCAATGATTCCAAGTAAGATCAATAATCCTCCCATCTTCCACAAATATCCAATATCGTGATGTCCGATTCCTACATCGATCATGCTGGCAACGACCAATGGTACAAATAGTTCAAAACTAGCTTCCAGCATCTTAAATAATGGTGCAAGGATCGTAACACAAAGATGCTCCTTTAAATATCCTAGTAACCGTTTCATCGATTCGTACTCCTTCTTTTATCTTACTATTTTCTTTAGTATACACCATTTTATTTTTTATTTGAACATAGTACCAGATATTTTACGAAAACAAAAAAGTACCGCTTAGAGCCAGGTAACATGCTCTAAACGGTACGGGGATGATTTATGGTTCAAAAAGAGTTATTTGTCTTCCTTTTGAACAGAACAATATCCTTGTGGGTGACTGCTGTGCCATTTCCATGCGGATGCAATGATTTCTTCAAGATCTGCATGTTCTGGCTTCCAGCCAAGGATATTCTTCGCTTTTTCACTGGAAGCGATCAAGACAGCCGGATCTCCAGCTCTTCTTCCTTCTTCCACAGCCTTGATCGGCTTTCCTGTCACTTTTCTGGCTGTTTCGATGACTTCTTTTACAGTAAATCCAACACCATTTCCAAGATTGAAGATGTTGCTTTCATTACCTTCCATTAAGTATTTCACTGCCAGAATATGTGCTTGTGCAAGATCTGTTACATGAATATAGTCTCTTACACAAGTTCCATCTTTTGTATCATAATCAGTTCCAAAGATACTGATTGCTTCTCTTTTGCCATTTGGCACCTGTAAGATCAATGGGATCAAATGTGTTTCTGGATTATGATCTTCTCCGATCTGTCCACTTACATGTGCTCCGCAGGCGTTAAAGTATCTTAAAGATACATAACGAAGTCCGTGAGCGCGTCCAACCCATTTAAACATTTTTTCCATGGAAAGCTTTGTCTCTCCATAGGTATTTGTTGGTTCTGTGCGGTCTGTCTCCACGATCGGTACCTTTTCTGGTTCTCCATAAGTTGCTGCTGTTGAGGAAAATACAATCTTATCGATACCATGTTCTACTAAAGACTGTACCATTGTTTTTGTTCCACAAAGGTTGTTATCGTAATATTTTAATGGGTCAACCATGCTTTCTCCAACTAAGGAATTTGCTGCAAAATGAATGACTGCATCAATATCTTTTTCCTGATCTAGTACACTGTCTACAAAGTCTTTATCTCTTAAATCTCCTTTATAAAACTTCGCCTGTGGATGAACTGCCTCGATATGTCCTGTTTCCAGATTATCGATGATCACGACTTCTTTTCCAGCATCGATCAGTTCGTATACTGTATGAGAACCTATGTATCCAGCTCCGCCTAATACTAATATTTTCATTGTCTTGCTTTCCTTTCTATGACCTTGTCATTATAAAACTGCAATAAATCGGTCGAATGCTTTTCTTCCTTCTTCATTATATTTATAAACTCCGGCGTCTTCAAGAACCTTAACAAATACCTGTCCGATCTCTTCTTTTAAGATATCCATGACATTTCCTTTATTGATATCTGTATATTTTCCTTTGATTTCTTCAACCCATGCTGCATGCTTCTTTAAATCTTCCTTAGAAACAATATCTTCTCCTTTGATCAGGCACTGGCTTAAATGTTCCATCTCTGCCTTTAATCTAGATGGCAGAACAGCAAGTCCCATAACCTCGATCAGTCCGATATTCTCTTTCTTGATATGATGATACTCATTGTGTGGATGGTAAAGTCCTAATGGGCATTCTTCGGTTGTGATATTGTTACGAAGTGTCAGATCCAGTTCGTATACCTCACCTTTTTTACGTGCGATCGGTGTAATCGTATTGTGTGGTTCTCCATCTGTCTCGGCAAAAATATATGCTTCTTCATCCGTGTATCCTCGCCATTTTTTCAAAATATGATCAGCAAGATCAATGAGGCGTTTCTCATCTTTACTCTGAATACGGATCACAGATAATGGCCAGTGAACGATTCCTGCTTTGACATCTTCATATCCTGGGATGGTAAATTCTTTTTCAATCTCTGCTCGTTCCATAGCAAATTCATAATGACCGCCTTGGAAATGATCGTGTGTTAAGATGGAACCTCCAACGATCGGAAGATCGGCATTCGATCCAAGGAAATAATGAGGAAACTGTTTTACAAAATCAAATAGTTTTGTAAATGCTGCCCGATCGATCTTCATTGGCACATGCTGTCCATTAAATACGATACAATGCTCGTTATAGTATACATATGGAGAATACTGGAATCCCCATTTGCTATCATTGATCGTAAGCGGTATGATCCTGTGATTCTGTCTTGCAGGGTGATTCATTCTTCCTGCATATCCTTCATTTTCCATGCAAAGCTGACACTTTGGATAAGAACTTTGCTTTGCATTTTTCGCTGCTGCGATCGCTTTCGGATCTTTTTCCGGTTTGGAAAGATTAATGGTAATATCAATTTCGCCATACGGGCTGTCTACTTTCCATTTCTGATCTTTCTTTACACGATAGCGGCGAATATAGTTGCTGTCCTGGCTCAGTTTGTAAAAATAATCTGTTGCTTTCTGCGGATCATCCTGATATCTGTCCCAGAACTCTTTCTGAACCTGCGCCGGACGGGGCATCAGGCAGTTCATCAGTCTGGTGTCAAAAAGATCACGGTAAACGGCGCTGTTCTCCTTGAGGATTCCTGCCTCTGCCGCATAATCAAGCAGATTTTT